>Ga0304729_1001780_pt1 | contig 13635 bp, 12 predicted proteins | sample C_131016_MF_Meta_FD_190475 | JGI IMG/M metagenome (GOLD analysis project Ga0304729, IMG submission 190475) | Freshwater microbial communities from Lake Croche, Canada to study carbon cycling - C_131016_MF_MetaG (v2) (version 2) | ecosystem: Environmental > Aquatic > Freshwater > Lake | place... | reverse complement strand
TCAACAAAAGTCGACAAGGGAAGAACTTTTTTAAGAGCTTCAACAAGTTTGATATCAAGTGTAAAGTTAATGGCGCCCATGGATTTTAGTTAATTGCGTAAATTTTTTATGTAATGAAGTGATGATTTTAAATATTTGAAGATTGGAACAGTCTGTTTTACGATAGGTAAAAATTGCTTGGGAGTGATCGCCATGACTCTTCGATTAAATTCCTGACGATATATTTGATTATGATGCTCTAGTAAGGCAGTTAATTCATCAATTCCCTTAAGCTGATTATTTATTATTAAATCCTTTTCATTAACCATTTTTTTCAGAATGGGTATAGCCGCAAGATCTCTAGCCTGATTTTCATGCAGTACTTTGTTATCGCTATTCGCATGGGCTGCAGCTCGGAGAGTTTTTAGCCAATCTATTCCATAATTTATTCCATATTCCAGTACAACCCCTTTTGCCTGGATGGGATAAAAAAGAATTACATCATTGATTACGATTAGCTCATGTTGCTTGCTGAGCGAGCGCAAAGCAGTATTAATCTCCTCGAATATTGGCCAATCTGAAATATTATGAGGCTTTGGTGGCGGCGCAAGAAAAAGTCGAGCATCATCAATAGCTATGACTGATAAAGAATTGAGCGAACCAATTGCTGATATTTCTTGAACAAGAGGGCATTGGCTTTCTTCACCCGCAGTATCATCTGCTACGCACCAGTGGGCATCTAACCAAAATAAGACCGATTCATCCGAAATGGATGAAATGATCCTAGAGATATATTTGGTGGAGTCCGTACATTCAATCTCCACATGGGGGAATTCTCGCAATTTTTCACATGCTTTTTGATGTAGAACCTTAGATAGTTCCACACTAAATAATTTTTTAAAGAAAGGGGCAACGCTAATGAGTGTTTCCCCCTCAAAAGTACCCGTTTCAACAAAAGTCGACAAGGGAAGAACTTTTTTAAGAGCTTCAACAAGTTTGATATCAAGTGTAAAGTTAATGGCGCCCATGGATTTTAGTTAATTGCGTAAATTTTTTATTAAAGAGGTACAGAGATGAAGTTAAATACAATATTTTTCTATTAAAATAACATACTAATTGATAACTCATAATTAATCAAAACTAATACCATTAGCTTTATTTGGCCCGCCATAAAAAAAGTTCATACAACACTTTATTGAGAAAGTTAATTTTGAATTCACTGATTTTAGGTTTAAATATTTTCGGACACGATTCATCCGCGGTGCTGATAAGCGCTAAGACTGGAAAAATTCATTATTGTTTGACTGAGGAGCGCTTTTCTAATGTCAAGCATGATGGTTCTTTCCCGATGGCAGCAGTCACTGAAATTAAAAATAAAATACGAGAGAATAAATTAGGAAACATTAAATACATTGGATTAAATGTGAATCCTGCTGCCAGTTGGATTCAACTAAAGGATGATCTAAAAAAAATCTTAGGAGATGAATCTGGTGAAGAAATCTCATTAATCTTAGAAAAGTATTTATCTGCGACAACCATTTACCACCCAAATTTTTTCCCCGTCAATTACATACTCGATAGATTGAAGAATAAAAATTTTTCTGGGGCTGATATTGAATTGGCTATTGGTAGAATTAGCTGGTTTGGAAATTTCTACATTAGGCATAATCAATTAAAAAAGAATATTGAATTATTTTTTCCTGGTGCTGACGTTTATCAAATTGATCACCATTTATGCCATGCCTCTTGCGCATATTTTTTGTCCCAATTTCAAGAGGCGGCAATTCTCACTATTGATGGTCAAGGTGAAGCTGCAACATTACTTTTGGCTTATGGCAAAGAAAATGAGATTAATATTATTTCCCAGTCAATATGGCCAAATAGTCTAGGTGCCTTATATATGCAGTTAGCAAACTATTTAGGCTTTGATGGGGATGACTGGAGATACCCGGGTTTTGGCGATGAATATAAGGTTATGGGTATGTCTGCCTATGGTGAACCTCAATATATTGATGAATTTAGGAGAATTGGTTTTGTAAACGAACAGGGGCAATTTCAAATTTTATTTGGAGATTTGGTTGAGCTATCACCAGTGATTGGTTGTCCGGGGCACTCTCAGCCAGTTTTTTCTGATGAGTTTTTTGGGATTCTTGGTCCAAAGCGCAATCGATCTGACCCCTTAATTCAGAGACATTTTGATATAGCTAAAAGCGGTCAATTATTTCTTGAAGAGATTGGGGTCTCTCTAGCAAAATTTTTGAAAACTAGATGTAATGACGCTGAAAATTTATGTATCGCTGGAGGGGTTGGCCTCAATGGGTTGATGAATATGAAAATATATAAAGATGCTGGCTTCAAAAATATCTTTATTCCTCCAGCGCCCGGTGATGATGGAACTGCTCTTGGCGCTGCTTTATATGTTTCTACAAAAATTTTAGGTGGGGGTCGTAATCACAATCTATTACCTAATGCCTTTTTGGGATTGGATTATTCAGAAGATGATATAGAGTCTTCAATCTGTAAATTTGGGCTTAGATGCTCTAAACCTTATGATCTCTATTCTGAGGTTGCGGAGCTTTTAAGTAAGGGAAATATAGTGGCTCGCTTTAATGGGCGCAGTGAGTTTGGTCCACGTGCTCTTGGAAATAGGAGTATTTTAGCCAATCCTACTATCTCATCAATGAAGGATACTGTTAATCTGAAGGTTAAGCATCGGGAGTCCTTTCGGCCATTTGCTCCAGCTTGCTTGGAAGAAAAGGCTGCTGAATACTTCGAGCTTGATACTGCCTCACCCTTCATGTTATTGATTTGTAAAGGTGGGAATGGCACTAAAGATCTTCTCCCAGCAGTTATTCATAATGATGGAACTGCGAGACTGCAAACAGTAAATCCCAATCAAAGTGAAGATTTTTATAATCTTCTTAAGTCTTTTGAGAGATATACTGGCGTTCCTATTTTGTTAAATACCTCATTCAACGTTAATGGGGAAGCTATTGTTGAGACTCCAATTGATGCAATTAACTCATTTTTATTTATGAATATTGATTACCTTGCAATTGGCCCTTTCTTAATTTCACGAAATGAAAATAAAAATATTCAGGGGCCAGAAACTTTGCAGGAATTGTTGGAAATACGCAAGACCAATTATTCAGAGCGTTATCTTTCTGAGGATAAATTTTTTTGGGAAGCTAAAAATCCAATAGAGACCGATTTAGCTTTAACTGACGTTTATAGAGTGGCTGCTGAAGAGCGTCTAATGCTGATCAATCAGCTTTCAGAAGAATTACATCGCAATAAAAATGAAAATTAATTTATTAGAGTTTTTTTAGGGGAAATAAGTAGCAAGCTTTCGAATTTATATCAATCCTTACTTTACTTTTGGTCCGGGGGTTTATTGAAATTTACCTTGAGATAAATGCAGTAAGATATTGAGCCACTTATAACTTTTTTGGTTATTACTCGAGCTAGATCTAATCAAGAAATTTTCTATTGAAAGCGTTTTATATGAAGCCTTCTAATTATGTAGTTACCGGATGTGCTGGGTTTATTGGCAGCACATTAGTAGATAGATTGTTGCTAGAAGGTTACTCTGTAATTGGGGTCGATAATTTCTCGACTGGTTTGCCAAGATTTATTGACGACGCTAGAAAAAATTCTAATTTTCAATTTATTGAAATAGACATCCTTGATCTACCTTCTTTAAAAAATGCGTTTAAGGGGGCGGAATTTGTTTTTCATCTTGCTGCAAATGCAGATGTTCGTTTTGGTACCGATCATCCCAGTAAAGATTTAGAGCAAAATACGATTGCCACATTTAATGTGCTTGAAGCCATGCGCTTTAACTCAATTAATAAGATTGCTTTTTCTTCAACGGGTTCGGTGTATGGTGAAGCTCCCATAATTCCGACTCCAGAAAATGGTCCATTTCCGATTCAAACCTCTCTTTATGGCGCGTCTAAGTCTGCTGGTGAAGGTCTGATTTCTGCCTATTGTGAGGGTTTTGGTTTTCAATCGTGGATTTTTCGCTTTGTCTCTATTTTAGGAGAGAGATATACGCACGGCCATGTTTTTGATTTCTATGAAAAATTGAAATTAGACCCAAATAACTTAACCGTACTTGGCAATGGCAAGCAGCGAAAGTCTTATTTATATATTCAAGATTGTATTGATGCAATGTTCCTTGCCATTGAAAAGGCCGATGAAAAAGTCAATATTTTTAATTTGGGAGTGGATGCGTATTGCGAGGTAAACGAATCTATAGGCTGGATTTGTAGTGAACTAGGCCTAAAGCCGCAAATTAATTATACCGGCGGTGAGCGTGGCTGGATTGGCGATAATCCATTTATTTTTTTGGACACAACTAAAATACGTTCTTTGGGTTGGACGCCCAAGTTGACTATTCGCGAGGGTGTATTAAATACCCTACGTTTTTTAAAAAACAATGAGTGGGTTTTTAAAGAAAGACCCTCTCTATGAAAATTGGGGTCTTAGGCCTTTGGCATTTAGGGAGCGTAACAGCCGCTGCGCTAGCTTCCTTAGGTCATGAAGTCATTGGCATTGACCCTGATGATTTGGTGGTAAATAATCTTTCAAAAGGTTTGGCACCATTATTTGAGCCTGGCTTAAACGATTTAATGAAGATGGGATTAGAATCCCAATCTTTACGGTTTACGAATGATTATGCCCAGGGTGCCAAAGATATTGAAATACTTTGGGTTACTTTTGATACTCCGGTTAATGATGATGATGAAGCTGATACCGCGTATGTGATTTCGCAAATTCAGGCGATCATCCCTTATTTAGGCGTTGGCACATGCATTGTCATTTCCTCTCAATTACCGGTTGGCTCGATTGCAGCTTTAGAAGAATTTGCTAAACAACAATATCCAAAACTTAAGCTTAATTTTGCATCTTCCCCTGAAAATTTACGTTTAGGTAAAGCCTTAGATATTTTTTTAAAACCCGATCGCATTGTGGTCGGCGTCCGCTCAGAGCTTGCTCGAAATAAGCTCACGCCCCTTCTAGATAGTATCTCTCCTAGAATAGAGTGGATGGGCGTTGAATCTGCTGAGATGACTAAGCATGCCATTAATGCATTTTTAGCAGTCTCTGTTACCTTTGCCAATGAAATCGCTGCAATTTGCGAGTTGGTGGGTGCCGATGCCAAAGAGGTTGAAAGAGGACTGAAGTCAGAGTCGCGTATTGGGCCCAAAGCTTACCTATCCCCGGGCGGCCCCTTTGCCGGTGGCACTTTAGCGCGTGATATAGAGTTTTTAGGTCTAATAAGTAAGCCTCAAGGCCTTTTAACACCGGTTTTATCTGGGGTGAGAAGTAGTAATGACGAGCATAAAAAGTGGGCGCAAAAAAAATTATTAGACTACTTTGGGAGCGTAAAAGGTCAAACCGTGGCAATTTGGGGGATGACCTATAAGCCTGGAACCGATACCTTGCGCAGATCTTTAGCAGTAGAGTTATGCAATTGGCTTTTGGAAAAGGGAGCTAAGGTCCATGTATATGATCCAGTAGTTAAGGCCTGGCCGGCAGAGTGGGGAACAAGAGTTAGTGCATTTGATGACCCTTTAGAAGCGATTGCAGGGGCAAATGCTTTAATGGTTGGCACGGAGTGGCCCGAGCTAATAGATCCTGCTGGAAGAATTTTGGAAAAAATAACCCCGCCATTTTTGGTATTAGATCCAAATCGACATCTTTTAAAGAAGGCTGCACCAGATAAAATGGCTGGGGTAATTTATCACGCCGTAGGTAGCAAGCAAACAAGGAAGTAATCATGATAGCGGGCGCATTAAAAAGAAAGAGGGCCATTATTACTGGGGCCAATCAAGGCTTAGGCCATGAGATTGCGCGCCAGTATGTTCTTGCCGGAGCTAGCCTCATGATCTGTGCTCGCAATGAAGATCTCTTACATAAAGCCGCTAAAGACTTAAGTGCTTTAGCAGGCCCAGAGCAAACCATTCTTTTTCAAAAGGCAGACATCTCGCAAATTGGTGATGTCAGGCAAGTAGTTTTAAGAGCCATCAATGAGTTGGGGGGTTGTGAGATATTAGTAAATAATGCCGGTATTTATGGACCTAAGGGCCCAATAGAAAGCATTGATTGGCAATCCTGGGTTGACACCATTAGCATTAACCTTCTTGGCTCAGTTTTAATGAGTAAGGAGCTGGTTCCTCATTTTAGAACTCAAGGCTATGGCAAGATCATTCAGATCTCTGGAGGAGGCGCTACTAACCCTTTGCCGATGTTAAGTGCTTATGCCGTATCAAAGGCAGCCATTGTTCGGTTTGCAGAAACGCTCGCTGAAGAATTAAGGGGCACTGGAATTGATGTGAATGCGATTGCACCAGGCGCCTTAAATACAGGCATGTTAAATGAAATTCTAGAGGCGGGCCCTGAGAAAGTGGGGCAAGAATTTTATGATCGCTCTGTGAAGCAAAAATCGTCTGGCGGGGTGCCGTTAACGCGCGGTGCTGAGCTAGCAGTTTTTTTAGCTTCAGCTAAAAGTAATGGCGTTACCGGAAAATTAATTAGTGCAGTTTGGGATAATTGGGAGGATTGGCCAGCCCATATTTTGGAGCTAGATCAATCTGATGCCTATACCTTAAGGCGCATTGTCGGTAAAGACCGCGGTCTAGATTGGGGTGATAAATGACGGCTTTACCAGATATCTTAGGAGTAGGAATTATTGGTTGTGGTTTGATCGGCCATAAGCGCGCCGCGTCCCTAGGGGCATCGGCTAAAGTAGTCGCCTGCGCTGACCTGGAAATGAGTCGAGCTGGTGCCTTAGCAGATAAATATTTAGCAAAATCAATGCGTGATTGGCGGGATTTGGTTTTTGATCCCGCCGTGCATATAGTCGTGGTGTCGACTTTGCATGATTCATTGGCTGCAATTACGATGGCAGCCCTTGAAGCCGGTAAACATGTATTAGTTGAAAAGCCTGCAGCTAGAACGAGTAAAGAATTAGAGGCCGTCATTAGCCTTGCTAATAAAACTAATTTGAAGGTACATGTTGGTTTTAATCATCGCTATCACCGCGCTTTTCAAAAGGCGCAAGAAATTATCAAAACCGGTACTTTGGGTGAATTGATGTTTATCCGCGCTCGCTATGGTCATGGCGCACGTCTTGGTTACGAAAAGGAGTGGCGCGCTGACCCGGCCCTATCCGGCGGTGGTGAATTAATTGATCAAGGGCCGCATTTGATTGATCTATCACGTTGGTTTTTAGGCAATTTCAATGAGGTTACTGGTTTTGCGCATACGTATTTTTGGGACATGCCGGTCGATGACAATGGTTTTATGATGCTCAAAACTGAAAAAAAACAGGTAGCATTTTTGCATGCCTCTTGTACTGAATGGAAAAATTTATTTTCATTTGAAATTTATGGCAAGGGCGGTAAATTAGATATTTCTGGTTTGGGTGGGAGTTATGGCTTGGAAAAATTAACCCACTATCACATGTTGCCGCAAATGGGACCACCAGAGACGACCTCTTGGGAGTATCCCATGGCAGATAATTCTTGGACAGTGGAAATGGAAGAATTTATTCAAGATATTCGCAAAGACCGAAAACCTGCAGCAAGTTTAGAAGATGCCCATGCTGCATTGTTAATTATTGAGCAAATCTACAGAGAGTCTAATTATGATCATCGCCCGTAGCCCCTTACGCATTACTTTAGGTGGAGGAGGTACAGATTTGGCCTCTTACTACGAGGATCATGAGGGTTTTTTAATTGCTGCGGCAATTGATAAGTACGTTTACGTGACGGTGATGCGGCCCTTTAAAGAAGGTATTTATCTGAAGTATTCGCAGTTAGAGCATGTTGAGAAGATTGAAGCAGTTCAGCATCCGATTATCCGCGAGGCTCTCATGATGATGGGTTTTAGAACCCCCCAAATTGAAATTACTACTTTAGCGGATATTCCCGCTGGTACAGGCTTAGGCTCCTCAGGAAGTTTTACGACGGCATTATTAAAAGCCTTATATACCCACCGCAAGCGCCACTTACATCAAGAAGATTTAGCAGAGCTTGCCTGTCATATTGAAATTGATCGACTGGGTGAGCCAATTGGTAAGCAAGATCAATATATTGCTGCTATTGGCGGATTAACCTGCTTTACCTTTTATCGCGATGGAACCGTAACTGCTGAGCCGCTAAAGATTGACATGAAAACCATGTTTGATTTAGAAGATAACTTACTGTTATTTTTTACTGGGTTTTCTAGAAGCGCAAGCGGTATTTTGAAAGATCAAAAAACGCGCACACAAAGCAATGATCAAGAGATGATTGATAACTTACATTACGTCAAGGATTTGGGTCTGAGAAGTAAGGTTGCTCTAGAAAAAGGCGACACCCATTTATTTGGTGAGCTGATGCACGAACATTGGGAGCATAAAAAACGGCGCTCAGGTGGTATGAGTAATCCTCAGATTGATACTTGGTACCAGTTGGCGATGGATAATGGCGCAGTTGGTGGCAAATTAGTCGGCGCGGGTGGCGGTGGATTCTTAATGTTTATGGCAAAAGATCGCAATAAACTACGCTCGGCAATGGCCAAGGCTGGCCTAGAAGAGGTTCGGTTTAAGTTTGATTTTGAAGGTGCCAAAGTTGTTTTATCTTCTTGATCATCAGTAATGGATATGTTTCCTGTATTGATATTAGCGGGAGGACTTGCTACCCGACTAAGGCCTCTTACTGAAACGATCCCCAAAGCCTTAATTGAGGTCGCTGGTAGGCCATTTATTGAGCATCAATTAGACTATTTAAGCGCGCAGGGAATTAAAAAAGTAGTTTTGGCAGTGGGCTATTTGGCTGAGTTAATTCAAGATTGCGTCGGTGATGGCTCTCGCTTTGGCTTGCAAGTGGATTTCATTGAAGATGGGCCGATTCTCCTGGGAACGGGAGGTGCGGTAAAAAGGGCACTCCCTTTGCTGGGCGATCCTTTTTTCGTTCAATATGGCGATTCTTATTTGCCAATTAATTATTTAGAGGTTCAGGCAGCATTTATAGCCTCTCAAAAGCCCGCCTTAATGACTGTTCTAAAAAATAATAATCAGTGGGACAAAAGTAACGTTATCTATAGTGGCGGCGCTTTAATTGAATATAACAAGCATGAGATTAAGCCGGAGATGAACTATATTGATTATGGCTTGGGAATACTCCAAAAGGCGGTTTTTAGCGACTATTCTAGTAATCAGGTGTTTGATTTGGCAGCTGTTTATAATGGGCTTTCTGGTCAAAATCAGCTGGCCGGTTTTGAGGTTTTTGAGCGTTTTTATGAAATTGGCTCCCTTGCCGGAATTGAGCAAACGGATGCCTATTTGGCTAAATTGATTGTGAAAGAATAAATATGACCTATGCTAAACAGCATCTTGATGAAGCAATTGAAATTATTCGTCAAATTAACCCAAATTCAATTGAGGCCATGGCCGATCTCTTGGCTACGGTTAAAAAAGAGGGCGGCCGTATTTTCTTCTTAGGGGTTGGCGGTAGCGCTGGAAACTGTTCCCATGCGGTCAATGATTTTCGAAAAATTGTTGGTATTGAATGCTACGCCCCAACCGATAATGTTTCGGAGTTGACGGCGCGCACCAATGATGAAGGATGGGCCACTATTTTTGTGGAGTGGCTAAAAACTAGTAAATTAAATGCAAAAGATTTGATTTTTATTTTTTCGGTTGGCGGCGGTAATTTAGAAAAAAACATCAGTCCAAATTTGGTTGAAGCACTTAAGTTAGCTAAATCGGTGGGCGCTAAAATCACCGGTGTGGTGGGTAGAGACGGCGGATATACCGCCCAAGTAGCCGATGCCTGTGTAATTGTCCCAACAGTGAATGCAGATAATGTAACCCCTCACTCTGAGGCTTTTCAAGCGGTGATTTGGCATTTGCTGGTTTCCCACCCAAAATTAAAAGCCAATCAGACGAAGTGGGAGTCGACCACAAAATAATGGGACTGGCTAAGGCGGTATTTTTAGATCGGGACGGCGTTCTAAATGAGGCCCTGGTTCGAAATGGTAAGCCATATCCGCCCAGTAACCGCGCTGAGTTACGCATTATTCCAGCTGCCTTTAGCGTATTAAAAAAATTAAAGTTAGCTGGCTTTAAGTTGATTGTAGTGACCAATCAACCCGACGTTGCAAGGGGTGTAGTGACTAGGCAGTGGGTTGAGGAAATAAATGGGTATTTGCAAGATCAATTACCCCTGGATGCATTTAAAGTGTGTTTTCATGACGATCTTGATGGGTGCTCTTGTCGTAAGCCTCTTCCCGGAGCGTTAATCGAAGCAGCAAAAGAATTTGAGATTGATTTAGGGTTGAGTTACATGGTGGGTGATCGCTGGAAAGATATTAGCGCAGGAAAAGCGGCAGGGTGCAAAACAATTTTTATTGACTATGGTTACTTAGAAAAGCAGCCAACGGATGCTGATTTCGTAGTCAATACCTTATCGGCTGTTGAACATATTATTTTGGGAGAGAAAAGTGAAAAAAGTTGAAGATTTGAAAGTGAAGATTTTTGCTGATGGAGCTGACAAGGCTGGAATGTTGGAGATGTATGCCAAACCCTACATCAAGGGATTAACTACCAACCCCACCTTAATGAAAAAAGCAGGAATTACAGATTACCGTGCATTTTGCAAAGATATTTTAAGCACCATTAAAGATAAGCCCCTGTCTTTTGAGGTTTTTGCTGATGATTTTTCCGAGATGGAAAAACACGCGATGGAAATCGCCAGCTGGGGAGAAAATGTTTACGTCAAAATCCCTGTGACCAATACCAAAGGCGAAACTTGTTACCAGTTGGTTAATAAATTAGCCAAACAAAAAGTGAAATTAAATGTCACCGCTATCATGACGCTTTCGCAGGTCCGAGATGTCGTAAACGCATTAGACCCCAATGTACCCAGTTACGTATCAGTTTTTGCAGGCCGCGTTGCAGATACCGGCTATGATCCTGTTCCACTAATGGCAGCCGCTGTTGAGCAGCTAAAAGTAGCGCCAGCAGCCGAATTAATTTGGGCAAGCCCACGTGAGTTACTCAATATTTTTCAAGCTGATGAAATTGGCTGTCAGGTTATTACGGTTACCAACGATATTCTTAAAAAATTATCATTAGTTAACTATGATCTCAATGAGTATTCTTTGGATACAGTAAAGATGTTTTATAAGGACGCCGTAGAAGCTGGCTATAAGCTTTAAATTTGTAGGTCATGACAGGAAAATCCCCTGGAGCAATTATTGAATGAAAATTTTATTTGTTCTGTATGGGGATTTTTCAACCAATACTGCTAACCCAGTCTGCCTTTTTGCCAATGAGTTAAGTCAACTAGGTCACGAGTGCGTTATTGCTGTACCTGCGGGAATTGAGTCCAGCAAACTTCAAGAAGGTACTAACTTCACTCCTATTTTGTATGCGGATGTTCTAAGAACTTCAGGAAATATATTTTCTGATGGGGGTCGAGCCGACATTATTCATGCGTGCACCCCTCGCAGAGGGGTCTATGAATTTTTATTGCAATATCTTCCCTACTGGCCTACGCCCTTAGTGCTCTACTTGGAAGACAATGAATTATGGATTAGTTGTAATTATTTAGGTTTACAGGAGTCTGCGCTTATTGGGCTAACGGATGAGGAGTTAGCTACGCGCATTCCACTAGCTCTATCGCATCCCATTGATTATCGGTACTTTATCGCTTTGGCTGATTTGGCTATCGTGATACAGAATAAGCTCAATATTGAGGTGCCCCCGTTTATACCAAGTCACACCATTCCTTGGGGTGTTGATCATCAAAAATTTAAACCGGATGTACTAGCCTTAGAGTCATTGCGTGCACAGTTCGGAATTACACCAAATGACAAGGTCATTGTTTATCACGGCGGCTTAAATGGCTTTACTAGGCCCGCTATACGAGATCTATGTAAAGCAGTTGAATTAATGAATACAGATGGTATTGTTTGTAAATTAATTAGAACAGGATCAAATGCCATCAATTTTTGGGATGAATTAAGTCCCAATGCTAGAAATATTATTGTTGAGGCTGGGGTAGTTCCTAAAGAGAATGTACCAGCAATACTGGCATTGGCTGACATTTATGTTCAGCCTGGAAGAGTTGATCCCTTTGAAGACTTGCGACTACCCTCAAAATTGCTTGAATTTTTATCGATGGGAAAACCCGTCATTGTGTCCAATGTCAACATCGCTGAGTTATTAAGTCATGGTGAGAATGCATGGATTTTAGCAAAAGGTGATCCAAAAGAGATTGCTGCTGCGGTAATGTATTTATTTAAAAATCCTGATAAGGCTGCTCTATTGGGTAGGGGCGCACGTGAGTTCGCAAAAATTCATTTTGATATTCGCACGCAAACCGCCAAACTGGTTACTGCATATATGCAGGCAATTGCTAATTTTGATGCCTCGCAAACAAAGCAAATTTGGGATGTCGCTAAAGTTTCTGGACTCCTGTTTGCTGCTATCTTAAGAATCAAGCTCAAGATCGCAAGTCAAAAAGATAGCGATCAAGGGCTAATGGAATATATAGTGAAGTTGCTTGAGTTGCAAGGGCAGCGCTTGACTGGACTTGGTATGCGACTGCATCTCTTAGGGGCAGAAAAGATTGCCTTATTAAATAACCCCCCTAAAAATGTCCCCATATTATTGGTTAGGCTTACCAACATGTTGCGTTCCTGGATTGGCAAATAACCAATACCATTAGCTACGCATGAAAGCAAAAATAGGACTTATTTTATTTTCGTCGGTACTCTGTATTTTTTTGATAGAAGTTGGTTATCTTTTATTGATTAAAGAAAACGTTTATCAATGGGAAAAAAGGTACATGCTTTTTCATGAAAATGAAGGTGGCACTGTTTTTGAAAATGATGGGACCATCTTTCGCTATCGCCAAAATGCATTGATTCATAGCTCAACCTATTATCAGGTTAAAAATAATTGGGTCAAAGAATATGACTACGATATAAAGACAAATAATTGGGGATTGGTTCAAAAAAATGCAATTCAAGCAGCTCAGCCCAGCATCGTTTTTTTGGGCGACTCTTTCACTGAAGGGCAAGGGGTGACAGCCTGGTTTAATGCATTTCAGGAAAAATATGAAGCATCTGGCTTGCAGTTTGTAAATGCAGGTCTAATAGGTACCGGATTTGCTCAGTGGGAAATTCTGTTAAATCAATTGAATGAGCAAAAACTAAATATTCGTTATTTAGTAGTACTTTTTATTTCTGATGATTATGGGCGCATTGTATGGAATCTCCCAAAAGATACGTTGAGGTGTTTAAAAGATTGGCACATGTGCGTTGGGTACGAAAATTTTTATGGGCTACCCCCAGAACCAGACATAATTCCATTCCTGGGTAAATTAAAAAATTTTCGTGAGCATCAGAACTTGAGCCAAGAGAAAAAGGCTTCAGAACTTATCAGTTCTTATTTTCCGGCTAGTACGCTTTTGTATAGCTATATAGCAAATCTTTTTGATGTTAAGCCAGCAACCCCTTTAAGCCATGTCAAGAGTAATGAGGCAATTAAAAAATTTATACAGGCCTATGGAGATCGCGTTCTTTTTGTGCACATTCCCCAAAAAGATGAGGTCAAGTTCAACCGGATTAACCCCGATGGAATTCTTGCGAGAAATA
>Ga0304729_1001779_pt1 | contig 13645 bp, 12 predicted proteins | sample C_131016_MF_Meta_FD_190475 | JGI IMG/M metagenome (GOLD analysis project Ga0304729, IMG submission 190475) | Freshwater microbial communities from Lake Croche, Canada to study carbon cycling - C_131016_MF_MetaG (v2) (version 2) | ecosystem: Environmental > Aquatic > Freshwater > Lake | place... | reverse complement strand
CCCCCCACAAGCGTTACTTAAAGTAACGCTCAAAAAAATACCAACCCTAGAGTTGGTATTGTGATTATTGGTGGGCCCACCAGGACTTGAACCTGGGTCTAGGAGATTGGTTTGTGAGGGAGTTCAAAAAAGTGGCGAGTTATTATTCCGCTTTAATATCAGCCGCCTGAATTACCTTACCCCAACGCTCAGTTTCAGATTTAATTCTGGCTTTAAATTCATCAATAGAGCCTCCTACAGTATCAGCACCAACCTTAGTCATGCGCTCACGAAACTCTGGCGTATTAATGATCTTATTTGCCTCTGCATTGATCTTATCCAAGATTGGAGTGGGAGTTCCAGCTGGTGCCAATAAAGCAAACCAGCCTTGCGAATCAAAGCCTTTCATTCCAGACTCATCTAGGGTTGGAATCCCTGGCGCCGACGCGGTTCTCTTTAAGGTAGTTACTCCAAGTGCCTTGATTTGGCCGCCATTAATTAATGGCAAAGCAGCAGGCAGGTTATCAAACATCATGCTGATTTGACCACCTACTAAATCTTGCAAAGCAGGCGCGCTACCTTTGTAGGGCACATGAACAATATCAAGGCCGTAAGTAGCCTTCATCGACTCTAGTGCTAAATGGGGGCTGCCGCCAATACTGGATGATCCACCACTGAGCTTGCCTGGATTCGCCTTGGCATATGCAATGAGTTCTTGTGCATTTTTTACTGGCAGCTTGTTATTTACTATTAAGACATTCGGCACAGAAGCAATCACCACAATTGGCGCTAAATCTCTTTGTGGATTAAATGGCGTGCTTTTAATAATTTGATGGTTAATCGTTAAGGTCTGTGGTGAACCAATCACTAAGGTATAACCATCTGGAGCGGCCCGAGTTGCCTCGCCAATGCCAATATTGCCGCTTGCACCGGGTTTATTCTCCACAATGAAGGTTTGTCCCAAAGCATTTTGCAATCTTTCAGCCATTGCTCTACCAACAATATCGGTAGCGCCACCTGGCGGGAAGGGAATAATAACCTTGACTGGCTTATTAGGGTAACTCTGGGCAAAAGCTTGACCACCAACAGTAAACAGTACTGCGCCCAGTAAAGTGACCATGAAAGTTTTTTTCATTTCATCTCTCCATAAATTAATAAAAGCAACTAAGTGCTCATCGCTTGACCACCATTAACATCTAACAATACGCCTGTAATAAAACCACTTTGCGGGGAGGCCAAAAACGCAACAGTATTTGCTATATCGTCTACCTCGCCATGCCTACGGACCGGAATTTCACTTAGGATTTTTTGGCGCTGCTCATCCGATTGGCGCTCTTTCAATAATCCTTGGACTCTTGGTGTCATTACTGCACCAGGACAAATAGCATTACAGGTGATTCCCTGCGGCCCAAATTCTTGCGCCAACTGTAGTGTGAGGGCATGTATAGCGCCCTTAACCGCAACATAGTTGGCACCCGCAAATAAGCTTCCGTATCGACCAGCCTTAGAACCCAGATTAATAATTCGTCCATATTGCTTTTCAAGCATTAACGGAATCACTAATTGGGTTAGTTTGACTGTGAGCATTAAATTCAGATTAAACACCCGATCCCAATCCTCTCTTGTCTGCTTGAGGAAGTTAAATGGTGTGTGCAAAGAACCGCCTGCATTGTTAATTAATACATCAATCTTTCCAGATTGTTCAACAACAGCTCTAAATGCCTGCTCTACCTCCTGCTCATTTGCCAAGTCAACCGCCTTAGTGGGAATGGCTAAATTTTCAGACTTTGCATAAGTCGCGAGTTCTGCTAAAGCCTGAGCATCACGATCCCATACATGGACTGTTGCCCCACGACTAGCTAGATCAATCGCGATACCTCGGCCTAAGCCACTGGCTGCCGCAGTAATTAAAACCACTTGTAGGTGAAAGCTATTTGTTTGAGTCATATCACTAATCCATTAAGGTTCCGCCGTTAACATCTAATATGTGGCCCGTAATATAGGATGCTCCATCTGAACAAAGGAAATAAGCTGCCTCTGCAATTTCGGTAGGCAAACCCAATCTCTTTAGCGGAATTTTTTCAGCCAATCCAGCCCACAGCTCTTTTGGAATCATCGTACCCTCTATCGAGCCAGGCGCAAGACCGTTGACTCGAACACCAAATGGCGCAAGCTCTATAGCAAGAGATTTAATGAGAGAAATAACACCGGCCTTAGAGGCGCAATAATGTGCCTTTGTGCCTGCTGGGTTTGGATCAAAACCTGCATAACCTACCTTACCTGCACGTGAAGTGATCAATAAACCAGCACCTTTAGATTCTTGAAGATGGGGCATTGAAGCCTTCATCACAATAAATGCCCCTGTTAAATTAATATCCATCATCTTGCGCCAGGACTCAATGGATGTATCTTTAATAGAAGCACGTTGCTCCGTAATAGCAGCGCTATTTACTACAGCCTTAATAGGGCCAAATGTTCTGGCCAAATGCAGGGCACTCTCCACCTCTTCAGGATTCGTAATATCGCACGCTACCCTTTTAAATGGACCCTCTGCAATACCAGAGCCCTTTTCTTCAGATTGAAAAGCGCGATCCAATCCAATCACCTGGTAGTGCTCGCTGAATTTATTGGCAATAGCAAGCCCAATATTGTTTGCAGCGCCAGTAATGACTGCGACTGGTTTCATCTTGATAGCATTCCCTTAATAATCTGAAGCAGGATGATGGCTTGCTGCCGGATCTACCGCTACATCAATCAAACATGGACCATCCATTTTTTCTGCTTCTTTCAAGGCTTCCAGCATATCTTGTGATCGCGTTACCTCGATAGCATGACAGCCCATTCCTTTAGCAATCGTAGCAAAATTCGTTGGTGGGTAATTGACACCGTAGGGTTCGCCTTTCATATTGTCACGCACCATTCCTAAACCAGCATTGTTAGCGACAACGACAGTAATCGGTGCATTCTCAGAAATAGCAGTAGATAAGGCAGCTACAGACATACCGGCACCACCATCGCCTGTTAAAGAAATGACGCGCTTATCGGGTCTACCAATTTTTGCACCAACTCCAGCCGGAATAGACCACCCCATCCCACCAATACCACCAGGCACCAGCAGCTGACCAGGAGTCCGAATCTTTAAGGTTCCTGTAACCCAGATGCGATTATTACCAGCGTCAAGCGTTAGTAAATGATCGGGGGTTAAGTGTTGATCAAGTGCTCGAACAATATCGACGTTATGAACCGTTCCTTCTGCTGTCTTGTATTCATCAATCACACCATAGCGACTCTTGAGATTATTTTCTGCAATCCACTTTAAGCGATCAAGTCGTTTTGATTCACCAAGATCTGCGGCTTGCATCATTTCTAATGCATCCCCTGCATCACCGGTAATAGAAAGCTTAACGGGATATACCCAACCACTATTACGCGGATCAATGTCGATTTGAACGAGTGTTTGATTCTGCGGATTTAAGAAACCCGCCTCACAAAAACGCATGTAATCTGGCCCAAGACTAGCGCCTAAGGCAATCACTAAATCAGCATCACGTAATGCGTTATTAGCAGCCTTACATCCCCAGGTACCCAACATACCAACGCTAATAGGCGAAGATTCATCTACAACACCCTTACCGTTGTAGCTTGTTGCCACTGCAAGACCGCCCTTACCAGCCACTTTTGCCAACAGGTCTCTAGTGCGATCATTTTGTGCGCCCTGCCCCACGATTAATAGTGGACGAGCGGCTTTTTTAATCATTCCAGCTAACTCATCAACCGCTTTAGCATCTGGTCTAGCAGGGGTATATTGCAAATGTCCAGCAGATGGGTAGAGACTCACCCTTGGATTAATTTCAAAGTCTCGCCGAATGATGCTGGACTTCAATACAACCGCTGCAGGTCCGTAACGTGGCAGGCTTGCATGCTTAAACGCCATCTGTACGCCATAGATCGCTTCATCAATTTCGGTGGCATAGGCACAAAACTTGGTCATGGTTTTTAAAACCGTTGCAGCATCAGCAGCACCATAATCACCAGTCATCGTTTGATATACGCCACGCATCGCAAAACCGTCATAACAAGATGTATCAGTGAGAACCACCATTGGTGATCCAGCAAAGTAAGCCTCTAAAATTCCAAAGGCACCAGTAGTAGTTAAAAATGGCCCCATACCCATGAGAACTGCCGGTGTACCAGTTACCTTTCCGTAGGCCTGAGCCATGATTGAAGCATGTTGCTCACTACGTGTCAGCACTAATTTAATGTCTGCACGAGCCCGATAAAAATCATCAAGCATCCAGGTGATTCCCAAGCCAGGCAAGGTAAAAGCGTGTTTTGCCCCGCATTCCACTAGTGTTTTGACGATCTCATGTTTTGTTGTGGTCATTTCTCACATTCCTCTGATTAACTCGATTAAATCGATATTTATGCAAACGTTTGCAATATCCTATCATCATCAAAAAAAATATGCAAACGATTGCAAAAAAGGAGCTCATCATGGTGTAATTAGGCATCAGGCCCTGATATGAGTAAAAAAAATATCCCCACTCTTCATGATGTTGCTAAGGCAGCGGCCGTATCTCCCGGAACGGTCTCCAGAGCATTAACACGTCCTGATTTAGTGGCAGTAAAGACGCGGGAACGGATCCTCAAGCATGTCAAGAAACTGCACTATTTGCCCGACCCTGCCGGCAGAAATCTAAGAGCCAATAAACCGATTGTAGTTGGCGCCGTCATTCCCAAAAATGGGATCTCCACTTTTGCTCAGACGATTTCTGATCTCAATGATGCCCTTGAGGCACAAAAAATTACCTTGATTGTTTCGCAGCCGGAGTATTCCTCTGCTAGTTCAGAATCTGCAGCGTATCGACTTCTAGAACAAGGTGCCGATGCCTTAATTCTGCTTGGCGAAGATCACGACCAAGGACTATTTGACACTCTTGATCATCGAGATATTCCGCATCTTCTTTTGTGGACCACTACAGACCCCAAAGGCAAGCATTACGTTACCGTCAATCAGAGTAAAGCAGGGCAAATGGCTGCTAGGCACTTACTCGATTTAGGCCATCAATCATTTGCCTACATTGGTGTCCCGCTGCTCCATAACGCACGAGCAGCTGCACGTCTTGCAGGAGTGAAAAAAGAATTAAAAAGTGCTGGTGTCAATATAGCGCCCTCAGCCATTATTGAGGAGGATCACCGCTTTAGCTCTGGGAGGTCTGCCGTGGAGGCTGTCCTTAATCAGCATCCTGAGACTACTGCCATTATCTGCACCAGCGATTACCATGCACTTGGAGTTCTCCGCGGCCTTTATGAAATTGGCAAAAAAGTACCTGCAGACATTTCAGTAGTTTCTTTTAATAATAATGACTTTTCTGCATTTACGATTCCCTCCATTACCTCTGTTGATTTAAAACAGCGTGATGTTGGTGTTTATGCGGCAGAGTCTATTTATCGACTATTGAATGGCGAAACTATGAAATCAATCAATATTCAACCTGAGTTATGCATTCGAGAAAGCTCAGGGCCAGCAAAAATCAATTAATCTTCCTAAGCTGTAGATCGCAGTAAATTGACTGCCTCTTTAGCAATCATGAGACCCTCATCCGTAGGGACTACCCAAACCTCAATGCGACTTCGTGCGGTGCTAATTTTAAGAGTGAAGTTAGCCGTGGCACTACGATTTAACTCTTCATCTAACTCAATACCAAGCCAAGATAACTTTTGACAAACAGCTGAGCGCAAAATGCTATCGTGCTCACCAATTCCCCCGCTAAACGAAACCAAATCTAATCCACCAAGACAAGCAATCATAGCCCCTGCTTCACGAATCATGCGGTAGGTAAACAAATCAATTGCCTGCTTGGCTAGTGGTGAACTGCTGTCAATTTAGGTCCACGACCAAAGAGAGTTTTTCTATAGTAAATAATTGCAGCAAAATGGGTTGATTGTTAAGCCCCACCACCGTTACTTAAAGTAACGCCTAAAGACCGAACCCTAGAGTTGGTATCGTGATTTTGGTGGGCAGACTAGGCGGAAAATATCTCGATTGTGGTGATCGGTAAAAATCAAATTGCCACAAAAAATTGCTTGATCGGGTGTGTTATAAATAATTTTTAGTAGTCATCGGGTATTCTCTAGTTACAATATCTTTAAGTCTCATGAAAAAAAATAAACCTAAACCTAGCCCGCGAGCAACCTTAAAAAATATTGCCTTAAAGGCAAAAGTAGATCCATCTACGGTTTCTAGAGTACTTGCTCAAAACCCTAATCAAAGAGTTTCAAGTAAAACAAAAAACAAGATTTTGGAGGTTGCCAAAGGCCTGGATTATCAGCCTAATATTAGTGCTCGTAGTCTTCGAGTTTCTAAAACATTTTCAATAGGGATTGTGGTTCCACAGCTTGATAATCCTGTTTTTGCTGAAATTATCAAGGGAGCTGAAAGAGGCGCGAGTGAAAGAGGCTATAGCCTGGTTATTTCTTATCTAGAGGATGGCCCATCTAAGGGCGAACCATATAAAAAATTAATTCAATCTAATCGGGTTGATGGTCTTTTGGTAACCACTTTAAATAAAAATAGTGCAATTCTTAGGGCCGCAAAAAAATCTACCGTACCAGTCGTCGTTCTCAATCGAAAAGTACCAGGATTAATAAACTCAGTTTATTTTAATAGTTCACGAGCAGCAAAAATTGCCACAGAGTATTTAATCGCGCAGGGTCATAAGCGAATTGCGCATTTATCTGGTCAAGTTAATTCATCATCAGGAGTGGGCCGCTTTTATGGATATAAAAAGGCGTTAGAACAAGCAATGATTCCATTTAACCCGAATTTAGTGGAGGTAAGTGGCTATTCAATTTTGGGGGGTTCGCAGGCCACAGAGATGCTTTTGGCCAACCCCAAAGCAAAACCTACTGCTATATTTGCTTTAACACTGAATGTTGCTGTAGGGGCGATGATGGCATTGCAAAAAAACGGATTTAGCGTTCCTAAAGACATGTCCATAGTAGCTATTCATGATGGCCCCATTGCAAGTGCACTTCACCCCCCCTTAACTACTGTGCAAATGCCCTCCCAAAAAATGGGTTATGAGGGTGCAATAGGCTTGATTAGTTTAATTGAAAAAAATCAAAATAAAGTGTTGGTTGAACTTTTACCAGGTGAGTTAATTATTAGGGAATCAGTGAAAAATATATCTAAAAATAAATAAGATTTCTATAGCGATATACCAATTTCATTAGCCCTTATTAGCGACTCAATAATTCTTGCATCAGTTGCTTTTGGAGATAAGTTATTAATATAGGGCGCCATCATAGTCTTGGCGGCTATATCTTCTAATTCCAATGAATTTAATCCTGGTAAACCAAAATCGTTAAAGCTAACAGGAAGCCCTATAGACTGACAAAATTTTGCATGGGCCTTAATTTCGACCAAAGAGCGGTTTTCGGCTATCAGTTGCACAATAGAACCAAAGGCAACAATCTCGCCATGGAGGAATTTAGTCATTTTGGGATGTGCTGTAAAGCCTCTGGTTAAGGCATGCGCCAGTGAAAGTCCTGCACTTTCAAAACCTAAGCCACTGAGAAGTACAGATGCCTCAATTGCTCTCTCAACCGCCTCATTAGGCGATTGATATTGTTTTATTTGCTTTACGGCTTCTTCGCCATATTGAAGTATGGTTTCATAACATCTATCAGCCAATAAACGAGCGGTAGCTAGAGAGGGGGTGCCATAAAAATTTTTCCCCTGATTCGAAAAACATTGCGCAGCTTCAAATTTTTTACTCAATGCATCGCCAAGTCCTGCAACAAAAAACCGCAGTGGAGCACGGGAAATAATATTAGTATCAACAATAACGACATCTGGATTTCTAACCATAAAGTCAACACGTGAAACCTGATGGTGCTCATCATATAAAACAATTAATCTACTCGTAGGAGAATCATTTGAAGCTATCGAAGGTAAGATGAAAAGAGGTAATTTACAGTTAAAGGCAATCCACTTGGCACAATCAATTGTTTTCCCCCCGCCAAATCCGAGCACAATATCAGCATTCAAGTCGCTAACCTGGCCTGCTAGTTCGGAGACAACATCAGTTGTTATTTCCCCGGGGAATAAGACGAAATTAGCTCTAATCCCCTCTTGGGAAAGCGTTTTTTGAAGAGATTCCCCGTTAATTTTATTGACTACTTCATCCAGAATAACAGCCACATTATTTGCATTAAAGCTTTTTAGTAACTCAGGAATTTCTTCTAGTGCCCCTGGGCCTTGAATATATCTGCCAGGAAATCCCATTGTTTTTATTGTCATAAATTCAATTTCCCCAATAAAAATCTCTACGCCCACCATCCATGCAAATTAATTCACCATTAATAAAAGCGGCTTGTGTTGAGCAAAGAAAGGTCACTAGCGCAGCAACCTCTTCGGGAAGGCAGGTACGGCCTACGGGATTTTGTTTTTGCAAAATTTCCCTCATTTCGGGGGTGAATTGGGCAATTAACTCAGTTTCAACATACCCAGGAGCAATAGCGTTAACTGTGATCCCTAATCTGCCAACTTCTTTTGCTAGGGTCTTTGTAAGTCCAGCGACTGCAGCTTTTGCAGAGGAATAATGAGATACCCCAGCTCTGCCGCCACCAGTAAAATTCATCGAAGACATATTAACAATTCTGCCAAAATGATTCTTTTCCATCAAAGGAATCATGGCCCGTGACCATAAAAATGCACTCCTCAGGTGAGCATTGATCATTTGATCCCAAGCATTCAAAGGCATATCCCGCAGTAAATAAGCCGGCTTAACACCTATACCTGCATTATTAACAAGCACATCGCACTGATGAAAGCTATTTTCAATTTCTTTAGCTACGGCTATAACTTGATTTTCACTGGTAGCATCAGCTAGATAAAAAAATGCAGGAATATCTGCAGCTTTTAGTTGCTTTATTGCTGCTTGACCAGCTGTGTCGTCAATATCAATCAGGATGACCTTACAACCTTCTGCCCCTAATGCAAAAGCATCTGCTAAGCCAATGCCTCTAGCACCGCCAGTAATAACGCAGAGTTTATTTCTTAAGTCAAAATTCACTTTTATCCTTTAATTGCACCAGCTGCTAAGCCTTTAATGAAATATCGACCTAGAAAGACAAACATGAGAAATAAGGGAATTGCGATTAATGTAGCTCCAGCCATTAATTCACCCCAACGGGCATCAAATGAGCCAATTAATGAGGCTAGGCCGACTGGTAAGGTTTTATTCAGATCGCTACTCACAAGAACAAATGCAAAGACATAATCTGTCCAAGATAGTAGAAATGAAAAAATAGATACAGTAATAACCCCAGGGAGCGATAAAGGCAGCACTACACGGAAAAAAGCGCCTGCACGCGAACATCCATCTACCATTGCTGCTTCTTCTAAATCAAAAGGCATGACTTTAAAAAATCCCCATAGCATCCAGACACCAAGCGGAATTGTTAAGGTGCAATGCGCTAAAACGACGGCAATCAAACTATCTGCGAGACCAAGAGTGGCAAAAATTGACAATAAAGGAATTGCGAGCATTAAAGGTGGAAACATATATGCATACAACATGCTACCCACGATCATTGTTTTACCAGGCACGCGATAACGAGTAACCACATAGGCAATGATGATTGAGATAATTAAAGTAATTACAACAACAGCAAGGGCCACAATAATGCTATTCATAAACTGTAGTGGGTAGTCTGTTAATTCAAGCAGATTTTTATATGACGTGAATTGCCAGTCAATTGTTTTTGGGATTAAGGTGGGTACATCAAATAATTCTTTTTCTGGACGAAGGCTTGAGATGATCATCCAGTAGATAGGAAAAAATGACCAGATGCCCAGTAGCGACAAGCACACTAGCGTAAAAAGCGCTGGACCAGCCTTTACTTTCAATGGGAGCTTTCTTTCTCTTCCAGAGGGTAATAGTAAAAATAAACCAAAATCAAGAGCGATAGAAGTAGAAAAGATAATGTTGCAACCGCAGCTCCTCCACCCACGTCATATTGTAAAAATGCGCGACGATAAGCCAATATGGGTAGATGTTCTGTGGCAGAAGAAGGCCCACCTTTAGTTAATAGCCAAATAATGTCAAATTTATTAAACATCCAAATACTTCTGAGCAAAATAATCACCATTAGCATGGGCAAAAGCATGGGAATGGTTACGTGCCAGAATCTTGACCACATTCCAGCGCCATCTACTTTTGCAGATTCGTAGAGCGATTTTGGAATAGTTTGTAGGGCCGCTAAGAAAGATACTGTTACAAAAGGGGTCCAGGTCCATACGCTGGCTACAATGACGACCGTCATTGCTAGATAGGGGTTTTCAAACCAGCTTGGCCTACCAAGTCCTAATTGTTCGGACCAGATTGTTAATAAGCCTAAAGTTCCATCCAGCATCCATTGAAATGCTAAAGCAACCACGACTGTTGGAAGTAGGTAGGGCAAAATTACCAGCCCCCTAATAATGGGCAGGCCTGGAAAATTTCGGTCCAAGAATAAAGCAAAGGCAATCCCCAGGCAGACTTGGAGGATGATCGTTAAACAACCAAAAATAAGGCCCACTGATAGCGCCTTCCAAAATATCATTTCATTCAAAATACGGGCATAGTTGCCAAGTCCAACCCAACTTTTATTTGAAACAAAAGATTCCGAATGATAAAAACTTAACTGTATTGCATGCAAAACAGGCAGCAGGATAAGTAACAACACAACAGAAACCGAAGCGATAAAAGCCCATTTAAGGACTTTATCGCTTGAGGTTCTAAATCCTTGCATTTACGAGTTATAAAACGGTTCGATATTTTTTTGACATCACATCAACAGCCTCTGATGCGGGCATACCGTTATAGATTACATTTTGTAATCCCTCGGTAATGGCAAAAGTTTCAAACATTTTTCCAGGGCGCGAATCAATACGCGGACCTTCTGTATCAACCGATCTAATAATGACGTCTTTTCGTGTTAGTAAGCTCTTCATAAACTCAACTAAATCAGCATGTTTTTCAATTAAAGGATGGGCTCTCCAGCGAGCATCATCATAGACATCCAATCTAGCTGGCTGGAAGTGTAGCGGTGCTGAGTGTAAAAAATTAATGTATTGGTTTTCAGTAAACCACTCCATAAATTTTAGTGATTCATCTTTCATGGGCGTATTTAAGACTACCCAGCCGTCATAGCCATGATTAACCGCCTGACCTTTGCCGGCGCTATCGGGATACATAAAAAATCCGGTTTTAGATACTAGGTCAGGGGCTTTATCTTCAATCACCTCCATTAATCTTCCGGCATAAGGTGCATGCGCAACCTGCCCACCTGAATATTGACCTAAAACTGTTCCAAATAGCGCCTGGGTCATACCTTGTGGCATGCTCGGCGACATTTTTTTCATAAACTCAAAATAAGCCATTACTTTAGGTTTATTCGTGGGGTTATCAAGAACTAATGAAAAGTTATCGTCTAACATTTTCACGCCATCAGCCCACATGTAGCCTAAGGACATCCATTGGGCTGCAGCATTATTACCAAGTGGCTGGGCTACCCCAAATTTGCCATCCCCCGTTAAAGCTTTAGCATTTTCAGCCATTTGTTCCCAAGTCGTAGGAACTTTCAAGCCCTTTTGCTGATACAAATCTTTGCGATAGTACATCCAGCAGAAATTGTAATCATATGGATACCAGTAATTTTGTCCTTTGATTGGAAATAGGATGCGTGGACCCCATTTGTATTTACTTACTAAGCTATTTAGAGGCACCAATTTTCCTGCGTCTGCAAGGATAAAGACATGTCCAGCGAATGCTAGGGTACCAATATCATAAGGAGTTCCTGCTGCAATTGAGGCTTGCAGTTTGTTATAGGCATCATCAGGAACAACAGTATCTATAACAACCTTTACTTTGGAGATTCGCTCATATTCAGCTGCAGCTACACGTAAAGCCTTAACAGAATCTCTGGAGGGCTCAGCATTAAGGAAGCGAATAGTTTTTTGTTGCGCATGTATAGCCGGTGAGCCACCAGCAAATAAGGCGGCACCAGCAACGGCAGCTTTTAAAATTTCGCGACGTTGAATTTTCCCCTGGATGATACTTTGAGTAGGTTTGCTAGCTTTATTGATTAATTCATTATTTTTTTTCATTTTTATCTCCATTTGAAGAACTACATTAAATAAGACTTTCCCCTGATAAACCATCAAAAATATGCCATTTAGATTCTTTTAACGCTATATTTAAATAATCCCCAACCTTATACTTATCCTCTCGGTCTCTTAAAACCCTAATTTTCTGATTGCCAGATAATTCAGAAACTAATAATGTTTGGGCTCCCATTTGCTCAATCATGGAAATTTTAGTTTTAATCAAACTACTATTTAGGTTCGATTCTTCCTGAGCTTGTACTGTGACTATTTCTAAATTCTCTGGGCGAATTCCTAAAACGACTTTATCTAAATTTTTTGAATTAAATTTCATGCCTTGATCAAGCCTAATTTCTAGAGCATTACTTTTAAATAAGTAGTGACCTTCTTCTACAGTAACAGATCCTTCAATTAAATTCATTTCAGGTGCACCAATAAATCCTGCAACAAATAAATTCACTGGATGATCATAAACCTCTAGGGGAGTACCAATTTGCTGTACTTTACCTTGGTTCATTACTACGATACGATCCCCTAATGTCATTGCCTCTACTTGGTCATGGGTAACATAAACCATATTAATCCCAATACGTTGATGGAGCTGACCAATTTCTTCTCGCATTCTGATTCGCAACTTGGCATCTAAATTAGATAATGGCTCATCCAGTAGAAAAACTTCAGGCGACCTAACTAAAGCTCTACCTAGTGAAACGCGCTGCATCTGCCCGCCAGAAAGCTGTTTAGGTTTCCGCTCTAATAAATTTTCAATGCGTAATATCTCAGCAGCCCACTTAATTTTTTTCTTAATTTCATCTGCGGAGACTTTGCGCATTTTTAAGCCAAACGCTAAATTTTCATAAACTGTTTTATGTGGGTATAAGGCATAGTTTTGAAAAACCATCGCAATATTCCGTTCGCTTGGCTCTAAATGCGTAACATCTTTTTGACCGATAAAAATATTTCCTGAGCTTACTTCTTCAAGCCCAGCGATCATTCGTAAGGTAGTAGATTTACCGCAGCCAGATGGGCCCACTAAAACAATAAATTCGCGGTCAGCTATTTCGAGATTTAAATCAACTACTACAACGGTATTACCAAAGTTTTTATTGACGTTTTTTAAGATAATTGAGGCCATTTTTCTTAACCACTCAAAGCAGATAATTCATGATTAACATTTCTCAGGCCAGCCTGCGCAGCCTTATAGATGACAAAAAGACGATCATAAAACGCCACCCGAGCATGATCTGGCTGAATTGTTTCTGCCACCCTAATGCATTTATGAGCAGCTGATAGCTCATCACTAAAAACTCCTACCCCAATACCAGCAATTAGGGCCGCTCCAAAGGAGGCATCTGTGGTCTCAGATAAAATGATTTCGATGTCGAGTATATCGGCCACAATTTGCCTCCAGGTTGCACTTTTAGCTCCGCCGCCAATTATGCGAGCTGACCGAATTTCAATTCCCTGGGCTTTAAATTGCTCAAGTACATCTTTTAGGGAAAAGGCAATCCC
>Ga0304729_1001778_pt1 | contig 13656 bp, 6 predicted proteins | sample C_131016_MF_Meta_FD_190475 | JGI IMG/M metagenome (GOLD analysis project Ga0304729, IMG submission 190475) | Freshwater microbial communities from Lake Croche, Canada to study carbon cycling - C_131016_MF_MetaG (v2) (version 2) | ecosystem: Environmental > Aquatic > Freshwater > Lake | place... | reverse complement strand
CCAGATTCAAATAATTATAGTTTTATAGTAAAATATATATCTCCAAACTGGGTGTTTCAATCAAGTTTAAATGGTGGTGCTTTTGTAACTATGAGTACTTTAAGTACAGCAGGTCTTTATTATCCTTTAAGTAATAACTGGACAAATACAGAAACTTCAAATCCTAAGTTGTTATTAACATCTTATGGTGTATGTACACAACCAGCAGATGTAAATTGCTCAGGTACATGGGGAGCATGGAGTACTTGTGACTCAAGTGGTTCACAAACAAGAACTTATATAGTAACTACACCAGCTTCAGGAAATGGTACACCTTGTCCAACTACTGAAAGTAGAACTTGTGGAACTCCTCCATATTGTTTACCTCCAGGAGCACCTGCTACAGTATCAGTTTCAGGTACAAGTATAATAGTATCATTTACACCTGTATCTGGTTCAACATCATATTCAGTTTCATATACAACTAATGGAGGTAGTAGCTATACAACAGTTACAAGTACAACTTCTCCAATAACAATAAGTACACAATATATTTGTGGTGCAATTTATTCAGGTACAATTACTACTAATTGTCCAACATTATCATCAGACTCTCAGCTTGCTTTTGGACCATATACTGCACCTGCATGTCCTCCTCCTCCTCAGTTATGTAATGGTAGTACAATAAATTTTATAGCTGGAGTTTTTAAAAATAATAATGCTAGTGTTAACAATATATTTAAAATTAATAGTACAAATGGTAGTGTTACTCAAACAACACCTGCTATTGTTGGTACAGCTCAACTTGCTCAAAGTTTTCCTTATTTTTGGACAAATGAACTTACAGATGATGGAATTGTTATAGGTGGTTCACCAACAAATATTACATTAAACAATCTTACAAATGGTAGTTCAGGTGGATTATTTAAATTAAAATGTGCACCTGTAACAGGAACATATTTAAGTGAAATAAACTTTAGTTTTCAAACTACTGATATATCTTCATTTATTGGAGGAACAGGTTTTTTAGCAGTTACAGCTACAAATTCACAACCTGGATTAATACGTGCATTAAAATATGATAAAACTCTAAATAGACTTTATGTTGGTGGTCATTTTGATTCATATAAAAATGCACCATGTTCAAGTAATTTAATTTGTTTAAATGCAACTACTGGTCTAATAGATCCTAGTTTTAGTTTATTAGGACCTGGAGGAATAACTAGTACTTCATATCGTAATGATATAAATACTGGAGTTTATGATATTCAAATAGATGGTAATAAAAAAATTGTTGTAGCTGGAATGTTTAATAGTTATAGTACTAATACAGGAACATTTCCAACAGTAAGTAATATAGTTAGATTAAATTCTACTGGTTCTTTAGATACAACATATAATCCTAGTAATAAAAGTTTTTCTACTTATCAAGCAGATCCAATTTATTTAACACCACCTCCTTCAGTAGTAAAAAGTATTTATATTGATTCAAGTAATGATATATATGCTGTAGGTGGATTTTCTACATATGATGATCAAGCTGCAAATCATATTGTAAAAATTAAAAACAATGGTGATAAAGCTTCATCAGGAGAATTTGATTCAGGAACAGGATTTTTAAATAATCCTTATACTGGAACTGGTACCACTAATAGAGGATGGAATAAAGTTTTATTTTCTTTAGAAAGAAATATTTATGGAGGTGGTTCTGGAATAACTATGGAAAAAATAGTATATCATAATGATGGATCAAATGAAGGATTATTAGTAGCTGGAAATTTTCCAATGTATAATGGTATAATTGTAAATGCATTAGTAAAAATTACTTTAACTGGTGGAGTAGATGGAACTTTTGCTAGAGATACTGATACCTTTAATCCTTCAGATACTGTTGCATTACGTAAAAGTGGTTTAGAAATAAAAGTTTTATCAAACAATAAAATATTATTTGGTGGTGCTATTAATCATTATTTAGGAGCAACAGATAATCATAATGGTTATTATGTACTTGAAGCAGATGGTACTATAAATTATAGTACATATTTGTTTAGAGATAGTAGTGAATCTACACCAATAGTTAAAACAATTGCTTCTTATTTTATGTAACATATTATCAGAAATGGTTTGTTGGTTTTCCATTTTCTGAGGAACTTCCCTTGCTGTCATGCAGGGGATGTTTTTTTATAAAATTTTTCATTACATTTGTACAACTCTAAATACTTAACTATGAGATTAATTAGCAAACTAGTCTACCAAGGACTAACAAGAAAAAAGTCAAATCAAGAAGAAGCTACTAGACTACAATTATCACTTCATGATTATATGTTTATTAAGAAAAGAACATTAGAAATTATTAAGAATATGTCTGATGATGAAACAATGGATGATCTTTTTTTTGCAAATATTGATAAAAATTTAATTAAGCAAGATGTTCAAGAATCTAAAGTAACTGAAGTACATCAAAATCTTGATACAGGTACAAGTAAGATTACAGGTATATCAAGTACAGAACCTAAAACACCTGATGAAATAATTAAACTCTTAGGTATAGATACAACCAAATGGAAGTTATCACAATTCTGGAACAAAGAACAAAATAAAAAATGGTTAGTATCAGCATTAGTAACAAAACTTCCACAAGAACAAATAGTACAAAGATCATTTATAGAACAGTTAGCAAATTATGAACTACCTATCTATGATAAAATAAACCCCAAATACTTAAATGATTCAGCTTCAGAAAAAGTATGTGGGGTTATTTCTTTACAAGATTTACACTTTGGTAAACCAGGTAATGAAAACATAGGTGAAGTAATGGATAAAGCAATATGTTATTTAATAGGAAAAGCATATGCTAATTATAATCTTGAAAAAATAGTATTTATAATTGGATCTGATACTCTTAACATGGATACCTTTGATGGTACTACTACAAAAGGAACTCCTGTAGATAATTCTGAAACAGCTACTAAAGCATATATGAAAGCATTTGATGCAATATGTTTAGCAATAGGTAAGATAAAACATTTTTGTGATAATCTTGAAGTAGTATTTATTCCTGGTAATCATGATAGATTATCTTCTTTTCATTTGATACATGCAGTATCTCAAGTATTTAAACTTACTCCTGAAATAACTTTTAATACAGAATATAAAGAAAGAAAAGTTATTACATATGGTACTAACATGATTGCATTAGAGCATGGTGATGTATCTTCTAAAAATAATCCTTTAGTTTTTGCAACAGATTTTCCTAAAGAATGGGGAAATTCAAAACATAGAATATTATATACAGGTCATTACCATGGTAGAAAAACAAAAGAAGTTATAACTGAAAATGAAGAACAAGGTTTTATTACAAGGATTATTCCTGCACTTACTTCATCTGATTACTGGCATTACCATAATAAATGGACTGGAAATCAAAGAGCTGCAATCATACATATACATGAAAGCAAAAAAGGTCTTATATCTGAATTTGTATATACTGTATAAGATAGTATCAAAAATCTTTTAATATGTACATAATTTTTAGTAAATTCTTAATGTAAACTGTATGAATAGTATAAACAAACCAGACCTTAATGCACCAAGATTTAGAAAGACAAGTTTTGGAACATTAACAGTAGATTTTATAAAGAGTTTCAGATTAAAGTTTCCTCAATATGATAACTTATCTGATAATGATATAAAAAATATTATACATACTTTTAATGAGAACATATGGAAAACAGTAATTAATGTAAGAGATGGTGTTGAGTTACCTTTACAAATAGGACATATGTTTATAGGAACATGTTCTGCTCCTAAGAAAAGATATAACATGGACATGAAAACTAGTTTAGAATATATGCAAAAGATTAAGCATAGAAACTGGGAAAGTGACCAACATATAGCAAAGATATTTTTTACAACTTTTGCTAATAAGTATAAGTTTAAAAATCATGAGTTGTGGGCATTTAATGCTACTAGAGATTTTAGTAGAACTGTAAGTGCTACATATCCAGAAAACTGGAAAAAGTATGTAGAGGTAGATCCTTATATAAAAATATCAAAAGCTTATTATAGTGATAAGTTTAAACTTGATAGAAAAGAACAAGGAGAAAACCTTTTACAAGAGTATAATGAATTTGATATATAAATACTATGGTACCAATAGGTGAAGTTTTATCAAGAGTACGTAATCAGATCAAAGCAGTAAAACAAGATGCGTTTCTTACTGATAGATTTTTATACTCTATGGTAATGAAGCATGCTAAAATGCTTATTAGAAGACAGGATATTCAAAATAAAATAATGAAATTTAACAGTGTATTTCAAGTGTTAAATTTTGTAGAGCTTATTGATATTGATAGAGCAGAATCACAATGCCACTGTATTACTTCAGGTTGTACATTTAAGCGTACTAAAGTAAAAATCCCTAGAACATTTGAAGGTCATTTTGGACCTATTTTTAGATCAGTAATGTCTATAGACCTTTCTGAAGAGTTAGTTCCTATATACCCTTCTGTGTTTCAAAAAATGGTAAATCAAAAAACATTTAAGTATAATAATAAAAAATATTATTGGTATATAGATGGACATGTTTATTTTCCAAACTTACAATGGGATGCAGTAAGAATAGAAGGTCTATTTGAAGGTGATGTTAGTAAGTATAACTGTGATCCTACTGATGATTGTACTTATATACAAGATACTATGTTTACAATTCCTGAATATTTATATGCAGAAATTGAACAAGCAGTTATCAGAGACCTAGGTGCAATGATGAGTGTACCACAAGATTTAGCACAAGATAATAAAAATATTGTAAATTAATAATCATGGCATTAACAGAACCTAAATATAGAACTTTTGATGAACTTATGGATAGTGTTAAACTTGACTTATATTCATGGGATCTTGAAGGATTACTCAATCCTCAACAACTTATTAAAGTTGCAATGCGTGTAAACTATGATTTAGGTCTTAGAATTAACATGCAAAAATCAAGAGTTATTGATATACAAAAAGGAAAAGGAAAAGTACCTGAAGATATGGATGTATTAAACTTTGCATTAGTATGTGAAGATAGACTTGTATCAGAAATACCAAGTTATAATAAAACATATAGTGAAGGTATCCTTGAAGGAGTTGTACTTGCTCAAAACTTTTTAGAACCAAGGTTTGTTAATCAATCAGTTATATATTCAGATATTACACAAGGAATAAATCTTATTAATCATAACTTACATACACTTAATGTAGTAGTACAAGTATTTAATACTGATGGTACTTTATTAGATTTTGATGTTACTGTTGTGGATATGGATAATATTAGAATATATTCTGAAGCAGTACAAACTATTTTAAATACAAAAATTATTGTATTAGGTGCTAAGATAAATACTGTAGGTACAGGATCTGGATCTTGCCCTGCATTACTTGATTGTGCAGGTGATGGTACACCTAGAGTTCATTATACTACAAATGGTAGAAGAATGGAAAGTAGAAAACCTGTACCACTACATATGTACAAAGCACAATCATTATCACCAGAACCTAGAGAGAGATATGATGACAGAATGGATGATAGTTTTGTTACAGGTATGTCTTCTAAAAAAGGTAATTACTATGATGCATATTTAAAAAATGGTTTCTTACATGTAAACTTTGATGAAGGTTCTGTATATTTAAATTATCAATCTGTTATGGAAGATGATGATGGTAACTTATTAGTACTTGATCACCCTTACTGTAATGAGTATTATGAGTATGCATTAAAGCAACGTATATATGAAAACTTAATGTTAGCTGGAGAACAAGTACAAAATCATTTACAGCTAATGAATGCACAATTAAGAGTTGCTAGAAACAATGCATTGTCATTTGTTAATACTCCTGACTTTGCTGAAATGAGAAAACTTCATGATGTAAATAGAAAAGCTCAATATTCAAACTATTACAACATGTTTAAGAATTATATCTAATGGCTGATAATACACAAAATCAAGATAGTACTTCTCAAAGCAGTAGTACAGGAAAGACTAATAGTTTTATGAAAGGTATGATAAAAGATACCTCTGAACTATTTGTACCTGAAGGAGTTTGGACTAATGCTATTAATGCTATAAACACATCACATAAAGGAGATGAAGGTGTTATTGGTAATGAACAATCTAATCTTTATTGTACTTCAACACCATATATAGTTATTGGTATATTACATAAATATAAAACAGAATGGGTAGTTTTTTCTACTGATGATGTTAGTTCTGAAATAGGTATATTTGATGAAGCAGATTGTTCATATAAGAAAACAGTAAATGATCCATGTTTAGGATTTAATACTAAGTATATGATTACAGGTGCTGTTAAGTATAATGCAGATTGTACTTATTCAGTATACTGGGCAGATAATAATAATCCAGATAGAACTATGAATCTGGATAACATTCCTTATAAATACACAGAAACTATTGTTAATGGATGTGTAACTAAAAACTATACTACACAATTAGATTGTGAAGAACTTAGATTACATCCTTTAGTACAACAACCTTGTATTACAGTTAGCACATCTATTGGTGCTGGTCAATTACAAAATGGTAGTTATCAAGCTACTATAGCTTACTCACATAATGGTATTAAACTTACTGACTATGCTACACCATCTCAACCTCAAGGTATATGGGATCATACAGGTATAGGTGGTTCTATTGATATTAAAATTACAAATCTTGATTTAAACTTTGATGAATATGAACTTGTTGTAATATCAGTTATCAATCAGCAAACTGTTGCAAAAAAGATAGGTAACTATAGTACTATGCAATCTAATGTTCATTTAGACTTATATCTTGAAAGTTTACAAACTATACCTTTAAATGTAATTCCTTTAAAATCACAGATATATGAAAAGAGTAAAAAAATGTTTACGCTTAATGGATACCTTATTAGAACCAGCGTTACAACACAACCTTATTTTAATTATCAACCTCTTGCTAATCAAATAAAGACAGAGTGGGTTTCTGTACAATATCCAGCTGATTATTACTGGAAAAAAGGTAACAAGGTAGGTTATATGCGTGATGAAGTATATTCATTCTTTATTAGATGGATATATAAAACAGGTGCAAGATCTGCATCATTTCATATACCAGGTAGAGCTGCATTACCAAATGATATTATAACTTTACCACCAACAAATCCAGATATTGTTAATCCTGCATCAAATAAAGTTTGGCAAGTCTATGATACTTCTACAGCTTTTAGTTATCCTGCTACATTACCTGATGGTGGAAAAATACTTCAAAAAGGTAATATGGGATACTGGGAATCAGGTGATGGTAGTGGAAACTCATGCAGTTCTGGTAATACTGGTAATTGTTATCCTGCAGATAAACCTCAGATATGGGGTAATCTTTGTGGTCAACCAATAAGACATCATAAGATGCCTTCAAATGAAACTACACACATACATGATACTACTGGTAATTTTATAAATATATTAGGTGTACAGTTTAGTAATATACAACCACCTGTAGATAATGCTGGTAATGTTATTCAGTCTATTGCTGGTTATGAAATACTTAGAGGTTCAAGAGAAGGTAATAGAAGTATAATTGCAAAAGGTATGTTTAATAACATGCTTTCTTTTAGTATACAAGGTTCTACTTCAACAGGATTGATGCAAAATTATCCTTATAATGATTTAACAACTTCTGATCCCTTTTTAAATGGTGTTACACCTACAAAAAATTTCTTTAGTTTTCATGCACCTGAAACAAATTTTGTTAAACCTTACTTGGGTGCTGGCATATATTCTAAAATATATACTGAAGAACAAGGATTAATGAAAGGTGAATATACTGTACCATTTAGACATCCTAAAGAAAAATTACTTACTAATTTTGGATTTGCATCTTCTTTATTTGTTGCAGCAGGTTTAGGATTAATTTCATCAATGGGTAAAACATCAACTACAGTATCAAGTAGTTCACATACAAGTTTGATTAAACATGCTGGAGGTATTACAGGTACTACATCTGCTATTTTACCTCCTGCAGATACTGGAGGAACATCTGTTACAACTTATAGTTTAGGTACTGCTGATATAGCTGCAGGAGCTCCACAAGTAAACTTTGATACATCTACTTCTTTAGTAACAGAAGGTGGTTCTGCTACAGCAATAACAGCTTTAGGTATAAAAGTTGCTTCATCATCAGCAGCTACAGCAACAGCATCTGCTCAGAGTGATTTCCAACTTGTTAAAGAAATTGTTGATTTAGTATCAATAACTTCTAATTTTTTAATATATTTTTATGAAAGTTTTGAACTTATGTTAGACATAATGTACAAAATTATACCTAGTAAAGATTATGTATTTCAATTTAACAGTAATGCTTTTTATAATAGTTTTGCAAAAATTACAAATAGTTCAGTACCAAATACAGTATTAAATCCTTCTATTTCAAGAAATATATCTTCTTCTAAATATACAAGTTCAGGTGTACAAGATTTTAATGCTAATAATAGAATTAATAATTTATATAGAAATAAATTTATAACATTAAATATTCCTAGTACATTACCTAATCCTGCTAGTTTAATTGATAACACTAAAAAAACAGCTAATGGTTATGGTATTAATGTTGAAATACAAGGTAATACAGTAGCTTATTATGGAGCATTAAAAGTTGAGTATCAAAATCAATATGGTCAACTTACATCTATTGTACAAATACCAACTGACTCTTGTGTGTATTCTTCTACTAGTCATTTTACTCTTCCTATTTTTGGTGGTGATGTATATATAAATAGATATACTGAAAAAAACATGTATGCTTTTTTTAATACGTGGGCATATGATTTACCAGATGATACTCCTTTTAATTATTATTTATATTATAATGGAGCTATACCAAAATATAAAGCAGATTTTAGACATTTTAAATCAAATGATTTTGGTATTCAACTAAATTATAATTTTAATAATCCTATAAGCATTGGTTCACCTACATCTTTAAGAAACTTAGAAATAATTGGTAACCAAGGACTTTTAAATTTTTCAGTTAATAATCAAGCAATGTACTTGTTTAATAATGGAGTAAGAGACTTTTTTACAGAGTCTGAATTAAACATGGCATTTAGAGATTATGGTGAAAATGAATGGGAGAAGTTTTATGATGTATATGGTAATTCTTTTTCTGATCTTAATGTAATGTTTAGATCTGATATTATTACTAGACCTATTTATTATAAATATGATTTATCATTAAGTACTTCTAAGTTGTATAATAATTTTGCATCTTGGGGATCAATACTTCCTCCAGATTATGATCCAGTATTATATGATACTTGTTATCAATATTTTCCTTATAGAGGTATATATTCTTTACAGCAACAAGATGGACTTAAAAGAGATAACTGGAGAAACTTTTTACCTTTAAACTATTATACATTTGAAGGTATAGTAACAAATATAAAATCAATAAACTCTAGTGGAGCATTAATTGTTTATGAAGATTTTAGTCCTACACAGTTTGTAGGTGTTGATACTTTGAAAACAGAAGCTGGTACCAAAGTAACAATTGGTGATGGTGGATTGTTTGCAAATAATATACAGTCATTAGCTAATGCAGAAGATGTATTAGACTATGGTGCAAGTATATCTAATAGAGCTACATTAAATACTCCTTATGGTTTATTTTATGTATCTCAAAAAGCAGGTAAGATAATACAGTATGGTTCTGAAGGATTACAAGAAATATCTAAACTAGGTATGAAAAACTGGTTCCTTCAAAATTTACCATCACAGTTATTAAAAGCTTTTCCTAATTTTACAGAATATGATAATCCTATAAAAGGTGTTGCAGTACAATCAGTATATGATGCACAATATGAATTATTATATTTTACTAAAAAAGATTATAAACCTAAAACTAATTGTATAGGTTATACTCCTGAGTTAGGATTCTATGATAAATGTAATTGTCCTACTGCTTGTCCTCCAGGTTTTTCAATAAATAAAGAAACAGGTAAATGTGAAAGAATAGTTGATAAACCAATATGTCAAGAAGGTTTTGTATTTAATCCTCAAACAGGTAACTGTGAAAAGATTGTAAGAACTCCTGCTTCATGTTAATATTAAAAATATAAAAAATGGCTTGTACTTGTCCAGATGAGTCTTGTACTCAAGTAGTTGTAGATGGTGTTACATATTGTGATTGTTTAGTATCACAAAGTTTAACATGTCCTGATGGTTCTAAAATTGTAAATATAGGTGGAGGTGTATTAGTATGTAGAACTGTACTTAGTTTAGAACCAACAGTTTGTGGGATTATAACATGTGATACTGCTAATGGATTTGCTTATAATCCTAATACAGGTAAGTGTGAAAAAGCAGTACTTACTGAACCATGTGCACCTGGGTATGTATTTGTACCTACTGCAGATGGTGTTGGTAAATGTGTACCACCTGGAGGTGTAGGTACACTATTGTGTCCTAATGATTACACATATGATGCTATAAATAAAAGATGTACAAAAGTTACAAGTAATCCTGCAACAGCTACATCAGTTACTTCTTGTAAAGCTGATATTGTTATTGTACGTGGTATGAATGGTAATAGTACTGGAGTTATTGCACAAGAAAGTTTATTTATTAATGCTTTTATAAATAGTATTGCTACAAGTTTAGATAGTACATCATATGATTTAAGAGTTGGTGTTACAACCTGTAATCCATCAACAATAAGTAGTAATAATGACATGCCTTATTTATATTCTGGACCTTATGTTTCTCCAGGAGGAGGTGCTGATCCATCATCAACTACTATAAAAAATTTCTTTACAACATCAGGATTTAATCAATTTAATGATGTAACACAAGGTTTAACAAGAGCTGCAAGAACATTATTTAGTACAGGTACACAAGTTACAATTACACAAGGAGGTACTTTATTACCAGCAAGATCAGGTGTTAGAAAGATTATTATATTTATGAGTGAGCACTCAGCATCTACATATCCTAATCCTTTTTTATATCCTTTTTCTCCTTGTATGGGTAATAATACTAGCAACCCTGGTAACTATCCTTCAGGATTTAATTTTTATACACAAATGAGGGTTGCTGTTAATCAAGCTAAATGTTTACTTGCAGCACATCCAAGTTTAGAAATATTCAGTGTATGGAGTGGTACAGAAGGAGATCCTGCTGCTTTTGGTAATAGAGAAGGATACTTTTTTACAGATTTAAGAAGTGCTGGAGGTAATGGTATACAACCATTTTATCAAATTAATTCAGGTAATGCTGCTACACTAGGTGCTCAACTTCAAGATGACATATTTGCATTACAAGAAAAAACTGGAGCACCTGCTGTATGTGGAACTACTACAACATATTCTTGTCCTGTAGGTGAAATGTTAGTAGGTACAATCTGTAAAGGTATAGAGGTAAAACCTGCAGGTACTTGTGATCCAACATGTACAATTACACCATCAGGAAGTAATGCATTATGTACATGTACTTTACCTTCAGTACCTACTCAGTGTGGTACATGTCCAGTAGTAAATAATAAATGCAGTTGTTTAACAACGCAAGAACCTCAAATTATACCTACAGTATCATCAATTAGTTTAGATGATCCTAAGTATTTTGAAAAAATAGAATGGACAATTAGTTATGATCCTAAAGAAAAAATGTGGATTAGTTTTCATGATTGGCATCCTACATTATTAATTCCTGCACACTCACATTTTTATACTATTAAAAATAATAGTTTTTGGAAACACAATGAAAGATTTGATAGTTTTACAAATTACTATAATAGTAGTCTTGACTATAATCCTTCAAAAGATTATGGTTGGGAAGTAGAATATAATATTGTTACACCTAATCAAGTAACTACATTAAGAAGTATAGAGTACTATATGGAAGCATATAAATATTATAATGATGGTAAAGATATGTTCCATATACTTGATGAGAACTTTGACAGAGCATTAATATACAACTCTGAACAAGTATCACCATTGTTAAATCTTAAAATAAAAGATAAAAACAATCCTTTACAAGCTCTGTTGTTTCCTATTGCTGGACCTATTAATACACAGATACTTGCATCTAAAGAAGAAAATAAATATAGATTTAATAACTTCTATGATATAACAAAAGATAGACAAGAGTTTTCAACATTTGTATCTACAGTTCCTGGTTTTATGACACCTGGATCTGGTATAAATATACCTATGTTTATTACTGCTGCAGATGGTTATCATAAAACAATTAATCCTGCATATATAGATGTATTAAAAGATCCATTACAACATAAAAAGTTCAGACACTTTGGTAACAAAATAGTATTAAGAAAAACAAAATCTGGTGATAAAAAAATGTTACTAAAACTTGTAAATAGTAAAATGCTTAATAGTTCAAGATAATGAATAAGAATATAGAAATATTAAAAAAGTTTATTGGTGAGCAAAACCAAAGAATACAAAATGATATATCTAAACAAGGATATAAAGATGATTCACCATATAGAAATAATCCTTTTAATATTATACAAGGTACACCACAAGGTACACCTATAACTATGAAAGGAGTAAGTACTCCTCTTATTGGTGTAGATGAATATGGTAATATGCAAAAAATGCATCCTGGACAAGAGTACTACTATCCAGGTAGTCAAGTTAAAGAAACACCTGCTGAAGGTGCAGGAGCTTATGGTAGTCATTATATATCAAATAAAGGTAATTATGTATTTCCTAATTTACAAGATAATGGTGAAGGTATATTAAAATTTATACCAAATGCAGCTTCTTCTGATAGAGAAGCTATGAGGTTTGAAAATCCTGATGAAGCAGATTACTTTGCTAAAAATTATAAGAAAGTTGCACTTATGACAAAGTATAAAAAACAATATGGTGGTGTAAAAATAAAAGATGAAAGAGATTTAACTTTTGCTAAAAAAGATGTAATACCAAATTTTCAACCAAAAATAGGAATACCTTTAACAGCTAAACAAATTGAACAAAAAAGAGTTCAAGAATTAATAGATAAACAAGGTACTATAAAATCTTATACTCCACAATCAACTGTATCTAGAGTATCTGAAGTAGCATTAAATCCATTAACTGCATTTGGTTATGCAGCAAGAAATGAAAGTCTTCCTGAGAACTTTAGTAGAGGACAAAGAAATGCTCTTGATAGTGCAGTAGATATTGTTAATCCAGCTTTTTATTTAAACCAAGGAGCAAAAGCTGTTAGTAATACAAGTAATGCAATAAATAATGTGGCTCAAGGTAATTTACCAGCAGCATATAGAGATATTAAAAATGCAGGAATGAATACATTAAATGTATTACCATTAATATCTGAGTATAAAACATTAGGTAGAGTTGCTAATAATATTGGAAAAGTATTAGGAACTGAAGAAGGTTTACTAAATAATTTAAGTAAAACAAAAACTTTAAATGAACTAAAAGGATCATTAGTAGGTATACCACCAGAAAAAGCATTACCTAGATTATCTTCTGAAGAATTAAAAATATATAGACAAGTTCAAGATATTGGAAGAATGAGAGCAACAGGTAAACCTATTTCTCAACAATATAAATATGCATTAGAACAAGGTATTCCTGAAGAACATTTACAACAAATATTTAATAAATCAAAATCAGAGATAGAAAATA
>Ga0304729_1001776_pt1 | contig 13658 bp, 10 predicted proteins | sample C_131016_MF_Meta_FD_190475 | JGI IMG/M metagenome (GOLD analysis project Ga0304729, IMG submission 190475) | Freshwater microbial communities from Lake Croche, Canada to study carbon cycling - C_131016_MF_MetaG (v2) (version 2) | ecosystem: Environmental > Aquatic > Freshwater > Lake | place... | reverse complement strand
GTGTTGGAGATGGTGTTGGAGATGGTGTTGGAGATGGTGTTGGAGATGGTGTTGGAGATGGTGTTGGAGATGGTGTTGGAGATGGTGTTGGAGATGGTGCTGGAGATGGTGCTGGAGATGGTGCTGGAGATGGTGTTGGAGATGGTGTTGATGCGTTTAAATACTTTTGCCAAAGTAATTTCTTGCCCGATAGTTTACAAATTAATTTAACTTTTCCAACCGAGGTTATTTTCCCTTTAGGGGAACAACTATTTCCTACAGAAACCTTTATTGCTGCAGTAGCTTGAAAGGTGATTGAGAGAAATAACATGGAAGCGAGCACGGCCGTAACCGTGGGCCTCACATTTTTCATACTAATTTTGAAGTTGTGGCGCTTACTTTTGTGGTTGATCCACCAGCAGTGGTTAGCGTTACCGCAACTGCAAGGTAAGTGCCTTTAGCGGTAGTAGGTACTTTATATTTTGCGGAAATGGCACCTGAAAGTGGTGAGCAAGACGCTGGAATCTCATCAGCAGCGGCTAATTTTGATGTGCAAGAGAGCCATTGGAAGGCGCTCTTTGCCTTTGCGTTGTTCTTCCACTTTCCGATAGTTGCTGAGAGTGTGACCCCCGCTTTTGCCGGTCCGACAATCGCTGGCGCGCTGGTATTGACTGGTCCATTTCCTGACGGCGCTATACCGCTGCTAGGTGAAATTCCAGAACCTGATGTTGAGACCGAATTCGGTAGAGATTGAACCCAGTGAATTTCAATGATGTCTGTATCTTGAATATGTTGGACATCGCTAGCCAAACGTTGGCTGTAATCAGAATAAGTTCCAGCAAAAAGAATTGCTTGAGTTGCTACTTTGCCAAGTGGTGGAGCCACCTTGTCTGCTGGAGGTACCTCTCCTTGTTCTTTAGTATTCCCATTGATAAGTGTGTATGAAACAGCGCCATTTGCATCTGTCTTAAGTGCAATTTCTTTACCGTCGAATGCACCTCCTGAAGCCGCTGGTAGCCCACTTGGAGTCGTTAAAATACCTGTTCCTTGGAAGTATGCAGGATTGAGCACAAGAGTGACTAACGCATTTGGAAGCGGGGAACCATCTTTCTTAGTCACTTTCCAAGATAGCTTTACGGTAGATCCAGTTAATGCGAAGGCATCAATAAATCCAACTTTAGGTGTGAAGTAGGAGTGGCCGACAATATCTGCAAGAGCACCTACATCCGTAGTTGTCCAGGCGACTCCAGTTGAGTTTTTCGCGTCGTAGCGCAATGTGGCCTTGTCGGGAGGAGTAATTACAACATCGCCTTTAGCTGGCGCTTTAATCCAGTGAATTTCTAAAATATCAATATCTTGAGTGTTCTGCACCTTGCTATCTCGACGTGCATTAAGAGAATTAAAAGAACCTACGTATAGGAATAGTTGAGTGGAAACAAAACCAACCGGAACAACCGTCTTACTTGGTGGGCGAATTTCTCCCTGCGCGTCGGTATTGCTATTCACTAATTGATAAGTGACATCACCTTTTGCATCAGTCATTAACGGAATGTTTGCGTTGTCAGTAGCTGCTGGATCCCGACCGCTTTTATCCGAATAGTTCTTTTTTGGATCAAGAGATGGCGTAGAGAGTGTTGCGGTGCCATAACTATAGGCAGGATTTAGTGTGAGGGTGACGGGACTGTTAGCAAGAGCCGCACCTGAAGCGTCTGTCACATGCCACTTGAGATTCACCGTCGAACCAGCTACCGCCATTAAATCTAAGAAATTAACTTTTGGCGTAAAGTAATTATTGGGGATGATGTCAGCAAGGGCTGCGGCATTGACAACCGCCCAGTCCACGCCAGTAGAACCCGCTTGATCCCATCGAACAATATTTGTGACTTGAGCATCGGCACGAGATGCGGGAGATGCTGTGATTACTAAGGCTAAGCAAGAAAATACTGTAATTGTCACTCGAGAAATCATTGAGCTGTTCTTCACAATTTGTCCCGCTCCCTCAAATATTTACAATTCCAAATCTAACTTACTTGTTATTGCTAAGAAAGGGGAGTGGACTTTTAGTAAGACCACTCCCCTAACTACTTATTAAGGAATTACTTGGTGATGTGTCCCCAAATAATGTCCTTTGTCTCTTGTGTCTCAGGCAATCCCGCAGTCAGGGTTATTGTCGAGAAGAGAGGTGCAACAGAAGTTGGTTGAATTTTGTTCAACGCTTCAGGAGCAGGTTCTGCCTGTGTCGCACTGTTGGTGTTCTTCAGTGTGAAGGTCACATTGCCGGCTGGATCAGTAATACCCATGATGCGAGTCTCGCGGAGAGACCAGTTCTCAGGATTTTCGTTCACTGCTCCGCCACCAGGACGGACGAAGGTCGCATTCTCTTGACCGCCATAGTTCTTGTTGACGACTAGATACACGGTCTTGAGTGCATAAGGTGCACCGGTGACTGCATCTGTCACATTCCAAGTCATGGTTGTTGAGCTGGCTACCTTGATGTACTTATAGTAGACACCAAGATTTGGACCGTAGTACTGAGACCAGTGATTTTGAATTGGATCAGAGCTGAAATCAACATAATCTGTTGGAGCTCCACCCTTATCCTTATTCAAGAAGCCAGCCACTAAGCGCATTGTCACGTTTGTTGTCTTTGCGAGTGACTTAACTTTTTTAGACTTTCCAGATGCCTTCAATATCACGGCTGGCGATGTTGAAGTTCCAGCTGCACCGGAATCAACATACTGCTGGATGCGGCAGGCCACAGTAGCGCTGTGGTTCTCATTCCAAGTCTTAGGTATATTGAAAGTTGCAGCAGTCAGGGATGCAGATTTCGTTTGAATGTAATCTGCGAAGGCCGATCCTGCGTCCGTTTTGTCAGCCGTACTCTTTGCCCACACTGGTACTCCGTTATAGACCAAGTAGTAAGTTGCTTTGGTTGGCAAAGAGTAAGAGCGGAATATTCCATCTGGGTATCCCTGCTCATCGAAGAATCGCTCTCCTTCAAAAGGAAGCGTTCCCGGTGTTGCATTACAAGTTACATCGTTGCCATCAACAGAAATTGATGCTTGTGAGATGACGAGATCCGCTTTATGCGCGGGATATGTGCATTTAACTTCATTTGCAGGATTTTTTACAAAATGAATTTCAATAAAGCTGATCACTTCTTGGAGCGGATCGCCAGTCATTAATGCAATTTGAGAAAATATGCCGCCCGTACCAGTCGCTAATCCATTAATGTCGGCAGGCATCGCCTCAGATTCACAGTATGTATTTGAGTTTACAAGTGAAAATGTCACGTTTCCTGAGGCGTCTGTAGTGCCCGTTAGTACTTTTCCGTCTCCTCCCGAGCCGGATCCTGAGGCCGAAACTCCACTCGGAACACTGAATTTCGCGTTTGACCCCGAATAAGTCTTGTTAATTCGAAGTGAGACCGTAGTTCCAGCTGACGCAGCTGATCCTGTTGTTGAGTCTACGACGTGATATGTCAATGAAAAAGCCCCACCTTGGTAGGCATAAGCACTCGTATAACTAACGCCTGATTTGTACCAACCATTCGCCACGTATGTGGCGGCGGTGCTAGTGTCGATGTGAGTGCCCAATAAACCAGTTGTAGCCGTCAAGGTTTCAGATTCGGCCACGAACGCGCCGGGCACATATTCCTGCATTATGTGCAATGTCAAAAGATCACCTATATTGTCCTGCGGCTGATTGTCAGCCGTTTCAGTTCCAAACGAACTAACTCCGGGAGTGGCTAGATTTGGTCCAAAAGATGCCATGAGCTTTGCACTCACGTGGAAGCCGCTCGAAGCAACTCCTGGGGTTCCCGAGTTAAGAGAACTTGGTCGCACTTCTGCATCTCCATTCAGGGTGTCACTTTGAATAGTAAAAGTAACAAAGCCACTTGAATTTGTAACGCCATGAATCACCGCACAATCGTTGCCATTAAATCCGCATGAGCCATCCCAGCCGTAAGTGGGCGTAGTTATGCTCTGTCCCCCAATAGTGAGCGCGGCACCACCATCGCCTGCACCATCCCAAGTTGTGTATTGGGGATGTACGCGTAGATAAACATCTTGAGAGGCAAGAGCTGTGTAGTTTGGCCATCCTGAGTTTGCTTTAAATTTTACGGAAATAGTGTGACCTGCTGTTACATAACCTAACCATTTATTCGTGTATTGCTTATAGTATTGATATCCGCCATCATGTCCGCAACTGTAATCCGTATTATGTCCACCACCATTACAGATATATTGATAATTCAAACCCAAATCATGTCCTGTGATTGATCCGCCCGAGCCATTGTCCTCAACCACGCTACTTCCATCAGTCATCGAAACAAATCTGATTTCGCCAGTTACTGCCGCATGACTAGCTGGCGCAACCACTGCAGAAAATCCCACTGATATAAGCGCAGCTGAAAGTGAGAGACTGATTAACCTTTTGCGACGAAGTGAAAATTCACTTCCGGCACCATTTTTTGAAAGCGCTTTCATATTCATACTCGGGATCCTCCTTCAGGATGCCACAATGATTGCCCCGAGAGGGATCGGGATGCGATGATGCTAGAACTGAGGCAAGAAAAATGTAAGCGCTTTCAGAGAAAATCTTTATAACGGTTTGATAACGCCGTAAGCCGCTAGTTAGAGGCAAAAGTTTGCTTGAGCACGTAGCTCTGTCCGCCTACCTTGACAGTAAAGGTAGCGGGGCCAGCCTTAGTGGAGGCAAAGATCAAGGTGGCTGGAAAGGTGTAGCCAAATGTCTGAGTTGTATGCATTTGGGAGATTGATGTGATCTCGCTGGAAAAGAGCATGCCTGATGAATGACAATCTGTAGCGTTGACGGTGTCGGGACAGACGCGCAGGACATATGCACCTGGTGATGCGCTCACCTGAACATCCGGTGCATACAACGGTACGCGTGAGAGCGCATCCTTGGCAGCGTTGTAAAGGTAACTGATATTGAGAACTGTCTTAACGATTGCTGAGTCCGCCACAGCTGACGTTGCAAGAGGGAGCGCAGGATTGACCACTCCGTTTACAGTGACATCATTTCCACTTGGCGCAGCCAAACCACCGCGCGTGAGAACACGATATGAAATCGAAGTTGGCTTAAGCGTCATGTCATTGACAAACTGAGGCCAGAATATGTCGGCAGACTCCGGGATTTGGTTTGTGGTGGGCTGGAAGTTTGCACCAATACCGCACTTCTTCTTGGTCTGTGGATCAATATTTTTGCAAGCCTCAGCCGCAGTGTTCTTATTAATAGCTAGGAAGGTCACTTTTCCATTCGCATCAGTGCTCTTCTGATCGGGGGCTTTTCCCCACTTACATTTAATATTTCCACCGCAGTACTGACCTTGAGCTACGAGGGTGATGGGGTAATTAGCAATAGGTCCGCCCCAGATATCTGTGACGGTATAAGGAAGTTTGATTGTTGAGCCTACGAGATAAGTTTTGATATAGACCTGGGACATTTCCCCGACCCATCCATTTTTAAATTCAGACCAATCCCAGTAGACATTTCGCGCAGAAACTGATGGATCTAGCCTCAAAATTGGGTAATAACCGGCTTTCTCCCAAGTGAGCATCAACGGACCTACTACATCTGCTTTCGGATTCTTGGCCGCATTTGGGCAGGAAGCGGCTGCGTTTAGAAAGTCGCAGCCGGCAATGCTTACCTGAAGATAACTGTCACTTTCGATCCCGGATACTGTGTAGGTAACTAAGGCGACACCCTTATCGTCCGTAGTCACGATCTTCTTTGGGTCGGTGATGTTGTCAGAAAAGGTAAAGCTCTGCCCTGAATTATCGGCAATGAATTGAACTTGCTTGTTAGCTTGAGTAGCTCCACCGTCATACTTCACAGTGACTTGCAGGACATCTTTGCGCACCCAAACTGTGGGATGTTGGGAAGAAGAATCAACTTGCTTGACGCCTTTGGAATCAAATTCATTTCTATCTTGTTCAGCAACTCCGTCTCCAATAACTGCGTGCAAGGTGCTCCATGAAACTTTGGTAATGAAGGAAGAGTCACTATGTGCAGCCGGGGCAATCAGCGTCGTGGCAAGTGCGCATACGGCAAAAAGGGTACCGGCGTAGCGAGATAGCTTTGATTTCATAGTCGTTCCTTCACTTGCGCTGTGGTTAGTGGAGAGTTACTTTGCCAAGACCATTAACTGATGAATAGTGAATCCAATCAATTTTCATATCTGCTTTAACGATTGAGGGATCAATATCTCCACCCAGGTTGCCGCCCATAGCAAGGTTGATAATCATGTAAAACTCATTATCAAATGGCCAATTGTCAGGCTCGACATCAGCTTTCTTTAAGGAGTAATACACCTTGCCATCAAATAGCCAAGAAATCTTTCCCGGAGCCCAGTTCACACCATAGGTGTGGTAATCCTTGGAGAGTTCGGCTTTTGAAAAACTAGTAAATGTACGAGCGCTTCCGCCTGAATAACCTGGGCCGTGTGCACTACCAATTACGCTGGTGGGGTTATTTCCTTGAGCCTCGATGATGTCGATTTCACCGCAATCTGGCCAAGAAGTGTTCTTGAGCAAACTTGTGCCAAGCATCCAGAATGCTGGCCAAGTGCCGCCACCTTCCGGCATTTTGATACGTGCTTCGACTAGGCCATATTTAAAGGAGACTTTGTTTGCTGTGTGAATTTTGCCGCTCAACCATTCGCAGGTGCCGTAATAACAAAGTGGAGGTGTTTCACCCACTGGCTTAGTTGTGCTGATAGTCAGCCCACCAGTCTTGGATCCATCGAGAACTGTGCTCTCTTTGGTGTAGAACTCACGTTCGTTATTGCCCCAACCAGGAATGCTCTGGGCAGATCCATCGCCAAGATCAAAGTTCCAATATTTTGAGTTTGGTTCGCCTCCAGCTTTACCGGTGAATTCTTCGGCCCAGAGAAGTTTGGTCTTTCCCACGCTTGATGTACTCACTGAACCCACCTTCTTGGTAGTCGCTGCATGCACTGGAGTGAGACCCATGAATGAGAGTGAGGCGATAACCCCAGACGCGAGGAATGCGCTAACTCTTCTATTCACGAGAGCCTCCACCGAACTTTCTCGGAGCGAGGGTCGCACCTGAGATAACAAAAATTTAATACTTCACCACGCTAATTGCTATTGCTATTTAACCGCCCTCAGCGTTTAATGCGATTATGAAAGCGCTTTCATAGAGGGTAGCCTTTTGACGGTCTCGGGGTCAACCTCTGACCGAATGAATTTGAGATTTATTTTTGATTTGCTCCAGCTCAGGGAAGAGGTAAAAGTTGAAAAATAAGGCAATCAAGCGACTAGGAATCATAGGAGTAGCAACATCTGTACTCCTTACCGGCGCCCTGGCTACCGGTTCTCGCGCAGCAACGCCGGTCCAGCTCTCTATCTGGACATTTGGAAATGTGATTGATCCGCTGCTGACAGCCCAATACACAAAATTACATCCAGAAATTACTTTCCAGAGCAAGAAGAGCGACTTAGATGCGAGTGCGAGCAGCCTTCGTTATGCACTTCCTTCGAGCGCTGTTCCAGATATTGCAGCTGTCGAAATTTCGTACATGGGCGAATTTCGTAACTACAGCAACTACCTCACCGATCTCAAGACTCTTACTCCTAGCTCGGACACAATGAAGGATGACTACTTGGGCTGGCGCTGGAACTACATGATTGCTGACAATGGCGCGACATTAGGAATTCCAACCGATGTCGGCGGACTCGCAGTCGCATACCGCACCGATCTTTTTAAGAAGGCGGGACTCCCAACTGATCGAGCAAAGGTGTCTGCTCTTTGGCCAACTTGGTCTGACTACATCGCAACCGGTAAGAAGTACATGACTGCTACGAAAGGTAAATCTGCGTTTATAGATATTCCGCAAACTATTTACACCGCGGTTATTAATCAAGGAAATGAAAAGTACTACGGAGGCGATGGCAAGTCCCTTATCTACAGTACAAATCCAAATGTGAAAGCCGCATTTAATTACACAGCTCAGGCAAGTCAGGCAAAAATTGGCACAAACGTTGCCCAATATTCTCCAGATTGGAATGTTGGAATGAATAAGGGCCTCTTTGCAACAATCTTGGCTCCTGCTTGGATGTTGCAATACATCAAGCAGTATGCCCCTAAAACAAAGGGGTTATGGGATGTGGCTTCCATTCCAGGAGGCGCCGGAAATCAAGGCGGAAGCGCTCTCACTATCCCCAAGAATGCTTCACATAAGCAAGAGGCCTGGGACTTTATTCGTTGGTATCTCGGTGCTGAACAACAAAAATATGAATTTGTTCATAACAGTATTTTCCCAACGATTACATCTCTCTACGACGACCCTGCAATTAAAGATCTGAAAGATCCGTTCTTCTCTAACGCGCCAGTAGGTCAAATTTATTCTGAGAGCGCCAGAGCTGTAAAACCATTTGTTATCGGCAAGAAAGACCGAATTATCGATAGCACTTTCGGGCAAGCGCTATCCCGCATTCAATTGGGTAAGCAGATTGCTACCGCTGCCTGGGCACAGGCAGTAAATGACATCAATAGAGCAATCAACTAAGACCTTCTAAGAAGAAGATTCCTATATGAAGCCAGCCCCTACTCGAAAGAAAGTCGCGCCCAAGAATCAGGGCGACGCCTGGGGGCTGGTCTATGTCTCACCGTTTTTTATTATTTTTGGAATCTTTGGCTTAATTCCGATTCTTTTTACAGTTTATGTGGCTTTCTTTCATTGGGAGCCACTCGGAGACCATAACTACGTTGGCTGGCTAAATTTTCAGAACCTTCTCACAGATCATTACTTCTATCTAGCTATTCGAAATACATTCTCTATCTTCGCAATTTCATTTATCCCACAAACTATTTTGGCCATGATGTTAGCAAGTTTTCTTGCTAATCCTCACCTCAAGGGCAAAATTTTTTGGCGAACAATTCTCCTTGTTCCATGGGTGACATCGACACTTTCTGTTGCAATCATTTTCAGTGAACTTTTTGGTCGAAACTTTGGCATGGTCAATGTTGCCCTGCAATACTTGGGAATTACAAATATCGATTGGGTAGGTCAGACAATACCTAGCCACATCGCAATTGCTACGATGATCAACTACAAATGGCTTGGATACAACACTCTAATCTATTTGGCCTCAATGCTCGCTATTCCGCGAGATCTTTATGAATCAGCATCGCTGGATGGCGCCTCAAAATGGCAGCAGTTTATTTTTATTACTATTCCTCAATTAAAGAACACCATTACTTTCATGCTCATTGTTGGAACTATTGGCGGGCTTCAAACTTTTATCGAGCCACTTACCTATGGAGGAATCCAAGGTGGAGATAGTCGCCAATTCTCAACATTAGGTCTTTATCTTTACGAGCAGATTTTAGTCAACAACAAATTAGGTTATGCCGCGGCCATCGGAGTTGGCATAACTCTCATCACTATCGTGATTGCGACTATAAATTTCTTTATTTCGCGTCGGATAGCTGGGGATGGAGAAAACGCATGACACTGGGTTCACTTAAGTCCCAACAAGATGTACAAAAGCCAAGGCGTAAAGTATCGATATTCGCCTATATCTTTTTGAGTATTTTCTCGCTGCTCTCTATTTTCCCCCTTTATTGGCTATTCGTCGTTGCATCAAACAGCAATGAGGAAATTTCAAAGATTCCACCATCGGTTATACCAGGACCTAACTTCTTAAAGCAGTTAAAAGCCGTCTATGCGGCAGTTCCCTTCTCTAACGCGCTCATCAACACCATCTTGGTCTCGCTAGTTGTGGCCATCTTTCAAGTGATTTTCTGTTCACTTGCAGGCTTTGCTTATGCAAAAATGCAATTTCCGGGAAAGCGTGCTTCGCTACTTGTAATTATCGGCACAATGATGCTTCCGGCGCAGTTGGGAATCGTCGTACTTTACATCATGATGGCAAATTATTTCCATTGGATTGATGACTTTAAGTCACTCGTTATCCCATCCATGGTGACGGCATTTGGCGTTTTTTGGATGAGACAGATCATTGATACTCAAATACCTAATGAAGTTCTGGAAGCTGCAAAAATTGATGGCGCCAAGAATATGCGTATCTATCGTAATATTGTGATGCCGATTATTGCTCCCAGCGTCACTGTTCTTGGGCTTTTTGCATTTTTGGGAACGTGGAATGACTTCCTATGGCCGAGCCTCATTCTTAATTCTCCCAAGAGGTTTACTGTGCAGGTTGCGGTCAACCAACTTAATGGCACGTACACCACGGATTACGCACTCAAGATGTGTGGTGCTTTCTTGGCAACTTTGCCATTGCTGATTCTCTTTGTCTTTGTCGGTAAAAAACTAGTAAGTGGAATAATGGATGGAGCAGTAAAGGGATGAGTAAATTCATTTGGGGAACCGCAACTTCGAGTTATCAAATTGAAGGTGCTGCCACCGTCGGCAATCGGACGCCTGGAATTTGGGACACCTTCAGTCACACTCCGGGAAAGGTCGCCAATGGTGACACCGGAGATGTAGCGATCGACCACTTCCATCTCTATAAAGAAGATATTGCGATTATGAAATCTCTCGGATTAGATGCCTATCGATTCTCACTGTCGTGGCCACGCTTATTCCCTCAAGGAATGGATAAGCCGGTTGAGCAAGCTGGAGTTGATTTCTATAATGCTGTCATCGATGAACTTATTTCTCAGGGCATCACTCCTATGATTACGCTTTTCCATTGGGATTTACCTCAATACATTGAAGATAGGGGTGGCTGGGCTACCCGAGGTGTGATTGATGACTTCGCTAAATTTGCACTCGTTTCCACGCAGCTTTTCGGAGATCGCGTAAAGAATTGGATCACACTTAATGAGCCCTGGTGCACTACGTGGCTCGGTTACTACTCCGGCGTTCATGCTCCAGGGAAGAAAGACTTACAACTTTCAATAGCAAGTGCGCATCACACGGCGCTAGCCCACGCTGCTGCTTACCGTGCAATTAAGAGTCTTCAATCTGATGCTCAAGTAGGCATCACTTTGAATATGACACATTTTGGTACCGACTCTGATGATTCTGAGACCTTCCGTAATTGGCAGCTTATAGATCAAGTCATCAATCAATGGTGGGTATCTGCTTTTCTAACTGGAAAATACCCTGCAGAAGTTGCACAAAATTTTGGTGAGAACCTAACAAAGGTTTTCTTACCTGGTGATGAAGCGCTTCTTAAATCTGGAACTGATTTTCTTGGGGTTAATTACTACAATAATGGCTTTGTCGGAAAAGCACGGCCAGGAGATAAGCTCATTAGCGAGAACTCTCCATATCCATTTGACTACCCAGCTAATCTTGAAATGCCTGAATCAGATTACGAAGGAAAGACCGATTTTGATTGGCCTGTAACACCGTCAGGCCTTGAGACACTTTTGCTTCGCATCCACGGAGATTGGCCACAAATTAAAGAGCTGTATATAACCGAAAACGGTGCGGCTTATAACGATGGCGTAGACGCTAATGGTGAAGTAAAGGACCTAAAACGAGTCAATTATCTGGTTAAGCACATCCACTTTATGCAAGAGGCAATCAAGAAGGGGGTTCCTGTTAAGGGTTACTTCGCTTGGTCGCTTCTTGACAACTTTGAATGGGCCGCCGGATATGACATGAGATTTGGCATGATTCACGTTGATTTCAAGACACAGAAACGCACGTGGAAGCAGAGTGCGCTCGAATATAAGAAGATTATTGCCCAAAATCAATGATTGTTTAAGTTAGGGTTTCCCCGTGGTCAAGAAATCAACGTCTTATACGATTGACCAGATTGCTGATGCCGCTGGCGTAAGTAAAGCGACTGTTTCACGGGTCATGAATGGAACCGCCAATGTCTCCAAAGATAAGCAGCGCATCGTTGAACAGACCATCAAACGCCTAGGTTTTGAACCCAATCCCAATGCCCGCAAATTGGCCGGCGGCTCCGGAGGATCAATCGCTCTTGTATTAGAAGAGAGCACCGAAGAATTTTTCTTAAACCCGTTTTGGAAAGATGTGGTGACGGGATTTATCTCTGAAACCTCTAAGTCAAAATTGCACCCTGTTTTATTCTTTCACTCTAAAGATGATGAAGATCGAGACCTTATTAATGCGCTAGTGCGCGGAAATTATGATGCGGTAGCAATTTTTGGATGGCATCGGGATATTCGAATTCTTGAAAAATATATTCCGGAGCGCATGACGGTTGTATTTGGTGGAAAACAGGGTGAATCCACTCGGTTTACGTACGTCGGTGTCGATAACATCGAAGGTGGCTCGATGGCCACCCGCCACTTGATAGATATTGGCGCAGAGAAGATACTGACAATCACCGGGGATTTAACGGTTGAATCTGGGCGTGAACGTTTAGCGGGCTATAAGAAAGCGCTTACAGAAGCAGGGCATAAATTTCAAGAGAGCAGAGTCTTAAAGGGTGATTACTCGCAAGAGAGTGCTATTAAAGCTCTCCGCACCTACTTAACTAAGACCCAGGACTTCGATGCGATATTCGCTGCCAATGACTTAATGGCGATAGGTGCCATGAAAGTTCTTAAAGAATTTAAGTTGGATGTGCCAGGAAAAATAAAGATAATTGGTTTTGATGGAACCGAGCTCGCGGCTAGTTATATACCTGCACTCAGCACAATCTCGCAGCCTTCCCTTGAATTAGGTACACAGGTTGCAAAAAACTTAGTCTCTGTAACTAAGAAGAAGAGAATTGCCGATATTTCATTAACGATGAATTTAATAGTTCGCACCTCAACGCAAAAAAAGTAAAAATAGATTTAAGAGAGAAAATCTGCTCCAGAGATAGCCCATGAAGTAGCTTCGCCGCGATCAATGCACCATGCGCTGTAGTTAGCTAATTCGGGTTGCGAGAACCATCTCGCCCCATCTTTGCCAGAGACAATCAACGCAGTCGCCATAGCCTCGGCTACGCCCCCGTTAGGCCCCCATACGGTGGCACTAGTGCCACCAATAGCTATCAATCCAGTCCACGGATCATGAATGTGCGAACCTTTTTCATAGGTGCCCGACGTTGCGATAGCGCCATCAGAGATCGAGATGGAGTGAACTACTTCTGCTGGATTGGCAGGGTTTCTAATTTCAATTTTCCACGGAGTCAATACACCTTCGTCATATCTCCCACCACGCACCGCGATATCTCCGCCCGCATTCACCAAGCAACTTTCAATTCCTTGCTCAAGAAACAAATCACATGCCTTATCCGCAGCCCAACCTTTTACGTATCCCGAAGGATCAAAACCGCCATGTACCGACCAAGGATCAAATGCCCCCGTTGTTAATTCGCGTGCATCTAAACAACCGTGCCAAACTTCTTGAACTCCGGGAGAACAATCTTCGATTGCGATCTCTCCACACCGAAGTCGAGATACCTCTGACTCGCTCTTCCAGGGTGAGAGAAGTTCATCTACTTTTATAAAGTATTGGTGCGCCGAATCAATTGCAGATTCCAGTGCTACTGAACTGTGATTTAGTGAAGCAACCTCGACGACAATAACCGTGCCCCAGATTTCAATCTCTCGGAATGCACGATTCATTTGCGAGAGGTACTAAATACCAGCTTGTTGAAGCGCACTCTTGAGTGATTGCCAATATGCCATTGACGAATATGTCGCGCCAGATACATATGGAAGCGCAGATGCCGATGTGGATTTGATCG
>Ga0304729_1001773_pt1 | contig 13672 bp, 13 predicted proteins | sample C_131016_MF_Meta_FD_190475 | JGI IMG/M metagenome (GOLD analysis project Ga0304729, IMG submission 190475) | Freshwater microbial communities from Lake Croche, Canada to study carbon cycling - C_131016_MF_MetaG (v2) (version 2) | ecosystem: Environmental > Aquatic > Freshwater > Lake | place... | reverse complement strand
CGTCTGGGGAGAATTCCGCCACGAGAAGAAGAATCCCAAAGTCGCCGCAATCTACCCGAACGGCATGCATGAAACGATCGCTGACTTTCTTCGTCAGGACAAAAACCTGTCGGTTTCCACCGCCTGACTTGACCAACCAGAACACGGCCTCACGACCGAAGTTCTGGCTGCGACGGATGTGTTGATCTGGTGGGGTCACATGGCGCACGGCGAGGTTTCGGATGAAGTCGTCGCGCGTGTGCGCCAGCGAGTGCTCGAAGGTATGGGACTGATTGTCCTCCACTCGGGACACTACGCGAAGATCTTCAAATCCCTCATGGGAACGACATGTTCCCTGAAATGGCGTGAATCGACCGACAAGGAACGCATATGGAACATCGCCCCGCACCACCCGATCACCGCAGGCATCGGAGAGTATTTTGAAATCCCAGCCGAGGAGATGTATGGTGAGCCATTTGGAATTCCAACGCCCGATGAGTTGATTTTCATCTCCTGGTTCACCGGCGGTGAGGTCTTCCGTAGCGGCGCGACATGGCAGCGAGGTAATGGACGCGTGTTTTATTTCCGTCCGGGCCACGAGACCTATCCGACCTACCACCACCCGCAGGTTCAACGCGTCATTTCCAATGCTGTCCAGTGGGCAAGGCCGACGGTCTGCATTCCCGACGACTGCCCGAATTCCGCCCCACTGGAACCACTTCCAATCGACCCTGAAGCCGCTGAACGCCCAACCGAAGGTCATCGCTAATGAAATCGAAAAAGAAATCACCAGCTCGTAAAAGAATTCGCATCGGCATTGTCGGAACCGGAGGCATGGCAAATTGCCATGCATCAGAGTTTCTGAAAATTCCCGGTGTCGAGCTTGCAGCCGTCTGCGATGTGGATGCCAAGCGGGCGGGAGAGTTTGCCGCCAAGCACGGCGGATTGGCGGCGGTATTCACCGACTTCAAGAAACTGCTCTTGGAAGGTGGGGTGGATGCCGTTTCCAATGTGACTCCCGATAGCCTGCATGCGCCGCTTTCGCTTCAGGCGATTGCCGCCGGTAAGCACATCCTGTGCGAGAAACCGCTCGCCACAAACCATACCGATGCACTTCGTATGGCCCGAGCGGCCAAGAAGGCAGGCGTCATCAACATGGTGAACTTCAGCTACCGCAACTCCTCCGCAATTCAGACGGCAGCGCAGTTGGTCCGTGAAGGGAAGCTCGGCGAGATCGTTCATGTCGAGGCGAGCTACCTCCAAAGTTGGCTCTCCAGCCAGATATGGGGCGACTGGAAAACGACTCCAGCCTGGCTCTGGCGGCTGTCCAGCAAGCATGGCAGCAAAGGCGTGCTCGGTGACGTGGGTGTCCACATCTTGGATTTTGCGACTTTCCCAGTGGGGAAAATTAAGAGTATCAATACGCGGTTGAAGACTTTTTCCAACCTCAAAGGCAAACGCATGGGCGAATACCCGCTGGATGCGAATGACTCGGCACTCATGCAGGTCGAATATGCAAACGGTGCGCTGGGTGTCATCCACACAACCCGCTGGGCAACTGGCCATGCGAATTCCCTTTTTCTACGTGTCCACGGCACAAAAGGCGCCCTTCGGCTCGATTTGGACAAGTCCTACAACGAACTGGAAATTTGCCTCGGCAAGGACATTCACAAGGCAAATTGGAAAACGATCAATGCTTCACAAACGCCGAGCATCTACGAGCGCTTCATCACGGCTGTCCGAACTGGCAAACAGGGAGAACCCGACTTCGCCCGTGGGGCTGAGATCCAAAAGGCACTCGATGCCTGCTTCGAATCAGACCGAATCGGACGGGCGGTGAGGCTTTAACGCGCCCTCCCGCTGCGGGTGAGATGCTCCTTGCGGTAGTTGCGCGGGGGGCTTCCGAATTGCCGACGGAAACAGCGGGAGAAATAAAACTCGTCATCGAACCCGCAGGCGTTGGCTACCTCTGAAATGGAGTCGCTGCTTTCGATCAAAAGCCGGCACGCCTCCTGAAGTTTCAACCCTAGAGCGTAACGCGCTGGGGTGATTCCCATGGACTCGTTCCAACGGCGCTGAAATGTGGAAATCGACATGTTGCATCTGCCGGCGAGGGACTCCAGATCCGGCGGCGATTGCCAGTTGGTTTGGATGGCCTCCAACGCCTTCGATATGAGGGAAGAAGCGGATACATGCGGAGGAAGAAAGGTTTCCAGAATGAGCCGCTCGGCGATGCGGTCGATGCGTGCGGATTTTTCCTTGGTGGCAAGACACCTCGCCAGCTCTTCAAGAAGCGGCCTGAGAGCGGAGGGATTCGAGATCGGCCACACAGGCCGCGATTCCTCGACAAATTCGCATTGCATAAATCTGGGCATCAATTCGAGAGAATAGACGAGGTAAAGCTCGGTCCAGAATTCATGGGGCTCGGAGGGGCCGTATTCCAGATATTCCCCTGGCCATTGAGTGATCACACTGGGGGCTTCGACCTTCCATATGCGGCCCTTCCTGTGAAACTCACCGCTGCCGTTCAGAATCAGAGAGAAATTTACTGTGTCGAATTGGCTGCGCACCCAACCGGTCTTGCGCTCAATAAATCCGATATGGCGTAGCGGTAGCAGGGAGCGTAGCGAATCTTCTTGAGCCAGCAAAAAGTTGACCGGAAAAGACAGGTTTTTGAAATGAATATCCATGGCGAAGGAGCTGTGAGCCTGTCATAGAAATATCAGAACAAATTAAACCCCTGAACATTTTATTCCTTCAAGGCGGATGGGATGGCCACAAGCCTGAACAGATCGTCCAGAAATTCACCGCCTCGCTGATCAAGCACGGCTGCAAGACCGAGACGATCACCAGTCTTGAACGCCTTACTGATACGGACTGGCTCAAGACCTTCGATGTTATTTCTCCCTGCTGGACCTGCGGGAAGCTTTCCCCTGAGGAAAGCGCCGGCCTGCAAGACGCCGTGCGTGCGGGAGTCGGGCTTGGCGGGATTCATGGAGGCATGGGGGATGCCTTTCGTGGCGATCTCGATTATGAGTGGATGGTCGGCGGGCATTTTGTCGGCCATCCTCATGTGGGCGATTACACGATCAAGGTCACCCAATCTACGGATGTGATCATGCAGGGCCTTCCAACGGAGTTTTCCTACAAGTCTGAACATTACTATATGCTCATGGATCCGGGTGTCCGGGTGCTGGCCGAAACAGATTACACCTTTGAGGAACGCACCTGCACGATGCCTGTCGTGTGGATAAAACACTGGGGCAAGGGTCGTGTTTTCTACTCGGCACTTGGACATGATCCCGCCGAGTTCGACAGCTATCCGCAGGTTTTCCAAATGTCCCTGAATGGCATCCTCTGGGCAGGGAACGCACTTTAATTTCCAACAAACACCACATCATGAAAAAACACAAAACCGCATCAGACATACGCGTCGGAGTCATTGGCTATGGCGGCGCCTTCAATATGGGGCGCGGTCATCTCAAGGAAATGGAACAGGCCGGAATGACACCGCTTGCTGTGTGCGAGGTCGATACGAAGCGGTTGAAAGTCGCCGAGACTGATTTCCCTGACATTCAGACTTACTCCACGGTCGCCGAAATGCTCCGCAAGTCGGATGTGAACCTGATCACGATCATCACGCCGCACGACACCCACGCGAAACTCGCTCTCCAATGCCTCAAAGCCGGGCGGCATGTTGTTTGCGAGAAGCCCTTGGCCATCACCACCGCCGAGTGTGACGCCATGATCGCCGCCGCCAAGAAATCAGGCGTGGTTCTCTCGACCTACCACAACCGGCACTGGGATGGATGGATCTTGCGCGCTGTGGAGCAGATCAAGGAAAAGAAGGTCATCGGGGACATTTACCGAGTGGAGGCCCGGATGGGATCCCGTGCCCTCCCCGGTGATTGGTGGCGCACCAGTCGGACAATCTCCGGCGGCATCCTCTACGATTGGGGCGTTCATCTTCTGGAATACGGCCTGCAATTAATCGACTCCGACATCACGGAAGTCGCCGGTTTTTCCAAGAGCGGATATTGGGCTCCCAAGACAAAATGGAAGAAAGACACCAATGAAGATGAAGCCGAGGCAGTCGTGCGGTTCCGCAATGGATCGTGGTTGACGCTCAATATCACCTCGATCGACTCAAACGTTAGGCTCGGCTTTCTTGAAATCAAAGGAACGGAGGGAAGTTATGTCTTGGATTGGAGCGGATATACGATCCACAAGCGTGATGGGCAGAATTATTCCCTCGAACATGGCGCTCATTATCCAAACGCTTGGGAGAAGTTTTACGGAAATATCGCCGACCACCTCACCAAGGGCGCGAAGCTCGTGATCACCCCAGAGTGGTCGCGTCGCCCCATCCATATCCTCGACCTCGCGGCACAGAGCGCCAAACAGGGCCGCGCGCTGGCCGCCAAATACCGTTGATCAACCCAACATGAAAACCGAACAAATCGCCGTTCAGCTCTATACGCTTAGAGATTTCACCGCGACTCCCGCCGATTTTGCAGCCACGCTGCGCCGGGTGCGCGAGATCGGCTTCCATGCCGTCGAGCTCGCGGGAACCGCCGGCCTACCTCCGGCCGAAGCTGCAAAAACCGTTCGCGACGCCGACTTGAAAATCTGTTCCAGCCACGAGTCACCCCAGATGATTCTGGAGAATCCGCAGCAGGTGGTGGATCGCTTGGGGCAATTCGGCATCACGCATGCAGCCTATCCCTGGCCTGATGGCATCGATTTCTCGAACACCAAGCAGGTGGAAGATCTTATTACCGGACTTGATACCGCTGGTGGCGTTTTGCGCCGTGCTGGAATGACGCTGTGTTATCACAACCATGCCCACGAGTTTTTCCAAAGTGGTGGCCGCACCGTGCTGGATGAGATTTTCGCCCGCACCTCGCCGGAGCATCTTCAGGCCGAACTCGACATCCATTGGGTGCAGGCCGGAGGTGGCGATCCCACCGAAACATGCCGCCGCCTCACCGGTCGTCTGCCGCTGCTGCATGTGAAAGACTACACCGTAACGGCACAAGGCGAACGCCAGTTTGCGGAGGTCGGCCATGGAAATCTGAACATCCCTGAAATCCTTACCGCCGCCGAGGCCTCTGGGTGCCAATGGTTCATCGTCGAGCAGGACACCTGCCCGGGAGATCCATTTGAATGCATTACGCTAAGTTTTGAAACTTTGCGTCATTTGACCGCTGTGGTGTAATCACTCTTACGGACCCTCCCCGGTTCCGCCGTTCCCCAACCTTCAACGCGAAACCCCACCCATGTCACGACCCGTCACGCTCTTCACCGGTCAATGGGCCGATTTGCCTATTGAAAAACTCGCTCCGATGGCCCGTCAGATGGGCTACGAGGGACTCGAACTCGCCTGCTGGGGCGATCACTTCGATGTCGATGCGGCCGCCTCTTCCTCCGCGTACCGCCAGCGCCTTTGGAAAATTCTTACAGAGAACCAGCTCACTTGTTTCGCCATCTCGAACCACCTGGTCGGTCAAGCCGTTTGCGATCTCATCGATGAACGGCACAAGGCGATCCTTTCGCCGGATGTCTGGGGGGATGGCGAACCCGAGGGTGTTCGCCGCCGGGCCGCTGAGAAAATGATCCGCACGGCAAAGGCCGCGCGGGCTTTTTTCAATGACAAACCCGGCTATCATAAAAACCCCCACCGCGTTGTTGTGAATGGATTCACCGGTTCCTCAGTGTGGCATTCCATTTACGCGTTCCCGCCGACCTCTCAGGAATACTGGGATAAGGGATTTGAGGATTTCGCCAAACGCTGGACACCCATTCTCGATGCCTTCGCTAAGGAGGATGTCGATTTCGCCCTCGAGGTGCATCCCACCGAGATCGCCTTCGACACGGCCTCCGCCGAGCGCGCCTTGGCGGCTGTGGGCAACCATCCCCGCTTCGGTTTCAACTATGATCCCTCGCACCTCGGCTACCAGGGTGTGGACTATGTGCAATTCATCCGCCGGTTTGCCGAGAGGATTTTTCATGTCCATGTCAAGGATGCCTGGTGGGGTCACGGCGATGGATCGGTCGGCATCTTCGGCGGTTACACGAACTTTGGCGATGCGCGCCGCGCATGGGACTTCCGTTCACCCGGTCGCGGCGATATCCGCTTCGAGAATGTCATCGTCGCCCTCAATGACATCCGATACAGCGGCCCTCTCTCCGTCGAATGGGAAGACATCCGCATGGATCGTATCCATGGCGCCACCGAGGCGGCCGCGTTTGTGAAAAAAATCGATTTCGCGCCCAGCGCAGTTTCCTTTGATGCCGCCTTCGACAAGAAATCCCAATGACCACGCCTGCATCCCAACGCAAAATCCGCATGGGAATGGTCGGAGGGGGCCGTGGCGCCTTTATCGGAGCCATTCACCGCATCGCCGCGGCTATAGACGGCCGGATTGAACTCGTCTGCGGAGCCTTCAGCAGCAACCCGCAGCGTTCGCGCGATTCCGGGGCGGACTTCTATCTTCCCGCCTCGCGCTGCTACGGTTCTTTTGAGGAAATGATGAAATCCGAAGCCGCACTGCCGGTCGGCGAGCGGATGGATTTCGTCTCCATCGTCACACCGAACCATGTCCATTTCCCCGCCGCTAAATCGGCTCTGGAGTATGGATTCGCGGTTCTTTGCGACAAGCCGGCCACATTCGATCTCGCGGAGGCGCTTGAGTTAAGGGACATCGTTTCCCACACCGGCCTGCTCTACGGCCTCACGCATAACTACACCGGTTACCCACTCGTCAAGGAGGCCCGCGAAATCGTCCGCTCGGGACGCCTCGGCAAAATCCGCAAGGTCGTCGTGGAATATCCGCAAGGCTGGCTGGCCACGCGCATCGAGGAATCCGGCCAAAAACAAGCCGCCTGGCGTACCGATCCCAAGCGTTCCGGCGCCGGAGGATGCATCGGCGATATCGGCACCCATGCCGAGAATCTCGCTGAATACATCACCGGTCTCCGCATCAAGGAACTCGCGGCCGACATCACCGCCTTTGTTGATGGCCGCCTCCTCGACGACGACGCCAATGTGCTCCTTCGCTTCGAGGGTGGTGCGAAGGGAATCCTGCATGCTTCCCAGATTTCTGTCGGCGAGGAGAACAACCTGAATATCCGCATCTACGGTGAGACCGGTGGCTTGGAGTGGCATCAGCGCGAGCCAAACACCCTTCTGGTCAAGTGGCCCGACAGGCCTATGGAAATCCTCCGCACCGGCATGGGCTATCTTGGCAAAGCGGCCGCCTCAGCCACCAGAACCCCACCCGCACACCCCGAGGGCTACCTGGAAGCCTTCGCCAATATCTACCGCAATTTTGCCAACCACCTCGCCAGCGTCATTGACGGAACCACCCCCGATCCTGTCTCGCTCGACTACCCAGGCATCGAGGATGGTATTCGCGGAATGACCTTCATCGAGTCGGTTGTCGCAAGCTCGCTAGCCAACGCCCGCTGGACGCCTCTTGCTGATTAATCTTTTCGCCGAGGCATTCCGAGTTCAGAAGAGGTCACGATCATGACAATAAAACAAACCTCTCCCACAGCCGCACCACGGCTTAAGAACCTAAAAGCCGGTGATTTCCAGGCCGCCGCACTTGCGATCACCGGTGGTCCCTGGACCATGCAGCAGGCATGGCTTCGGAAACCCGACAAGGCTTTCCGCCCAGCCGTCGTCCGCTTCGCGTGGGAACCCGATGCCCTCTGGGTACTCGCCGACCTGAGCGACGATTTCGTCACAGCCCGCAGCACCGGTCACAGCCAGAAGCTCTGGATGCTCGGGGATGTCTTTGAGATCTTCGTCGCAAGGAACAGAACCCCGTTCTACCTAGAACTTCATGTGAACCCCAAGGGACACAAACTTCACCTGCGCCTCTCACCGAAGATCGTGAAGAAAATGAAATCGGGAGTTCATGTCTTCGATGAGTCACAGGCCTCCGTCTCGGAATTCGACGGCTGGGTGAAGAAGAGTAAGGGAGGGTGGCAGGTCTTGGCCCGCGTTCCCGCGTCCATCCTGCCGAATAGCAAACCGTTCCGCGCCGGTCAGAAACTCGACATCTCGTTCAGCCGCTACGATGCAGGCCCCAAGGGAACTCCTGAAATCCTCTCCTCAACTTCGCCCCACAAGGCTCTCAGCTACCATCGTCGCCATGAATGGCGCCAGATTGTGCTCAAGCAAGGCGTTTAAACCCGACCTCCGAAGATTGCCTTCAGCCTTCAGCCTTTAGTCTTGGCCTTCAGTTTTTTCAGGTTTCAGGTTTCAGGTTTTAAGTCTAGCCTTTCCCCATGCTCGATATTCGACTCCTCAGAGAAGACGCACCAGCCGTAAAGGCCCGCCTTGCCACCCGTGCCGGCAGTTATTCCGATCTGATCGATCAGGTCCTTGCCTGCGATGCCCGTCGCCGTGAAAGCGAGACCCGTGTTCAGCATCTGAGGGCCGAGAAGAATCGCTTGAGCAAGGAGATCGGCGGCATCAAGAAGGCGGGTGGCGACTCCTCAGAACTGGAAGCTCAGGTGAAAGGATTTTCGGAAGAAATGGAGGAACTCGGACGCACCGCCTCGGAACTTGATGCCGAGCAGCGCGATCTTCTCCTTCAGATACCCAACCTTCCCGCTCCCGGGCTCCCTGAGGGGCGGGAGGCTGCCGACAACGTGGCCATCAGGCACTGGGGTGAGCCATCCCCAATGAATCCCGAGGATCATGTCACCATCGGCGAACGACTTGGACTTTTCGATCTGGAACGGGCCGCCAAGATCAGCGGTAGCGGTTACGTCCTCTATACCGGAGCAGGTGCCCGACTGGAACGGGCACTTATCAATTTCCTGCTCGATCTCCAGACCCGTGCCCACGGCTACACGGAGATAGCACCTCCCGTGCTGGTGCGCCGTAAGTGCATGGAGGGAACAGGACAACTTCCCAAGTTCGAGGATGACATGTACGGATTCGACGAAGGGGCTGCTTTCCTCACGCCGACCGCCGAGGTTTCCCTGACAAATATCCATCGAGACGAAATCCTCCAAGAATCGGAGCTTCCTCTCAAATACACCGCCTGCACCCCCTGCTTCCGCCGAGAGGCTGGATCGGCAGGACGTGAAACACGCGGCATGATCAGGATACACCAGTTCGATAAGGTAGAACTAGTCAAGATCTGCACACCCGAGCAATCCGAGGCGGAACTCGAGTCCCTCACTGCCGATGCGGAAAAAGTCCTGCAACTCCTCCAACTTCCCTACCGCGTTCTGGAACTCTGCACCGGTGACATCGGCTTCTCATCCTCCCGCACCTACGATCTGGAAGTCTGGGCTCCGGGACAAGGTGGATACCTTGAGGTCTCAAGTTGCTCCCAATTCGGCGACTATCAGGCGCGTCGGATGAATCTTCGCTACAAGAATAACGAAGGGAAGAACATCTTCTGTCACACGCTCAACGGCTCCGGCACAGCGCTCCCCCGCCTCTATGTGGCACTGCTCGAAACGCACACGAAGCCGGGCAGCCCGCTAATCCTGCCCGAGCCACTTCAGCCCTATTTCGGTGCCGCGCAAATTGGCTGATTGCTGCCTCAGAAAACTAAGGCCTCAAAGGCTGTTAGCAGTTTAGGACGCAGGCCATTAGGGACTACAGAGAAATTGAAAAAGAACTCATTCAGCATGACCGGCATGTCTCCTCTAGCAACCAAGGTGAAGAGAGAGCTTCTCACGGTTCCGAAAAAGAAACTTATCCTAGCAGTATCGGGTGGAGCTGATTCGGTGGCGTTACTCCATCTTCTGATCGAGGCTGGATATAAGAATCTGGTCGTCGCCCATTTCAATCATCGACTGAGAGGAAAAGCTTCGGCGGCCGATGCTGCCTTCGTAGAGAAACTTACTTCAAAACTGGATCTGTCTTTTGAAGGTGCATCAGTGGATGTGAAAGCCCGTGCAAAGGAAGAAAAACTCTCGATCGAGACAGCCGCCCGTGTAGCCCGCTATGAGTTCCTGACTTCCGTGGCTAGGAAACACCGGACACGCAGTTTATTTCTGGCTCATCATGCCGATGATCAGCTTGAGACCTGTTTCTTCAATTTCCTGAGAGGTTCCGGAATCGCGGGCCTGTCGGGAATGAAGCCCTTATCAGCGCGCACCGTTGGCGGAATTAAAGTCGAACTCCATCGTCCTCTCCTGGGTATTACCAAGAACGAGCTGCTGGATTATCTAAAAGTGCGCAAAATCCGTTTTTGTGAAGATGCGACCAATGCGATTGCTGATGCCTCTAGGAACAAAATCCGTCTCAAGGTTCTTCCCCTGATCGAGGAACTTTTTGGTTCTGCTTTCAAGGGAACTATTGTGCGTAATGCCCGGATTTATTCGGATGAGGAAGAGCTTCTCTCCTCGATCTCACTACCGATTGCCAAGAACGAGACTCTCTCAGTCAAGCTGATGAGGGATCTTAATCCGGCACTCCGACGTAGAGTCCTTCATGCATGGCTGAAGAACCGCGGCGTCGATGAGCCAGGCTTTGCCGAGGTGGAACGCCTCGCATCACTTCTGGTACCGGGGGCTGCCGCCAAGATGAATCTCCCCGAAAACCGTCATGCTCGGCGGCGTGCAGGTATTCTCTTTATCGAATAACGAGTGGATCGATCAGTTCGCTGAGAGAGACCGCAAGCTGAGCACCCACCTTTTCGTGTGTGAAACGCTCTTGGACAGTTTTCCATCCGAATTCCCCCATCTTCGTGCGCAAGACAGGGTCTGAAAGAAGTTGAACCAACGCGGAGGCCCAGCCGCCCGTCTTCACAACGAGACCCGAACCGGTCTCTTCGATCCACGCGCGGTTCACACCGACATCGCTTGCCACTACAGGAAGGCCGCATGCCATGTATTGGAGCGCTTTGTAGGCACATTTGCCACGCGTGAATCCGTCATCCACAAGCGGCATGATGCCGAGATCAGCCGATGCGATGGCTTCATATTCGGCATTTTCGCTCCACTCGATGAATTTCCAGGAAGTAAGCTGCCGAAACTTTGGCAGGTGGTTGCTCACGATTCGAAGCAGGAAAGGACGCTCCGTATGAGCTGCTAGAAGTTCGGCCTCCATCGCCTCGACTTGAGCAACGTTGGGCCCCATGCCGACCCAAACCACCACAGGCACTTGCTCGGAAGTTCTTTCCGATTTGAACTCAGTAGAAGAAAATAAAGGAAGTTCGGGAACGCTTGTCGGAATCAGTCGCGTCTTAAGCTTCGGTGCGATGCTTCGAATTTTCTGCTCCAAATAGGGGCTTCCGCAGATAGCTCCATCCAGGTAGCGCATCAAGAACCCGAAGCGCCTTGCCTGCTTGCCGCTTCGGTAGGGAACATGGTTTTTCTTTCCCATCCAGACCGCATCATCCAGATCGAAGAACAGTCGCTTTGCTGCCAGTCTGAGCCTCAGCACGTTCCACTGACTCATCAGAACCTTCTGCCAGAGCACGGCATCCACGGTGCGGGCTTTTCTCAGAAGTTCTCCCCACGATTCCCCCCGTTTGGGTTGGAGCATTACTTCAACTGTGATTCCGGAGGCTTTGAGAGCATCCAGATGTTGAAAGATCCTGAGCCTGCTACTCGGACTGATCGCCGGATCCTCCACCACGCAGAGTAACGAGTGAGTTTTGTCCATGGATCGGAAACAAAAAAGATATGGAACTTAGGAACTCAAGAATTGAGAAAGACCTGAAAAGTGGAGGTATTTAAACTGCCGATTGCTCCCAAAAATATTCCTGAGTTTCTGAGTTCCAAATTAGATTTCCCCGGCTGTTTTGGATTAGTAGGCCTTGCCGAAAATGACGCGGCGTTGGCTTGGCTCTCCAGTAAAGGGACAGATGCCCGGTTCATTGGTGAACTCATCCCCATTCGCTTCAGGGATGCAGCGGATCGTTACCTTCAGCTCCTCCTTGATCTTAGCCTCCACTTCGGCGCTGCCATTCCAATGGGTCAGGGCGAATCCACCGTGGATCTCGGGCTTCTCCTGATTCTTCGGGATGAAGAACGCATAGAACTCCTCCTTGCTATCGATCTTCTTGGTGTGTTCCTTGCGTAAGGCCAGCGCCCGATCCAGAAGTCCCTGCTGGATCTCACTTAGAATCTCTGGCAGGCGTGCGGCAAGAGAATCGGAGGGAAGGAATTCCTTTTCCTTCGGTCCCTTATCGCGTCGGGCAACGGCGGCACTTCCCGACTCGAGATCGCGAGGGCCGATCTCGATACGGAGGGGAACACCCTTCTTGATCCAATCCCAGGTCTTGGTGCCACCGCCGATATCACGGCTGTCGATCTCGATGCGGAGAGACTCACCCGCATAGGTCGTGGAACTGAGTGTGGAGGCGATTTCTTCGGCCTTGGCGAGTACGGCTTCCCGGGTCTCTTCCTTGGACGTGATAGGGATGATGACGATCTGGGTGCCGGCGATGCGGGGAGGCAGAACGGCACCGTCATCGTCGCCGTGAGCCATGAGCAGTGTACCGATCAGGCGGGTGCTGACTCCCCAGCTGGTTGTCCAGGCAAGCTCTTCGGTATTGTTGCGTGAGAGGAACTTGATGCCGGAGGCCTTGGCGAAGTTCTGGCCAAGGAAATGGGAGGTGCCTGCCTGGATCGCCTTGCGGTCCTGTACCATCGCCTCGATGCAGTAGGTGCGGACAGCACCGGGAAAGCGTTCGCTCTCCGACTTCTCCCCCCTAATCACGGGAATCGCCAGCCACTCGCGTGCAAAGGTATCATACACGCCAAGCATCTTCTCCGCCTCCTCGATCGCTTCGACTTCGGTCTCATGAGCCGTGTGTCCTTCCTGCCAGAGGAACTCAGCCGTGCGGAGGAAAAGACGCGGACGCAGCTCCCAGCGGACGACGTTCGCCCATTGATTCAGCAGGATGGGAAGATCACGGTAGGACTTCACCCACTTGGCATAAGTTGCGCCAATGATGGTCTCGGAGGTCGGGCGGACGACCAGCGGCTCGGTGAGCTCACCGGCTGGAACGAGTTTTCCATCCTTGAGTTCAAGACGGTGGTGAGTAACCACGGCACATTCCTTTGCGAATCCCTCGACATGCTCTGCCTCCTTTTGCAGGTGGCTCAGGGGAATGAAGAGCGGAAAGTACGCATTCTTGTGGCCTGTCGCTTTGAACATGGCGTCGAGCGCTCCCTGCATCCGCTCCCAGAGAGCGTAACCCCAGGGACGGATCACCATGCATCCGCGCACCTCGGAATTCTCGGCCATCTCCGCACCCCGGACGACCTGTTGGTACCACTCGGGGAAATCCTCTTCACGACGCGGGGAAATAGCGTTTTCGTTGCCTTTGCTCATGAGTACAGCAGGGTAGCCTTTTGGCTATCGGTTACGCAAGCGAGCGGAGGTAGCGCTCGAAAAAATTAGCCCCAGCTTCCAGATCAGCAACGGAGATGAACTCATCCGCTGTATGAGCCTGGGCAATGGAGCCTGGTCCCAGCGCAACGGCGGGGATTCCCTTGGCGGCAAAGACTGCGGCATCACAAAACCAGGGGGCACCTGTTGGCGTTGCTCCTAGGGCAGAGAGTTTTAAAACAAGAGGATGATTGGGATCGGTATAGAGGGGCTCGGATCCTTGGTGATCGACCTGCACCCCATGAGCGATATTCTCGATCAGATTGATGATTTGGAGAGGATCGGTGCCGGGAATGATCCGGATGTCGAGGGTCG
>Ga0304729_1001768_pt1 | contig 13709 bp, 13 predicted proteins | sample C_131016_MF_Meta_FD_190475 | JGI IMG/M metagenome (GOLD analysis project Ga0304729, IMG submission 190475) | Freshwater microbial communities from Lake Croche, Canada to study carbon cycling - C_131016_MF_MetaG (v2) (version 2) | ecosystem: Environmental > Aquatic > Freshwater > Lake | place... | reverse complement strand
GATTAAAGCGTTGCGGCGCATTCCAACGTAGAACTTCATTGATGGAATCAATTGCCGGATCAATCTCAAGATTCTGTTCGAGTAATCGCAGAACTGAACGACGAATCGCAGGTAGACCAGCGCGATCCAACTCTGGACCAAGTGGCGCAATGTTCTTGCTCTCAGATTTTCCGACTAGACCGCTGACTCGAGAAGTTTCGAGCCACAGCGAGATAAGTCCATGCCAGCGCTCTTCCAAGTCACGGGTCAACCAGAGATCAAAATTTGAGGTCGGCAATATTTGGTCGTCGGTATCAATAACAACTAACCCAGCAATGTAGAGGAGTTCAGCAACAAAGGCAGCGCAGTTCTCGTCGATACCTAAATGGTCGGCACACTTCTTTAAATCGCGAACACCAAGTCCGCCAGAACGAAGGGCGACCGGTGGCTCATCTGACCAATGGTGCGCCAGCTCTTCACACCAGCGCAAAAATGAAGAGACGTTGGCAATTGCCGCGCGGTCCACATCTTTCTGCTTGCGGGAGGTGCCACGGAGTTGTGGTGCAGCGAGCGACAACTCCTTATGAATCTTTCCGGAGCGCAGATGTATAGCAACTTCCCGAGGAAGCACAACGGTCTGGGAGTCCATCGCTAATAAGAAGTGGTGATCGAGCAGCCAAGTAATTGCGGGACCGGGCTTCTTTAAGTTTCCAATCTGCCCGCGAGGTGGCCCCCACATTAAACGTTCGAGCATCGCCATTGCTCCATCAGGAGCCTTCTTCAAGAGTGCGTAATCTAGTTTGAGATTGGTAGGTAGGCGCGGACCAAGCCCCGCAGGCTCATCACCAATTAAGTTGCGAACATTTCCGACTAGCCGAAATTTACTGCCATCTTGATATGCCAATGCTGGGAGAAGGAGTTCATCAATCTCGGGTGAGAGCGCTTTATCGGTGAGAGCGATCAGATCGGACTTACTAAAGGGTTCATCTAAAACGCACATGGCCGTGAGGAGATCGATCTGAACTTTGTTGAGATTTTCGAGTGCGCGGATTAAGGATGGCGCTGAATTGGCGCGAGCTGCCAGCGCTGAAAAATCTGAAGGGACTGGAGTAACAAGATCTGGGCGGAGTTCAAAGAGCGAGCGAATAGCGGCATCACTGCGAGAGCGGAGCTCATCTGCAAAGGAGGTCGTAGACATAACTGGCTTACTTTACAGAGGTTTTGTTAGGTGCGTTGACCACGCTTTCGCGGTGCTAAGAATGCGACAAGAGCAAGTCCGCGAGCGGCAATTGGACCAAAGAAGGCTTTCAGTCTGCGGGCACGACGGTAATCGTGTATCGGCCAGTGATCGCGAAGCGCACGCAATTGCAGGAGGGTATCTGGATTAATGGCACGTGGATTTCCGACCGCTTCAAGTAACGGAATATCGTGATGGCTATCTGAATAAGCATATGAATTTGCTAAATCAAAGTTCCGTTCTGCAGCAAGCTTGTGGACCGCGATGCCCTTCTCTTTTCCATGTAACACCGGACTAGAAAGTTTTCCAGTGTAAGTACCATCGATTATTTCGGCACATGTTCCGAGACCACCAGTAAAACCTAAACGTTGAGCAATAAATTCAGCCATCTCTTTTGGAGTAGCCGTGATGAGCCACACTTCATCGTGGTCGGCCATATGTTGATTAGCGATATCAATAGTGCCCTCCCATAACGCAGGAGATACATATTGGTCGTAGACCTCTTTTGCTAAATCTTGTAAGTCATCAACTTTATGTCCGGCAATAAATGCTTGTGCTGCTTCCTGAAACTTATTGATTTCTACCGCATCTTCACCGCGAAGTCGGAAGCGCAAATTGGCCAACATGAAGTTAGCAATATCGTGCTTTGTGAAGTAGCCCCTTCGATACATCCCACGACCAAGGAAATACAGGGATGACCCCTGCAGAATCGTGTTATCTAGATCGAAGAATGCGACTCGCTTCTGTGGGAGAGCCATGTGCTAACAATAACTACGAACCCCGCTTAATCCGTTTATAACGCTCATCTGGGCGCAGATATGATTGGCATATGAGTTCAACGATTCACGTCCTTCGCCATGGCGAAGTAGAGAATCCTGAAAAAATTCTCTATGGCCGCCAACCAGGTTGGAGACTTTCGCAGCGTGGGCAAGAGATGGCTGCCGCCGTTGCTGAGTGGTCAAAGCCGTTCTCCGTAGGTGCGATTCATGCCTCACCACTGCAACGTGCACAAGAGACGGCACATCCAATTTCACAGGCACATGGATTATCAATTACAACCGATGAGAATTTAATTGAGGCCGCCAATATTTTCGAAGGAAAGAAATTCGAACTTGGTAGTGGCGTATTACGTCATCCAAAAATGTGGCGTTATCTCTATAACCCAGCGAAGCCTTCGTGGGGCGAGCCCTATGAGGAGCAGATTGAACGAATGCTAAAAGGTGTCTTCGCCGCTCGCGACGCTGCGAAAGGCAAAGATGCATTTATTGTTTCGCACCAATTGCCAATCTGGATTTTGCGATCAGCAGTTGAAGGCCGCAGATTGATGCACGATCCCCGCAAACGCGAATGCTCACTAGCATCAGTAACAAGTCTTCATTTAGATAACGATGGCGCAATCGAAGGCGTTTCGTATCACGAGCCAGCAAAACATCTCTTGCCTAAACCATGAAGAAGTTAATTGCGACCCTCGTTGTGTCCGCACTGCTCTTAACCGGATGCGGCAGCGGGGGATTATCGAAGGCCAGTGAGAAGTCATTTGTGTCCGGCAGTGGCGCTGCAATAGTAATTAAACCGGCAGATCGTCAGAGCGCTCCAGATATTTCTGGTGAAACTCTGGCTGGCGCCACGTACACCATTGATAAGAGCAAGGTGACCGTTATAAATATTTGGGCTTCATGGTGCGCCCCTTGTCGAGCTGAAGCTCCAATTTTCCAAGACTTTGCTACAAAAAATTCAGATATTAAATTTCTAGGAATTTTGACTCGCGATAATGTATCTGCCGCTCGCTCATTTACGCAGCGGTTTAACATCACTTATCCCACGTTGGTGGATGACTCATTGATTCTTAAATTCCGCGGAGCGCTTACGCCAAACGCGATTCCCACAACGTTGATTCTGGATAGTAATGGCCGCATTGCTGCCCGCATTAGCGGCGCAACAACTGTCGCAGGTCTCCGCAAAGTTCTAGAAGTTGTTGCTGGAGCGCCACTTCATGGGTAACTTCTTCCAGAATCAAGTACTCGGTGGCAACCTTGCGATTGCATCGATCGTCGCTCTGATTGCTGGTCTCATCTCATTCTTCTCGCCATGTGTACTTCCACTTGTTCCGGGCTATCTCTCGTATGCAGCTGGAATGACTGAAGTTCGCAGCAAGAGTCGGGTAGCGCTCGGTTCGATTCTCTTTGTACTTGGGTTCTCGGTGCTCTTCATCTCATACGGTGCGCTCTTTGGATCGCTCGGTTCGACAATCAGCTCGAACTCGCGCTGGTTATCTATTCTCTTAGGTTGCCTCACCGTTGTTATGGGAGTTATTTTTCTCTTTAATCAACGCTTCTACCGTTCATTCAAACCACAATGGAAAGTAAAAGCCGGACTAGTGGGCGCGCCTATTTTAGGTTTTCTCTTTGGTATTGGTTGGACTCCGTGCATTGGTCCAACTCTCGGTGCGGTGCAGGCGCTCTCATTGCAGAGTTCTAGCGCGCTACGCGGCGCAATCCTGAGCTTTATCTACTGTCTTGGCTTAGGAATTCCATTTGTATTAGTTGGACTCTTCTTCGATCAATCAACAAAGCTGCGCCGGTTTATAGCGAGCCGCGGAAATTACCTCACCCGTTTCGGTGGCGGATTCCTTATTGTGATTGGGCTGCTTCAAATTTTTGGATTGTGGGATACCTTAATGAACTCACTTCGCTCAGTTATTTCCGGATTTGGGGCGGTCATTTAATGAGCACTGCACCAGAACTCGATGCATCGGGAACGTTTCGATGGATGTGGCGCCAACTCACCAGCATGCGCACCGCACTTCTTTTGCTTCTGCTCTTAGGTTTTGCCTCTGTTCCAGGTTCGATATTTCCGCAACGCTCACAGAACCCTATGAAGGTTCGGGAATATTTCACAGCTAACCCCGCTCTATCGCAGTGGATGGATCGACTCCGCCTATTTGATGTTTATAGCTCGCCCTGGTTTAGCGCCATCTATCTGCTTCTCTTTATCTCGCTCATTGGCTGTGTACTGCCTCGTACGCTCGAACATTTCAAGGCGGCGCGTGCGCAACCACCTCTCACGCCACGTTTCCTTGATCGCATGGACTCTTTCACTGAAGTCGATGTGAATCAGAAATTAGCTCTCGATCTGGCAGAGAAATGGTTACGTAAAAAGCGATTCCGGATTCGTCGTGAAGCAAATTCAATCTCTGCCGAGAAGGGTTATTCCCGCGAGAGTGGCAACCTACTCTTCCACCTATCGCTGATCCTGATTCTCGTCGCCGTTGCAGTAGGCGGTTTATTTGGAATGAAGGGCGAGGCAATTCTCAATGTCGGTGAACGATTTATCAATGCCCCGACTTCGTATGACAATCTTTCGTTCGGCAAGTTTCAAAAAGAGAATACGCTGACGCCATTTTCATTAACAGTGAAGAAGTTTAAGGCAACCTACAATGTTCAAACTAATGCGCCTTCTGATTATTTATTGAACGTTTCGACCGAGAACCCGGTTGGCAATAAGAGCGTTGATCATGCCATTCGAGTAAATTCGCCACTCACCTTCGGAAGCACAAAGATTTATTTACAAGCAAATGGTTATTCGCCAGTGGTTACCGTGAGAGATAAGACAGGCGCAATAACATTTAAAGGCCCAGTTATATTCTTGCCGCAAGATGGAAACTTAACTTCTACTGGCGCCATTAAATTGCCAGATATGAGCCCTCAAATTGGATTTGTTGGTTCATTTGTTCCGACATATTCACGGAGTTCAACCCGAGGCGCTTTCTCCGCATTTCCGGAGGCGTTAGATCCCAGACTTCTCCTCTCAGCATGGAGCGGAAACCTTGGTCTTGATAATGGCGAGCCGCAATCGGTCTATCGGCTAGATACCTCGCGGATGACAAAAATTGGACTGAAGCAATTGAAAATGCGTGAAAGTTATAACTTTGGCGAGGGCTCCATCACATTTGACGGTTACCGCTCTTGGGTCAACCTGCAAATTGTCGATGACCCAGGCAAGATGTACGCATTGATTGGAGCGATTCTCGCCATCCTTGGCCTGTTGCTCTCACTCTTTACTCGTCAGCGGAGAATCTGGGTAAAGGTAGATGGCGCAGTAACTCTGGCTGGGTTAGCAAAGAATGGTTTACCGGGTTTAACTGAAGAAATTAATTTGCTAAAGAGCGAATTAGAAAAAGGGAGAGATGCATGACATCAACAAATTACGCCTACCTCTCTAACTATCTTATTTATTCGGCGATGGTTGTTTACACAATTGCCTTCTTCGCTCATGCAATCGAAGTTGCCTTCTCAGTTCGCAATATCGGCGACGATACAAAGTTTGACTTCAGTCGCACAAAGAAATCTGGTCGTATTGGTTCGGCGATGATGGTGCTAGGCACTCTGATTCTCTTCGCTGGTGTTATTGCTCGCGGTCTCTCTGCGCATCGAGTTCCGTGGGGCAACATGTATGAGTTTTCAATCACCGGCGCACTTGCCTTCTCCGCTGCCTATCTCTTTGCGCTCTGGAAGTTTAAAGTTCGCTGGTTAGGTCTGCCGGTTGTCATCGCTGTGCTCTTAACACTCGGAACCGCAATCACAATTTTGTATCGCCCGAGCGCACCGCTAGTGCCGGCACTGAAATCAACCTGGCTAGCAATTCACGTATCAGCTGCCATTGTCTCCGGTGGCGTCTTCTTACTTGCTAACTGTGTTGCCGCGACTTATTTGTATCTAGATAATATGGAGAGCAAAGGTCCGCGTAAACCATGGGCGACCCGACTCCCGTCACTTGATGTACTCGATCAGCTTTCATATCGACTCGTTGCATTTGTATTTCCACTCTGGACCTTTGCGGTTATCGCTGGTGCAATCTGGGCAGAGTCTGCCTGGGGTCGCTACTGGGGTTGGGATCCAAAGGAGACCTGGGCATTTATTACTTGGGTTGCATACGCCGCATACCTTCACGCACGTGTAACTATTGGTTGGCGTGGTCGCCGAGCTGCTTGGTTATGTCTCTTTGCAGGATCAACATTCTTATTTAATTACGTCTACGTAAATGTTTGGGGTTCAGGCCGCCACACTTATTCCGGGTTTTAATTAAAGATTACGTAAGAAGTCAGGATCATCATCCGGTGCTACCGGGCGGCGAGGTCCTCGGTTATTGCCAGCACCTGGTGTGCGCTTTGGACGACCGAGAATTAACCAGGCGATTGCACCTAAAAATTCAAAGAGAATAATTAAAAGTAACCAGCCCCATTTAGGTAGTCCGCGGACCGACTCTTGTGGTGTTCGCGCGCAATCAAATAATGAGTACAGAGTGACAGCAAAGACGATAAGTACTGGGAGAAAGCGCATGGTGAAAGTCTAACCTGATTTAGATAATGAAGGCGAGCGTTAGCAAGAGCGCAAAGAGCATCTGTAACCGCCCAATTTTTCCAAGGAGCGGTATTAATTCGATGCCCACTGCTCCACGAAGAACGCTCTTAGCGATACTGAAAGTTAACGGGAGGGGGAGAAGCGTAAGGAGTACCCAGGGCGAGATAAAGAGAGCTGCGATGCTGGCGAGGTGAGCAATTATGAGCAAACCAAGAAAGAGTATGCGAGCCCGGCGATCTCCGAGGCGTACTGCGACCGTCTTCTTTCCAACTTCCGCATCCTTTGGTCGATCGCGCAGATTATTGATAGAGAGAATTGCGCAAGCGAGTGCTCCCATTGGTATGGAAATCAATAGTGCGCTGGCACTCACAACTTCGCTCTGCGCAAAGTACGAACCCATAGTTGCGACAACACCGAAGAAGATGAAGACCGAGATATCACCAAAGCCCATATATCCATATGGCTTACTTGTGCCGGTATAGCCCCACGCTGCCAGAATCGCGATTGCTCCGACAATTATTAGAAGCAAACTAGTGCGAAGCGCGAGCACGCCACCGCAGACTGCTGCGAGAAAGAAGGTAAGGAAGGCTGCGTTTCTTACCGCGCGCGGCGTTGCTAAACCTGAGGCGGTAAGACGTACAGGTCCAACACGAACTTCATCAGTGCCGCGAATTCCATCCGAATAATCATTGGCATAGTTGACACCGATTTGCAGTAAGAGTGAGACAAGAAGTGCGAGCACAGCGTTTAACCAATTAAAGGCAACGCTTGTTCTACCGATGAGCGAAGTCCCGACGAGAACTGGCGCAATTGCCGCGGGCAGCGTCCGTGGACGCGCACCATCAATCCATTTCTTCACTGATCTCCTCGGTTAGCTGCTAAATATAAATCACGAGCAGCGTTCCGATCCGGCTTTTCGAGCGAAGTCCGAGGTAAATCTTTCACTTTCAGAAAACCTTTAGGGACGGCATGAGCGCCTAATGCACTTCTTACCTTATTGCGCATTAATTCGAAATCAATATCTTGTTTACTTAGTAGAACGAGTTTTGTTCCCCATTCTAGATCGGGAATTCCGCAGGCGATGAATTGCGCCCCATCAAATTCAGAGGTTAAGAATTGCTCTACTGCGCCAAGAGATATCTTCTCGCCGCCCGAGATAATCTGGTCATCACTTCTACCTATTACTCGAACCTCACCGTTTACTGATTCGCCGAGATCGCTCGTTGTAAACCAACCATCAGATGTGGCTGCTCTCCAACTTTCAAAATCATTGAGGTAGCCACTAGCCATCATGGCACCACGTAGCTGAATGTTTCCGGTCGGTGCGATTCTGACATCGACACCATCGAGTGGACGGTTGTTATAAATACAACCACCGGACATCTCGCTCATTCCATATGTTGTAACAACGTTGATATTTGCTTGACGAGCACTTTCCAGCAGTTCAGTATTAGTGGCAGCGCCACCGACGAGTACTGCTTTGCACGCTTGTAAGTGAGTGAGTAATTGTTGGTCGCCATTAAGGGCGCGATGCAATTGAGTTGGAACTATTGCGGTGTAAGTAGCAGTTTCAGTGATACCGACAACCGGTGTTCCGAGTTCGTGTGCGCGGACAAGTACATTGACACCAGCGATGTGGTTAATGGGGAGTAAAAGTGACCATTGTTCACCAGCGACAGCGCCTAGAAATTTGTGTGCCGCCGTCGCTGAAGAAATAAGCGAAGCAGAAGTGAATGCGACTTCCTTTGGCCGTCCAGTTGATCCACTCGTGGGAACGATTACGGCGATATTGGCAGCGACGCTTGTCTGTGAAATTGGCGCCATCGCAAGGGCTGGACCTTCACCAGCAAGGGCGCGCGCTAAGGCATCTGCAACCTGTGGCATCGACCACTCAGGCGGGATAGCGGCAACTAATCGCGGATGATTTTCGTTCATGACCCCCGTAGGCTATCCGTATCCATAAGAAACATGAAAAATTGGAGTAGATGTGAGCAAGCCTTTTAAGCGCGAACCCGGTGACCGCACAATTCCTGCTTGGAAAACTGGTGAGGGCGGCGAGAAGTTCTCTGACATTATTTATCAGACCGCCGATGGAATGGCGAAGATAACAATTAATCGCCCAGAAGTTCGCAATGCATTTCGCCCACAAACTCTCTTTGAATTACAAGATGCATTCAATTTAGCGCGCGACAATGATGAAGTCGGTGTAATCATTTTTACCGGTGCTGGTTCTGAAGCATTCTGTTCTGGCGGAGATGTCAGTGTTCGTGGTGATGATGGATATATCGGTGATGACAAGTTGGCGAAGAAAGGTATTGGTCGACTTAATGTGCTCGATCTTCAAATTCAGATTCGCCGTCTGCCAAAGCCAGTTGTAGCAATGGTTGCTGGCTGGGCCGTTGGTGGTGGACATGTCCTTCATGTTGTCTGCGATATTACGGTGGCAGCAGATAATGCAAAGTTTGGTCAGACCGGTCCAATGGTCGGCTCGTTTGATGGCGGTTATGGTGCCGGTTTACTTGCTGCGCACATTGGCCAGAAGAAGGCTCGTGAAATTTGGTTCCTATGTCGCCAATACGATGCGACCGAGGCGCTTGATATGGGATTGGTTAACACCGTTGTCCCAGTTGCAGAACTCGAAGCTGAGACCGTCAGTTGGTGCCGCGAAATGTTGCGTCACTCACCAATGGCGCTTCGCCTACTCAAAGCTGGCTTAAATGCTGCTGATGATGGACTTGCAGGAGTTCAACAACTTGCTGGCGATGCCACACTTCTCTTTTACATGACCGAAGAAGGTCAAGAGGGTCGTAACGCATACCAAGAGAAGCGCGATCCTGATTTCAGTAAATTCCCAAAGCGCCCTTAACTCTTATGACTTCGAATTTCGCACTACGGGAGATCTTTCAAGATCACGCTGTTATTGCGATACCCACGAAGACGGACTTTCGCGGGATAAATATCCGGGAAGCGTTTATCTTTCGTGGCCCACACGGGTGGTCTGAATTCGCACCATTCGTTGAATACCAAACGCCGGAAGCTGCGCACTGGATGCAGGCCGCACTTGAAGGTGCGTATCGACCTTGGCCAGAGTTGAAGCGGTCCACAATTTCAATCAATGCCACTCTGCCTCGAATTGAACCTACGGCAGTGAAATCTTTCCTACCAAATTATCCAGGATGCACAACCATCAAGATGAAGGTCAATGACTTTGAGAGCGATGCCGATCGCCTAGAAGCGGTGCTCGACGAGATTCCTGATGCAAAGATTCGCCTTGATGTAAATGGTGCATGGAACCTTAGTGAGGCGCGTAAATATCTACATGAGTATTTTTTGCGCTTTGGTAACGTCTTTGAATATATCGAGCAGCCATGCGAGAGCCTAGAAGATCTGGCAGTTCTTAAGTCTGAAGTTCCCATGAAGATTGCGGTAGATGAATCAATTCGCAAATTCATCGGAAGTGATTTCTCATCCACCTCAGAGTTTGCCGATATTGCAATTATGAAGTGGGCGCCATCGGGCGGTATTGCTGCATCGAGAAAAATCATTGCGGATATTGGCCTGCCAGTTGTTATCTCAAGTGCGATTGATACCGGTATCGGAATTTCACATGGACTAGCTCTCGCAGCATCTCTAGCCTCGTTGAATTATTCATGTGGTCTGGGAACTACGGCGCTCTTAGTCGAAGACATCGTTCATCCCTCGCCACGTCCAATTAACGGCGAAATTGAAGTTCAAAAAGTTGTACCGAGCCAAGAACTTCTCGCCAAGTATCAAGCGACTCCCGAGCGAAGAATCTGGTGGGAGAATAGAGTGATAGACATTTGGGAGAACCAATTGAGCGAGGAAGTGAAGGGATGGGTCAATTGAGTAATTCAACCGATCTCGCCCGTACCACTGTGCGCTCGTTGATTGAGTGCGGTGTTAATACTTTCGTGCTCTCGCCAGGTTCGCGCAATGCGCCACTTTCCATTGCGCTCTACGAGGCAAGCAAGCGAGGTCTAGTTGATTTGCATGTAAAAATCGATGAGCGCGGTGCTGGCTTCTTTGCGCTAGGAGCCGCTAAAGCTTCTAACAACTTTGTGGCGGTTGTGTGCACAAGTGGAACTGCAGCCGCAAATTATCACCCAGCGATTTTGGAAGCCCATCATGGAGCTAATAATTTATTAGTAATTACTGCTGATCGTCCAGCACGATTACGTGGAACTGGTGCCAATCAAACAACGAACCAGATCAATATCTTTGGTGATATCAAAAGTCATGACATTGCCGCACCCATTGATATTCGGGCGCTACTTGTTGGAGGCCCAGTTCACCTCAACATTCAATTTGATGAACCGCTTCTTCCGACGGACTCGAATGATTGGCTTGCTGGATTAGAGATATCTCCAATTGAAAGTACTAACGAGAGCTGTGAAGCTCTATCACTAACCGAGAAGTCTGTAATTGTTATTGGTCATGATCGCGGAAGCTTTAACGTAGAAGAGGTTCGTGAAGCAGTTGCTGGGCTCCGTATTCCCATCGTTGCTGAAGATCCCATCTCATTTCCTGAGGCAATCGCGCATGCATCAATCTTCCTGGCCGATGATGGTGTTCGTCGTGCACTAAAGGCTGATCAAGTTATCGTCATTGGCAGAACAACGCTCTCACGAAGCATCAATGCATTTATTAATGAGGCGACTCACCAGATCGTAATTGACCCAAGAATGGCCAGTATCGATATTGCTCGCTCGGCCAATCAGAAATTACACAATCTTCCATTTTTTGATGCACATCTCTCGGGCGAATACTTTGACATCTGGAATTCAGCTTCCAAGAGTGCGCACTCCGAACTCCACAATCTACAGAGCTTCTCCGAACACACTGCCGTTCGCTCGATTGTCGAAAACCTGCCAGTAGATTGCGCGCTCTTCATCGGTTCATCTCGTCCGATCAGAGATATCGAGGCATTCGTCTCGCCCCAAAAGTCAGTTACAACCTTTGCTAATCGCGGTTTAGCGGGCATCGATGGCAATATTTCTACCGCCTTTGGAATTGCCGAGAGTTTCGAACGCTCATATGCAATCTTGGGCGATCTCACCTTTATGCATGATCTCTCTGCGCTTGTCGCCCCGACGACCGCGAATCTCACTATCTTCGTTATCGATAACAATGGTGGCGGAATCTTTTCAACCTTGCCACAGGCCGGAGTAGCTGGCTTTGAAGAAATTTTTGGAACGCCGCAGAATGTGAACCTGGAACGAGTAGTTGCGGGCTACGGAATCGCAGTCGAGAAAGTGAAGACACATTCCGATATTGAGCGCGTTATCGCCGCCCGCAATCAGGGGCTGCGAGTTGTGATTGTGGAAGTACCAGCTCGGTCAGAGATGGCGGCGGGGTTGAAAGATATTTATCAGAGCGTTTCGAGTGCAGTGCGCATCGGGCTTAATTTAGCCTGACTCTCTGCCAGTTCATCTGCCGGATTTGAGCCGGCAACAATTCCACAACCGGCAAAGAGGCGGATAGATTTCTTATCGTCAGCTAACAAGCCACAGCGCAGCGCAATACCGATCTCACCATCTCCGCGAGAATCAACCCAGCCAACTGGACCGGCATATCTCGAACGGTTCATTCCCTCAAGTTCATTAATGACGGCCTTGGCTTTCTCTGTTGGCGTTCCGCACACCGCAGCCGAAGGATGCAAGGAACCAATCACGGTAAAGATATCTACTGGAGTTGCGGAATCATTTACAACGCCAGTTACATCTGTTGCAAGGTGCATGACGTTAGCAAGGTGCAATACAAATGGTGATTCCGGAACATTTGTAGACGAACAATAAGGAGCGAGTGCATCTGCCACCGAACGCACCGCATACTCATGTTCTTCAAGATCCTTGGAAGATTTAGCAAGTGAGGCGGCGAGTGCCATATCGCGAGCCTCGTCGCCAGTCATTCGAATAGTTCCGGCTAAGACGCGGGAAGTAACAAGCGATTTACTTAATCGAACTAGAAGTTCAGGGGTTGCACCAACTAGATCTGCCACTGCAAAGACCCATGTTGTCGGGTACTTAGATTCCAGGTTTTGGATGAGCGCACGCGCTGAAATAGGGGAGTCAGCGGTGGCGGTGAGATCGCGCGCGAGCACAACTTTATCTAGCTCAGCACCTTTAATTTTCCTTACTGCAGTAGCGACTCGAGCCTGCCATTCATCGTTACTCAGCGAACCCTCGTGCCAAGTAATTGTGGGATGCGTGTTTGTAGGTGTGTGCGAGGTGAGTTGAGGTTGTTCCGCGTCACCAATCCAGGTAATCCAAGACTTGCCACTCTTCTGTCCGACTATTACTTGTGGAATAACAAGATGCGACTCTTCATTTTCATCGAAGGCGAAAGAGGTAAAGAGAATCGGCCCAGTACCACTGCCATGCACATTGTTATGAATATCAAAGGCGGAGAGCTGTGCCCGCCACCAATCGCGAGCTTCGCTAAATCGATGTGGACCTTTAACAGTTGTAGATTTCCAGATACCAAATCCAATCAGTCCATCGCCACTTCTAATCCAAGAAGTTGATAGCTCCTCATTTATTGCAATTGAGGTGAGGTGTGGATGGTCGCCGAGAATCTCGGTAGTAATTGTTGTGGCCATAAAATTGCTGAAAACGAATTAACGCTTCGAGACAAACCGCCAGACTGTAGGAAGGGCAGTGCTTGCAATAGCAATCTTTATTACTTCACCAATGACGAATGGTTGAAGTCCTTTTTCAAAAGTCCAGGCCCAAGATTGACCAGTAGATTGATGCAACCAGATTAAGCCAAAGGTAAAAATGATTGTTGTACCAATCAACATAGTTGGAATAACTGTTGCAATCTTCTGATCCCATTTGCGACCTGCGAGCGCACCAGTAATCCACGATGCCAGCAACATTCCAACAAGATAGCCACCGGTAGCACCAGTTAAGCGTTCAATACCTGCGCTCTGGCCAGCAAAAATCGGTGCACCAGCTACGCCAGCAATAATGTAGAACGCGAAGGTTGAGAATCCGAGTGAGGCGCCGTAAGCAGTTCCGAGCAAGAGCGCTCCAAGAGTTTGGCCAGTAATAGGAACCGGTGATCCCGGAACAGGAAGTGAGATCTGAGCCATTGCGGCCAAGAAGAGAGTT
>Ga0304729_1001767_pt1 | contig 13710 bp, 12 predicted proteins | sample C_131016_MF_Meta_FD_190475 | JGI IMG/M metagenome (GOLD analysis project Ga0304729, IMG submission 190475) | Freshwater microbial communities from Lake Croche, Canada to study carbon cycling - C_131016_MF_MetaG (v2) (version 2) | ecosystem: Environmental > Aquatic > Freshwater > Lake | place... | reverse complement strand
CGCACATTGGAGAAGACTCTCAACTTAGCTGTGTCCATAAACGTCACAGTAGCAATTTTCTCTCGCTTCTATGCGAAAATGCAGCCATGAAACATTGGTCCTATATGGGTATGTTGATCTTTACCCTCATCGGATCTGGCTGGCTAGAGATTGTTCTTAAAACAGGTGTACTGCGTCGCATCAAAAGAGCAGCGCTTAGCATTCTGCCCATCAGCCTTCTCTTTCTTATCTGGGATGCCTATGCGATTGCACGAGGCCACTGGTTCTTTGACCGTTCGCAGATGCTTGGAATTGTGGGGCCATTTCAGATTCCACTCGAGGAGTACCTCTTCTTCATTGTCGTTCCACTTGCTGCAATTCTGACTATTGAAGGTGTCACAACTGTAAAACCTCATTGGCGCAAAGGCGAGTTTGGCGAATGATTTATTCGGATATCGCAATTGCAGCCTTTAGCATCTCGGTCGTTATCGACCTTTTCCTCTTTAAAAATTCAATGCTCACGCGGGCCGCATTCTGGACTTCTTACGCAATCATCCTGCCTTTTCAATTACTTACTAATTGGTGGCTCACATCGCGCAATATCGTGATGTATAACCCCGATGCAATTATTGGTTTCAGAATCTGTGCAGCACCTCTAGAAGATTTACTCTTCGGATTCGCACTCGTTCTTAGCGTGATGGGTTTATGGGAGTTCTGGGGCCGTCGCGGGATGCAACGCCACTAAAACTTTATCCATGAGCAGCAGCTACAGCTGCGTAGGTAATTTTTCCATCTTTCACATTGAGACCTGCAGCAAGTCCTGCATCATCTGCCATGGCCTGTTGCCAACCCTTGTTGGCAAGTGCCAATGAATATTTAAGTGTGGCGTTGGAAAGCGCCGCAGTCGACGTTGCCGGAACTGCGCCTGGCATATTTGCTACACAGTAATAGAGCGAATTATGAACTTTATATGTTGGATCAGCATGCGTTGTTGCGTGGGATCCTTCAAAGCAACCCCCTTGATCGATGGCGACATCGACTAATACTGAACCTGGCTTCATCTTGGCAACCATGGCATCCGTTACCAATTTAGGCGCAGCAGCTCCTGGAATCAGGACGCCACCAATAACTAAATCAGCTTGCGTGCAATATTCTTCAATTGCAAAGGCAGAGGATGCGACAGTCTTTACTTGACCATGGAACATCTCATCAATTTCAACAAGGCGCTTCAGATTGATATCAAGCAACGTGACATCTGCGCGCAGACCAATTGCCATGGCGGCTGCTGACACACCAACGCTACCTCCACCTAAAATCACAACTTTGCCTGGTGCAACTCCCGGTACTCCCCCGAGCAAAATTCCACGGCCACCGTTGGGGCGTTGCAAAGCTGCCGCACCTACTTGAATCGACATACGCCCTGCAACTTCTGACATCGGTGCCAGCAGTGGAAGAAAACGGTTTACTTCAACGGTTTCATATGCAATCGCAGTGATTCCTGATTTAACCAGGGCGTCTGTGCATTCGCGTGATGCTGCCAAGTGCAGGTAGGTAAAGAGAATCTGACCTTTGCGCATGCGGTGATATTCCTCAGCGACAGGTTCTTTCACCTTAATGATCATCTCGGATTTCGCCCATACTTCATCGGCGGAATCGAGAATTGTGGCTCCCGCTTTTACATATTCAGCATCAGTGATTGATGAGCCAACGCCCGCACCTTTTTCGACGAAGACGGTGTGACCCGCAATGACATGAGAGTGAACTCCTGCAGGTGTGGTCGAGACACGAAATTCATTGTTCTTAACTTCTTTGGGAATACCGACAAGCACTTTTAACTCCGATAGTCGACGTTGACTTGATTTAAAAGCATGCTACTCCTAAAGAGCGCGCATATGGAACAACAACCCTGATTCAGGTTTTAAGACAGGTAGTTGTAGCCCGATGTGAGCAAGCTGATCTCCTGTTAATGCGAGGGTTGGCCACCAGCCTGGTGCGCGCTTCTGCGTAAATTCAACTGCGCTCAAGTTTTCAATAACTGTGACTTGGTAGAGAGTCTCCTTATCAAGACCGTCAAATGTAGTCAGAAGCGGACCGAAGTTATCGAGTGAAGTTAGCTGCATATAGGTGAAGATTGCTTCTTTCTTATCGAGTGCAACCGTTCCATATAACTGGGCATTGCCAACGATTTCATCACTGCGCACAACTGTGCCTGAGTGCAGCAAGTCGCGATGCTTCTTATAGAAAGCCACATATGCCTTAAGTACTTCAGTCTCATGCACATCCGCCTCTGTGATATCCCATTCGATACCTGCATGACCAAAGAGTGCGTTGAGTGCGCGGAACGAAACTGAATGTGTGCGGTTCATTTGATGCCCCACAGTTGGTCCAATGTGGGTGCCGAGGAACTCTGGCGGAATTACCAAACCTGTCCAACGCTGAATCTGCTGACGTTCTAGTGGATCGTTCTGATCTGAGGTCCAGAAGCGATCTGCATGTTCGATCATTCCAAGATCGATACGTCCACCACCAGATGAACATGATTCAATTTCCAGTCCCGGATGACGCTTCTTTAGTTCATCGAACATGCGATAAATCGCCTCCGTCTGTTCACGAACAACAGGGCGACCATCTGAAATCGGATCTGTTAAATGTCGATTGTGATCCCACTTAATGTAGGCGATGTTATGTGCGCTTAAGACAGCATCAACTTGGTTGAGGACGTGGTTGTACGCACCCTCTTTTGTAAGATCCAATACCTGCTGCCAACGACCTTCAATCGGCAAGCGACCCGGTTCTTGCAGAATCCAATCGGGGTGCGCGCGATATAAATCTGAATCACGGTTCACCATCTCGCCCTCAAACCAGAGACCGAATTCAATGCCCTTATCGTTGATGTACTTGATGATGGGATCTAAGCCATTCGGCCATGCATCCTTCGATACAACCCAGTCACCTAAACCTGCGCGGTCATTGCGACGCGAACCAAACCAACCATCATCTAAGACAACGCGCTCAACACCGATTTGCGCTGCCTTATCAACCATATTTCGGATGCCTTCTTCATTGTGATTGAAGTAGACCGCCTCCCACATATTTAACGTTAATGGACGAGGGCGCACCTTTGTAATGTGGTTCTTGCGCGCACGAATCCATGAATAGTGATTATTTGTTAAACCATCAAGGCCACGATCGCTAAAGGATGCAATCGCACGAGGAGCGCTATAGCTCTCGCCCTTCTTCAAAATTACTTCGCCTGGCAATAAATACTCACCCGCACCAATTGATTTATGTCCATCAATCAAACGCTCGACATGATGAATATTGTTACCGCTCCAGGCCATCGCAAGTGACCATGCCTCGCCATGTCTAAACCCTGTCGCGTGATTAAGCGCAACCTGCGTAATGGTGTAATCATGTCCGGAGCGACCTTCGAAACCTTCGCGAGTGATGAGTCCGTAATCGATTGAGCGACGCTGCGGTTGACGCTCTTTTGTCCAGTGCCCATAAAAATCTAGAACTTCATCTGCTTGTTCAGCAAGTGGAAGCCAATACAAGAAGTGATCAAGGAAATAATCACCCTCTGCAGTATTTGTGACTTTCGCATCCATTAATAAAACATCCGATGGGGTGAGCGTGTAGGTAATCTCAATTTCTAGCCCTGCAATTACATCGACAAAAACCGCAACCATTGATTGCTCTTTTTGTACCGCACTCTTTACGGTAAATGCATTCGATGCGCTAACTCCCCCGCGATGACCGCGCAGTGCGGGATGTCCTATCCATCCATGTGAATGTTCACGCAGAATCAAATTACCCGGCGCGACATCAAGACCACCGTGAAAGTGAGGCTTGGAAAGTGCGGATCTGATTGCCTCTGCAGATTTCTCATTGATTGCGCCTAGCTTCTTGCCCCAATACAGAACGGCAAGTGAATCTCCATCGTGCTCAAAAATAATAGAAGAACGCGCCTGACTGAGATGAATCATGGCGTTATCTTAATGAGCAACCCCTTAAGATTGACCACGACGAGGCGGTAGCTCAGTTGGTTAGAGCCCCGAACTCATAATTCGGTCGTCGTCGGTTCGAGCCCGACCCGCCTCACTGTTTCCGGCCCATGTTCATACACCGATTACCTGTTATTCACCCATCTGCGCCAAGATTAGACAGTGAAGAATCAAATCTCGAATTTCCAAGATCGAGAGCTCACCTGGCTCGACTTCGACACTCGCGTTCTCGAACTCACTGAAGATCCCACTATTCCCCTTCTGGAACGAGTTCGCTTCCTCGCTATCTTCTCGTCAAACCTCGATGAATTTTTCATGGTGCGGGTCGCTTCTCTCAAATCAAAGATTGAGCGTGGGGTTACCGCTCCCAATAGCGCTGGATATACACCGAAGGAGCTATTGAAGATCGTTCTTCACCGTACTCAAGAACTTGTAAAAATTCAGGCTGACCGTTTCCAAGATGTAATCATCCCCGAACTTGCTCAGCACGGTATTGAATTTCTTAAGATAAACGAAATCACCCAAGACGAACGTGATCACTTGAAGGATTACTACAACAAGAGAATTTTCCCTGTTCTCACTCCATTGGTTGTGGATCCATCTCACCCATTCCCGTATATCTCGGGCCTATCGCTGAATGTCGGCATCAACATTGAATCCAGCGAGGATTACGACATTAGCTTCGCCCGAGTAAAAGTTCCAACAAACTTACCTAGATTTATTCGCACATCTGACGAATCAAAATTTAGATTTGTACTTATTGATGAGCTCATTGCTGAACACCTTGCAGAGCTATTCCCAGGCGTTACTCTAAAAGACCATTTCTTTTTCCGTGTTACCCGTAACCAAGATCTCGATCTTGATGAAGACGAGACCGATGACATTCTCGAAACAATGCAGAAAGAACTCACTCGACGCCGCTTCGGTCCACCAGTACGCCTCGAGGTCGACAAGATCATCAATACTCATGTTCTTAACGAGTTGATGGACGAGCTTCAAATCGAACCACATGATGTCATCAAATATGACAGTCCTCTTGATTTACGAAGCCTGAATCAGATTGCAGATCTCGACTTTCCGCAGTTGAAGTACGCACCATTTAGAAGCGAGACTGCCCCCGAGTTGCGTGATGTGGATTCAAATTCTCCAGATTCCTACTTTGCAGCTTTACGCAAAGGTGAGATCTTGCTCCACCACCCATATCAATCCTTTACCTCCTCCGTTGTGAAGTTCCTAGAAAATGCAGCTCAAGATCCTCACGTGCTTGCGATTAAACAGACTCTGTATCGCACGTCGGGTGATTCACCCATTGTGGAAGCACTTATTGAAGCTGCTGAGGCAGGCAAGCAGGTTCTGGCTGTTATTGAAATCCGTGCCCGCTTTGATGAGATGGCCAATGTGCGATGGGCGCGCAAACTTGAAGAAGTCGGTGTGCACGTTGTCTACGGCCTGATGGGACTTAAGACGCACGCCAAGTTATCTCTCGTAGTGCGAGAAGAAGGCGACACTCTTCGCCGCTATAGCCACGTTGGCACAGGAAATTACAATCCGAAGACTGCTCGCTTTTACGACGATCTGGGAATTCTTAGCGCCGACCCTGATCTCGGTGAAGATCTATCTCGACTCTTTAATGAACTCTCTGGGCACTCCACAAAGCATGATTACTCGAGACTTCTTGTTGCACCTCACAGCCTTCGCAAAAGCTTGCTGATGCGTATCTCACGAGAAACCAAGAACCATCTCGATGGTAAACCAGCCTGGATTCGACTCAAGCTCAACTCTCTTCTTGATGAAGAAATGGTCAGTGCAATCTATGAAGCAGCTGATGCTGGTGTTAAGGTCGAAATAGTTGTCCGTGGAATTTGTTCCTTGCAGCTTAACACTCCCGCTCGTCGTGAAAATATTAAGGTGCGCTCAATCCTTGGTCGCTTCCTTGAGCACTCACGTATTTACTACTTCCGCAATGATGGCGCCGAGGATTACTTCATCGGGAGCGCTGACATGATGCAACGTAATCTCGATCGCCGAGTTGAATCTCTTGTCCGTATTGAATCTGAAAAGCACAAGAGAAGACTTCAGGGAATTCTCGATGATTCAATTTCTGACTCTTACTCGACATGGAAACTTGATGATGAAAACCAATGGGTTCGCCGTATCAAAGATGTCGATGGTAATTATCTCGTGAACTTCCAAGATCACTTTATCGATAAGCACAACCGCGCATGATGAGAGCAGCCGGTGCACTTCTCTGGCGGGAAACTCAAGAGCGTACAATCGAAATTGCTCTCATCCATCGCCCGCGATATGACGATTGGACTCTGCCTAAGGGAAAGATTGAACAAGGTGAGACTGCGCTGCAATGTGCATATCGTGAGTTAGTTGAAGAGACGGGAATTAAAGCAAGCTTCACTCGCCAATTAGGATCAGTTGAGTATGAAGAAAATGACCAGCGTAAGCGTGTAATTTTCTGGGCCGCTCATTGTGCGCTTAATGCAAGTACCTTCATCGCTAACGAAGAAGTAGATCAACTTCGCTGGATGCCATGTGAAGAAGCGATTGAACTTTCTACTTATCAATCTGATAGAGAAATGATTGCAAATTTCCAAGCACAAGAGCAACGTACAGACACTCTCATTATTCTTCGCCATACCAAAGCGCTAGAGCGAGGAGACTGGGATGAACCAGATTCGCAGCGGACTCTGAATGAAGTCGGTTTTGATCAAGCGCAATTGCTTATCAAGCATCTTGAACCATTTGCCATCGATGAGGTTTACACATCTGATTACACTCGATGTGTGCAGACTGTTACTCCATTGGCACATGCTCGTGGCTTATCAATCACGGCGGTTCCGAGCCTGAATGAGGAGACTTTTGAAGAAGACCCAAGCCGCGCTGTGGCGTTCGCTAATGCTTTAAAACAGGATGAGAAGAACATTCTGATCTGTAGCCATAATCCGGTAATTCCAACGATGCTCCGTGGAATTCTCAATACAAAGCTTAAGAATAAGGATTTAATCAAGCTCGAACCAGGGGACGCCTGGATTGTTCACCGCGTTAAAGGTGAAATCGTGGGCTTGGATTACCTAAGCATTTCTCACTAACGCTCGATCCAGTCCAATCTGTGCAGAACAATGCCTTCGCGCAAAGCCCACGGGCAGATGCGAATCTCTTTCAACTCTAGTGTTCGCATCAACTGTCGCGCAACCATAGAGCCCGCAACTATCTGAGGTGCGCGCTCTGTTGAGACAGCTGGAAGCGCATGACGTCCATCGATATCAAGGGCCTGCAATTTTGGCACCATCTCTTCAAGCGCTTCAAGCGTCAAGTGCTGTCCAAGCTTTGGAAACATAGTCTGAGATATTTTTGCGAGCGTTCTAAATGTCTTACTTGTTCCGGCAGCGTTATCTTTTTCAAAAGTTGAGAGCGATTGCGCAAGAGGAGAAATGGCCTCTTCCAAATGTTCTTCTAGCGACTTCAGCGACTTAGTAGTGAATGGATCTCCCTTGAGAAATTTACGGGTTAAGCGTCCAGCACCTAGTTGTAACGAGACCTTAAAAGCAGGGTTCTCATCAGCCCCGCGCGCGATCTCGAGTGAGCCTCCACCGATATCTAAGACTAAGAGATCTCCTGCAGACCAGCCCAGCCATCTACGCGCTGCTAAGAAGGTAAAGCGCGCCTCTTCTTCTCCACTGAGAACCTGTAATTCGATCCCACACTTCTTATTGACATGCGCAATAACGTCATCAGAATTTACCGCCTCACGTATTGCAGATGTGGCAAATGCTAAAAGCTCATCAATATTAAGATGTGCAGAATCACTCAAATTACTTGAGATAGATGCCGTAATACGATCAATGCCGAGTGAAGTGATTGCACCTGATTCATCGAGATACTCGGTGAGTTTAATAATTGATTTGTGAGAAGAGTTTGGAATTGGCGGCGCACCAAGGTGGGCATCAACTACCTGTAGATGAATGGTGTTGGAACCAACATCTAGAACTCCCAAGCGCATATCGAGAGTCTAATGATTATTAGTCAGTTACACCCATCAAATGCTCCATAGCGAGTTGGTCGAGGATTTCATATCCATATCCTCGTTTTCCGGCCACATCTGCATCGAATGAATCCTTTGCAAGATCTTTCCAACTTTCACCTTGTGCAAGTGTTGGCTCAGAAAGTCCAGGAATATTTGAATCCTTCATGGCAGCGATAACACGTGGATCCTTGCGGAATGCAGCTGCGCGCTCCTTAAGAACCAAGTACATACGCATATTCGATGTTGCAGATGCCCAGACTCCTGAATCGCCATCTGTGCGTACTGGCTTGTAATCGAAGTGCTTGGGGCCGGCATATCCATAACGCTCGAGCAGATCAACGAGGAAGAAGGCGCTCTTTACATCGCCATGGCCAAAGACGAAATCTTGGTCATACTTTGGACCGCGCTGACCATTGAGATCGATATGGAATAACTTCTTCTGCCACAGCGCTTGCGCAATTCCGTGAACAAAGTTGAGGTTAGCCATCTGTTCGTGGCCAACTTCAGGATTGAGACCCACCATCTCTGGGTGATCAAGCATCTGGATAAATCCAAGTGCATGACCAATTGTTGGCAAGAAGATATCGCCGCGTGGCTCATTTGGCTTAGGTTCAATCGCAAACTTAATGTCATAACCCTTATCAATGACGTACTGGCCAAGGATGTTAAATCCCTCGGCGTAACGTTCGAGTGCGACGTAGGCATCCTTTGAGCTCTCTGACTCTGCGCCTTCGCGTCCTCCCCAGCAGACATAAATCTTTGCACCCAGGTCAACTGCTAAATCAATATTGCGCATTACTTTACGAATTGCAAAGCGGCGAATATCGCGATCATTGCTCGTTAATGCACCATCTTTAAATACGGGATGGCTAAAGAGATTAGTTGTAGCCATCGGAACTTTCATTCCAGTCTCAGCGAGAGCCTTCTTGAAGCGATCAATATGTCCTTGACGAGTTGAATCATCGGAGCCAAATGGGAAAAGGTCATCATCGTGGAATGTCACACCGTACGCGCCGCGCGCTGCGAGTTCATTGACTGTGCGAACTGGATCAAGAGCCTCACGTGTGGGATCTCCGAACGGATCGCGCGCTTGCCAACCGACAGTCCAAAGACCGAAGGTAAATTTATCTGCTGGTGAGGGTGTGTATGTCATGCCCACGACTCTACTTCAGGTGCGAGATATGTCAAAGATTAGGCTTGGGCGAATTCTCCAGTGACCAAGAAGTACACGCGGCGCGAAACTGATACTGCATGGTCTGCAAAGCGCTCGTAGTAACGACCAAGAAGAGTGATATCAATAGCAGAAGCGATGCCTTTGTCCCATGAACTATCAGTCAACTTACCGATTAATTCGCGGTGCAGAGTGTCGATAACGTCATCGTCCTTCTCTAACTCAAGAGCCATCACAGTGTTACGTGTCTCAATAACGGTTCCAACTTTTTCTGAAATCTTGCATGCTGCATCGCCCAAATGACGAACAATGTCGTGGAGATCCTGGGGAACCGCGGACTCTGGGTGGCGAAGTCGCGCAATCTTTGCAATATGGTGCGAAAGATCGCCCATCCGCTCGAGGTCAGCGCTCATGCGAAGAGCAGTAATCAGCGCGCGAAGATCTGATGCAACAGGTTGCTGACGCGCAATAATGTCGATGATGCGGCTATCGAGTTCGTGCTGGTAATTATCAATTTTCTCATCCGCAGAGATGACGTCTTCAGCGAGGCGAAGTTCGGCACCGAGAAGGGCCTCAGTCGCCTTCCTCATTGAGTCGGTAACCATGCTCGCTAGATCAACCAGTGATTGCGATACGCCATCAAGCTCTTCTTGGAAGACCGAACGAATAAGTGCCATGGGGCAAAAATAGGGGGGTTCGGTGAATAATGGAAATCATCGGTATGAACGCACGGTAAACAGGCGTTTTCTGCCATTACTCTTACAACATGCGGCTCCGTCGAACAGAGGAATCACCCCGTCGCGAAGCCCCCTCTATTTTATTCGATGTGCTGGAACAATTAAATCAAGATGTCTTACTCCTTGCCCCCGGAGACATTCCACTCTTCACATCACTTGGCGTAGAACAACTTAACGTCATCAAAGATGGCCGCCTCCTTAGTCCTGAACTTCTCGCAATTATTCGCGTGGTTCGTCGAACAGGAATAACGCAGAGCGGAAAAATTGAAGTACCACTTGGTCCTATTGGTGAAGGTGTACGCGAACTTACCGTCAAGGTAATCTCGCTGGAAAAAGATTTACAAATCCTTGTATTGCTCAGTGACGAGAGCGAAGCAGATCGCGTGCATGAGGTTCGCCGTGACTTTGTTGCAAATATTTCTCACGAGCTTAAGACCCCTATCGGTGCACTATCGCTCTTAAGCGAAGCTGTCCTGTCTGCAAAAGATGAACCTGCTGCTGTAGAAAAATTTGCATCGCGGATGCAACAGGAAGCAAAGCGGCTGACGGGGCTTGTGCAAGAAATTATCAATCTCTCGCGACTTCAAGATTCTGACCCACTTCAGATGGCAGAAACGCTGTCAATCAATGATTTGATTGCCGAGTCGGTAGATCAATGCCAAACAACATCAACAGCTCGCCAGATTGGAATTTCAGTATCTACTGATGTCGCAGTCACCGTCTTTGGCGATCGCGATCAGCTCTTGATGGCGATAAACAATCTGATTGAAAATGCCATAAATTACTCACCACCAAATACCAAAGTATCTGTCTCAACAAGCCTGCAGGACGATATCGTCACAATCTCTGTCGCTGATCAAGGCATCGGAATTCCTGAATCTGATCTAGAGCGAATCTTTGAGCGCTTCTACCGAGTTGACCCTGCTCGTTCACGCGAAACAGGTGGCACAGGGCTTGGACTTTCTATCGTTAAACACGTTGCCACAAAACATGGTGGCGACATCACTGTGTGGAGTGCACCCAACGTAGGTTCCACTTTCGCACTTCGCCTACCCATCAATCAATCGCCAGGAGAAACTCAAGAATGACCAAGATATTGATCATCGAAGATGAAATTTCATTTTCAGAGGCACTTAGTTTCCTTCTCGAAAAAGAGGGGTTTGAAACGAGAGTAAGCGAGACAGGTAAACAGGGTATTGCTGCATTTAATGAGGAACAATTTGACCTAGTTCTGCTCGACCTCATGATTCCTGAGATTTCAGGAATTGATGTCTGCCGCACAATCCGTACCAGTTCAAATATCCCGATCATTATGTTGACTGCAAAGGATTCTGAAGTCGATAAGGTCGTTGGCCTAGAACTCGGGGCAGATGATTATGTAACAAAGCCATATTCCGCGCGCGAACTCGTAGCGCGAATAAAAGCAGTTCTTCGTCGTGGAGTATCAGATGAATCAGGTAGCTCTGAAAGTATTGGAATCCATAGCGTGGGTGGAATTCGCATGGATATCGAGCGCCATCAAGTAACTGTTAAGGGTGCGCTGATTCCTCTTCCATTGAAAGAGTTTGAGCTTCTCGAGTTCTTGATGCGAAATTCCGGTCGAGTATTAACTCGCGGACAGCTCATTGATCGCGTATGGGGCGGTGACTATTACGGCGATACCAAGACCCTTGATGTGCATATCAAGCGTCTGCGCTCCAAGATTGAAGATGACCCAGCTAATCCAGTGTTGATCCAAACCATTCGCGGGTTGGGCTATAAGTTCGAAGCGTAAAAAATAGGGGAATCCCTACTTGAAAAAGCAGGGAACTGATATCTACCATTTTATATGTGGGAAACTCAGGTAAACCCTACGCGGGTCCTATTAATCAACAGCGATACCTTTGAACTCGCCACACTTTCGGCATCTCTTCGGTTACACGGAGTAAATATTGTTGGCGAGGCCGCGAATATATTTCTCGCTGAAAATCTCTTCCGCTCGTTACAGCCGGAGATAGTTCTGATTGACCTCCAACCGCCCGGAGAGGAAGCAATTACCTTTCTCGCTAAGGCTCGAAAGGTAAACCCTGAGCTTGGAATCGTCATCATGACTGTGTGCCCTGATTTCAGACTCATTGGATTACACGAAAAAGATATCCCACGAGGAAGCAAAATAATTCTTAAGCGATCTTTATCGGATTTATCAATAGTCACTACTACCTTCGCTACAAGCTTGGCTGCCGTCAGAGATGAATCTCGTGTGACATGGATTGATACCCACGCAGTGATTCATGAAAATTCTTCTATCAATAAGGTAAAAGAGCTCACTGATGTACAGATTGAAACACTGCGACTTGTTGCTCAAGGATTGAGTAACTCTGAAATTGCGCGAGTTCGTTTCGTCTCTGAAAAATCTGTCGAGCAAATCGTCGCTCGCATCGCACAATATCTTGGAATTTCTCCCGATAGAGGAAGAAATCTACGAGTTGCTCTGGCTGCCGAATACTTCACATGGCTAGGTGCCCCGCGTCGCTAACCTCGTAAGGTAAAGTCGGTGCATGTCTACAGAGCTGACTCTCTCTGATCTACGCAAGAGATGGAATGAAGTTCTGGACCTCGTTGAAAGCCAGGACCGCGTTATCTGGATTGCATACTTTGATGCACGCTTAGAATCTTTTGAAAATGGACGCCTCACATTGGACTTCGCCGATAGCAATAAGTTGGCGACAGGTCATAATTTCCAAGAGGCACGCCTTCGCCATCGCGCCGTGTTGCAAGGCGCCATTTACGACATCTTCACAGCCACTGTTGTGGTGGTCGAAAAGTGAAGAAATTACTTGTCACACTTTCTGCAACAATCTTTCTCTCGCTCTCGATTCAATCCATTGCATCCGCAACCGATATGCCGACTCTTGGCCCAGGTGCCAAGATTGCCGGAATTGATATCAGTCGCTGGCAACACCCCAACGAAAAAACAATCGATTTTGCCAAGATGCATGCAGCAGGAATCACCTTTGTGATGATTAAGGGTTCTGACACACGAGATGATGCAGATCTCCAAGCAGTTAAATATTTAAAAGGAGATCGCGCTGCAGCACAAGCTGCCGGAATTTATACCGGCTTCTACCACTTTGCCACCTTGCCCAATGTCACAACAGCTTCTGCTATCGCGCGCGATGCCAGGGTTCAGGCGCTCAAAGTAACCTGGAGGATTGCCTCCCTCGGTGGTTTCAATGCGATGGATCTACCTATTGCCCTCGATATCGAAAATAACTGTATTCAACTCAGCAGTACAAAGGTCTGCAAAAAGAGAGCTTCGCGGAGTGCAGCCACTTTATGGTCAAAGACATTCTTGAAGTCCATCAAAGATAAAACGGGGCGCGCCCCATTTATCTACTCATCTCCTCACTTCCTAGAAGCGTCGATGGTCAGAGATAAAGAGTTAGCTGCTTACCCATTGTGGATCGCTCAATATGCAATCGATCCTGCAAGAGATGGAGCTAAGCCCAATGTCAAAAAGGGTGGCTGCTTCGTACACTCATGGACAACATCGCAATGTTCGGCCAACTGGACCTTCTGGCAGTACACATCATGCGGAATTGCCCCTAAATATGGCGTCCCCGGTACTCGAGTAGATCTCAATGTATTTGGTGGCGCACCCGATAAATTCCAAACGTTGCTCACAGGAAATTGGATTCCCGACCCTGCCGATCAGATGCCACAGGGTGAGGCATCAACAATCGTCCTTACCTCAGTTCTTGCGACTACAACCAATAAAAGCGTCACGATTACTGTCGATGTTAA
>Ga0304729_1001763_pt1 | contig 13721 bp, 17 predicted proteins | sample C_131016_MF_Meta_FD_190475 | JGI IMG/M metagenome (GOLD analysis project Ga0304729, IMG submission 190475) | Freshwater microbial communities from Lake Croche, Canada to study carbon cycling - C_131016_MF_MetaG (v2) (version 2) | ecosystem: Environmental > Aquatic > Freshwater > Lake | place... | reverse complement strand
ACTCATCAAAGATGCTGTACAGATATCACTCACCAAAGACATGGGCACAGATTACTTTGCAGATCCCAAGGCCCGTATTGAAAAATACTTCAACTCAGGTGGCCAAGTGTCAACAGGTTGGACACAACTGGATAGATTGTTGTATGGTGGTTTTAGCCGAGGTGAACTAAACATCTTTGCTGGCGGATCAGGATCAGGCAAGTCGTTAGTAATGATGAACATTGCGCTAAACTGGTTGCAACAAGGACTCAGTGGCGTTTATATTACACTAGAACTTTCAGAAGAACTCACAAGTTTACGAACCGATGCCATGCTCACAAACATGAGCACCAAGGACATTAGGCGTGATATGGACACTACAGAACTCAAGGTCAAGTTGGTGGCCAAGAAGTCAGGCAACTATCAAGTGAAAGGCCTGCCAGCACAAAGCAACATCAATGACATTCGTGCTTATTTGAAAGAGTATCAAATTCAAACAGGCAAGCGAGTAGACTTTGTGATGATTGACTATCTAGACTTGCTGATGCCTGTGAGTGCCAAGGTTAGCCCCAACGACTTGTTTGTGAAAGACAAGTATGTGAGTGAAGAACTACGCAATTTGGCCAAAGAACTGGCAGTATTAATGGTCACTGCATCACAGTTGAATCGATCAGCAGTGGAAGAAGTTGAATTTGATCACTCGCATATTTCAGGTGGTATCTCCAAGATTAACACAGCAGACAACGTGTTTGGTATCTTTACAAGCCGTGCTATGAAAGAGCGTGGCAAATATCAAATTCAATGTATGAAAAGTCGTAGTTCAACCGGTGTCGGACAAAAGATCGATTTGGAATACAATATTGAAACCATGCGTATCACAGATGAAGGTGGAGACGAAAAGGACAACTTCCGTGGCGGTGCCAAGCCCAGCATTATGGATTCGATCAAGGCCAAAAGTCAAGTCAAAATCACTGAAGAAGGCGAGGCTAGTACACCACCCTGGGAACGAGCCCGGCCCCGAGAAGACTTTGATCTAGAAGCACCCAAGGTCACAGCAGATGTGCAAAGTGCTAAGTTAAAACAGTTACTGGGGCAAATTAAACAATCGTAATATACATTGTTAATTGCGTAATGGTTTGTCCAACGTCAATAACCGATAAATAACTCAAAGGTCACTGACTCAAATGCAAAAACGCACCAGAAGTTTGTTAGAAGAATTAGACTCAATGTATGTTGAGCGAGAGCGCCATCTAGTGATAGAAAGCCGTGCCAGTAATGTGATAGCCAGTGCTATCAATCTGCTGGAGCAAATCGACGCGGTATTTCCGCCTGAGCAAGCAGAAAATCTCACTCGTAAATTGCTCAATGCTATTCGCACTAGAGATGCTGGCCGTTTTGAAAGAACAGTGAGACGTACCCATGCAGATTCATGAACTGACTCAAAAACAACCTGTAAATGAAATACTGGGTGCCATCAAAAATGTAGTGTCAGCAGTTGGTCAGCCAGGTGGATTAAAATCTTTGGGGTCGCATTTGATACCAGGTGCCTACAGCAATATTGCTGCCGCACAACAAGGTGACTTTGCCAAGCGCATGCAGTCAGTGCAAAACACTGGTCTTATGAAACAGGCAGCCGCCAATATTCAAAGTCAATGGGAGCAATATCGCCAACAGGTCAGTCCTATGACACAGATTGCTCCACAACAACAGGCACAACAACAAAAATTGAAAAGTCAATTGTTGGCTAAAAAAGTTGCTGGAGGCCCTGCTGCCTCTAAACTTCCATTACCCGGCTCGTCGGCAGCGCCAGCACCAACAACACCTGCAGCCACTCCGGCAACAAGTACCCCAGTAACTGTTGGCAAAGGTCAACAACCACTGGATCCTAACAATTCTCAAGATGCCGCATTGCTTGCTCGAATTCAACAGGCAGCCGCAAAACAGCCCGGAGTGACCAAAGAAAGTATTCAACTGGCCGAAGCCGCTGGTGTCACTCAACTGACCGACTGGTATAAACAAAAAGTAATTCCCCCCAGTTATACGGCTCTTGCCGCAGAATATCTAAAAAATCCCACCATTCAAGTTGCACTCAAGAAAATTGCAACAGCCGAAACCCAGCCCGATGCCGCTAGACAACAGGCACAGACCACAGGGTTTCAGGAACTAATGGCAGCCACTGCCGTAGTAAGTCAACAGATCACTGCAAAAAATCCGCAGACGACCACTGCTACAGCCAACTCCAATGGTGCAGCCAGAACTGTACCAATTGCCACCGGATCGCGTACTGCTAGAGCAAACTTGGTCAAAGCAAGTGGAGTGAGTACTGCCCAATTGGATGCCATAGTCAAGATAACAAGCGCACTAGGAACAGTGACCAGCAGTGACCCTAATACCGTTTTGTACCTCCAGGCACTAGGATTCAACGCACGATGAAACTACTCGAAGGTGGCAACGTATTCAAAGATGCCGACGGCCAGCCACTTACACAACGCATCAACCAGACAGATGTACCCAGCACCGTAACCTGGCTGGAACAACTCACCGGACTGGAGTTCCCACGTGAGCGTTGGCTGGGTAGTACAGGCAAAGTCGCCACTTCGGGCGATCTGGATCTGGCCGTGGATGCCAGCGAAATCTCAAAAGATCAATTGGCCACACGACTCGAAGCCTGGGCCCGCACACATGGTCAAGATCCTCGGAACTGGGTCAAAAAATCAGGTGAAGTACACCTGCGTACTCCCATCACAGGCAGACCCGATCTTGGTTTTGTACAAACAGACTTTATGTTTTTTCCTAACCTGGACTGGGGCACATTCTACTACAATCAGACATTTCCGTCGGCCTACAAAGGCATGCACCGTGCTGTGCTAATGAGTAGCATAGCCAAACAACTGGGACTCAAGATAGGTGCCAATGGCATGTTGAGTCGTGCAGACAACAAACTTGTGAGTCAAGATCCTGACTCGGTGGCCAAAACCATCTTGGGCTCAAAAGCCACCCGGGAAGATCTAGGCAACGTGGAAAGCATCTACTCATTCCTGGCCCAGGACAAAGATCGCGAAACTAAATTAAAAGACTTCCGTGAGTACCTGGCCAAAGAAGGTCTTAAAGAACCTGGGCAACTGGAAGAAAGCAGTGATGTCTACTTCCTGGCACGACTGCGTGATCGTATTGTGAATCAGGGCATGTATGCTCTAGTAGAGGCTGCCGCACCGGCTCCTGCTGCCGCACCTGTGGGTGGCAAGGCCAAGGGTATTGAACATCTTGAAGATTATGTATTTAGAAATGGTACAGCCGGCGTCAAAACAGCCTTGGCCATTGTGGATAACTTTCAAGACAATTCCAAGACCGCAAGTGTCAAGTGGGATGGCATGCCTGCTGTGATATTTGGCCGCAAGCCCGACTCAGGAGAGTTTGTGCTCACAGATGGCGCAGGATTTGAGGCTGTGGGTTATGATGGTTTGTTTACCAGCCCTAGAGCCATTGCTGGCAACATGGCACAGCGTGATGCCAATGCCGTGGCCAAAGGCAATGTGGCCAACAGAGTTCAAACACTATTACCAGTGTATCAAAAGATTTGGCCTCTCCTGGAAGCCGCAACTCCCGAAAACTTCCGGGGCTATGTCAAGGGTGACTTGTTGTATACTTCAACACCTCCTGTGGTAGCAGGCAATGTGGAATTCAAACCCAACACAGTGGAATATCGTATTCCGTTAAAGAGTACGCTAGGCACACGAATTGCCAACAGTGAAGTTGGTGTAGCAGTACACACCATGTATGAGGATGCTGGCGCTGCCAAGCAACCGCTTGCCAGAGTCAAATTCAACCCTGTGCCAGGCCTACTGTTGATTGAACCCATCTATGCCAAACCTGTGGAAGTTCAAAATCCTTATGTGAAGAAGATCAAGAGTTTGTTGAAGACCATGGGTCCTGCCATTGACACACTATTCAATCCTGCAGAACTACGGGCGGCCAAAATCACTGATCTAGCCAAGTTGTGCGTGGACTACATTAACCGACGTATCAATCCTGAGTATCCTGCTTACACTGGAGACTTTGCAGATCTAGTGCCAGGCTTCATGGACTATTTGAAATCAACTCAAACTCCGCAGAAGTTCCGCAACATCACAGAGTACCTGCGCAGTCCCACTTCCAACGAAGGTGCCTTGGCCGCTGCCTTTGTGTTGTTTGAACTGCTACACGATTTGAAACTGGACCTGCTGGGCAAACTGGATGCACAGGTTCCCGGCAACGAAGGCTGGGTGTTTGCCACTCCTGCAGGCTATGGTAAAGCAGTAAATCGCTTTGATTTCACCGCTAGAAACCGTCAGCGAAACAACCCCTCAACTGCCTAAGATTTTACCAATTTCATAAATAAGAGTAGGGCGAGAGCCCATTTATTAGGAGATTTTAAAATGGCAGTATTTACAAAAACAAATGGCACGATGCAACCAGTATTCCACATGGATACAGGCAACGGCAACATTGGCGGCACAGCAAACATTGCGGCAACAGGCTCAGTTAACTTTCAAGGTCCAAAACTTGACTTTTTCTCAGTTGTGGCCAATGCTTCGTTGATTTCAAGCGCCAACGTCAACGGTTACATCAACAATATCGTGCAGGCAATTCAGCAAAAAGGCACTGTGGCCATGTATCAAGTCAGCCCAGCAGCCCCAACGATCTTGAACTTGGCTATCTACCCAACTGATGTTTACACAGCAACAACATTGTTGGCAATTGCTAATACAAGTGCAACAGTGGCTTCTGGTGGTCAGAACATTCAGTTGAATAGTGCAGCCGGCAACGCTGTATTCACCACAAGTGCAAGCAACTTCGCTCCAGTCTAATTAATTTTAGATCAAGTGATCGCAACCCTGGACGTAAAAAATCCAGGGTTTTTTGTTGGCCGTAAATACACTCATGACTACCAGGATTCGTGTGACCACTCGCTTTGATTGCACAGCCACAGGAGTCACAGGACACTTTAGAGCCAACACACTGCCATTTCAGGATCGTGAAGGGCAGGAAATTCAGGATCAAACAGCCTGGAATCGATCTCGTAACCAACAGCGCAACTGGGAAACCATACTGCAAATCATTGGCCTGTATACACAGGCACAGGATATCTCCACCACTGAAAAAACTGACCAAGGCTGGAGATTTGAATTCTCCACAGAATTTGACGATGTGTTTAGTGATCGAGGAGACCCATTGGGATTGTTAAAAACAGCCTGCCGGGGTGTGCCAATGTTTTATGATCTAGATCGTATTCCCAAAACAGATATGTTGGATCCAGATTCAAACATCGAATTTGCCATAGTAGACCATAAATAACACATTGGAGCATGCATGATCGAAGCCACTGACATTGAAAAGAAAAGCCTTGAAGCGCATGTGGAATTGTGTGCCGAACGCTACAACGCCCTAGAGGACAAAATGACTGCAATGGGCACAAATATTGCACATCTTTGTGACATGGTCACAGAAGTCAAAGAACATGTAAGTCAACTGAATAATCAACGCAACAATCAACTGCTCAATTGGGCTGTGGGAACCATTGGAGTATTGGTGGCAAGTTTGGGCTATCTGCTCTCTCACTATGTACTAAAATGAAAACCAGTCAAAAACTTGCGGCCTTGGCCGAGCAAGAATTGCCCAAACTCTTGGATCATGTGATCATTGCAGATGGCAAAAGGTACCGTGTGTTTGGTACCTATGTGCTACGCCAAACTGCCCAGGGCTATCGGTTGACACAACATGATGATCCTGTGGGCACATTTTCCAGCACTAGAAGTGCTGTAGCCTGGTGCATAGCCGACAAAAAACATCAGTACCAACTGGCCAATGAAATCCGGCACCTGGATGCCGCCCTGCTGAGACTACGCAACGACATTGAAGTGCGTGGCAGTCAAGCCCAACGAAGTTATGGAACGTTTTGGGAAACAGTCACAGTCAAAACAGCACAAAAACGAGCACAAAGTCAGCAGATAGAAAATGAATTAACAAAATGTATAAATTCGGCTAAATACTGGCAACTTCAAGGAAGCAATAATGAAACTGCAAGAACTGGCCGTAACACGCCCAACAAAACAAATCGCTAAAGTGTTTGAGAGTCACTTTGACCAACGTCTATCTTTTGACTCCATGGACCGTGGCCAAGTGCGTGGCATGCTGGCTCGTGTGCGTGGCCTGGTCAGCGAGCATCGTGCAAGTCCTGCATTTCATCATAGCGAAAAGAATCCTGCCTATCTCAAACTCATGATGATGGAGCAGGCCTTGACACAACAACTGCGTGAATTTGGTGCTGCCGCTCCGACCGCCACTGCCAACCCGTCTGCCACTGCCGCATTGAATACTGTGCAACAGCAAGAGAAAAAGAAACAAATGCAGGACGAGATCAAGCAAAAGCAAAAAGAAATCGCTGACTTGCAAAAAGCCATGAACAATCCAACCATGATGGCAGCAGAAGAAAACACAGGCAACTTCCTGCGTGAATCAGAAATTCAACAGGCACAAGTGGTCCTGGCCGCACAAGACATGGTGGACCGTGTGCAGAAAATGCTGGAAGACACAACAGAGATGCAGTTCAAGGAATTACCTGCTCTAGTAGATTCAATCAAGAACGAAGTGGGCATGGACCAAGCCGCACAGTTCAACGCAGATGCTGCCGCCGCACTGAGTGGTTTGGTACAAAATTTACAAGCCAGCAAAGGCCAACTGGAATCCGCACTGGGTGTGGTAACAGGCACAGGCGGTGCTCCTGTGGTACCCGGTGCAGACATGGGTGCTGAAATGGGTGCTGAAATGGGTGCAGACATGGGTGCCGAGGCCGGGCTTGATGCTGCCGCTGCCGATGCAGGCGCCGAACTAGAGCCCGAACCTGAAGCCACTACACCAGCCGCCAGTCTAGGTCGCGGACGTAGATAATGCGTATCAATGAAGTTGGCAACGGCCGGTCAGATGACACAGCCGCCAGACTTTTAGGCTTGGCCGAATTCTTACTGGGTCGTGCCCGAGACACGGGCGGTCAAAAACAAATCAGCATGCAGGCTTTTTTAAACCTGGCTCACAACATGCAGATTGACCTCACACCTGACACTCTTCAAAACATGGCCAGTCAGTCTCCATTGAATGGAGTGTTCATGCCCATTGAACCCAATTCGGGCATGATCCGATTCAAGGGCAATGATAGTGGTCCTGTGCCCATGCCAGTGAATCAAGCACAAGACATTGTGGCTGCCGCGGCCAAACGGGCCATGAAATAAAACCAAATGTAGTCAACTAAAGGTTGACCAAACACGTTAAATATAGTATACTACCACAACAGGAGGCGGCTATGAAACAACTCATTGCTATAATTTTACTTGCCGGTTCCGTGACGGCCCAGGCACAGCCAGGATTTAGATATTATCATCATCACGGATACTATCCGGGCCCTAACTATGGATGGGTCGCTCCTAGCATTATCGGTGGTGTAATTGGTTATGAGATTGCTAGAAATCAACAGCCAGTGATTGTACAACAACCGGTCGTAATACAACAGGTTCCTGTGCAACCTGCCACAGTGTATTATGGACAAACACAGTCCTGTACTGAATGGACTGAAGTACAGCAACCGGATGGAACTATTACTAGAACAAGGACCTGCAGACAATGAAATTACTACAACTAAGACGCAAACTATACAAAGCCATCTTTGCACATGACACAGCCAAAGAAAAGAAAGTTTGGTTCAAGATACTTAAAAAATCTACCAAGCACAAACACACCGAGGACATACGCTAATGGCCTATTCAGAACAAGTCATAGACCATTATGAAAATCCACGCAACGTGGGCAAGTTTGAAATAGACGACACCGTTGGTACAGGCATGGTAGGAGCCCCTGCCTGCGGTGACGTGATGAAACTACAAATAAAAGTACAAGATGGAATCATTACAGATGCAAGATTCAAAACATACGGATGCGGAAGCGCAATCGCAAGTTCTAGCCTCGTTACGGAATGGGTCAAAGGTCGCACACTTGAAGAAGCAGGCGCCTTACGAAATAGCCAAATTGCTGAAGAACTTGCTCTCCCCCCAGTCAAAATCCACTGCTCCATCCTGGCCGAAGACGCCATCAAAGCCGCTGTAGCAGATTATCGCAAAAAGCATGATCTCGTTCAGTGACACGGCTCGGACAAAAATACAAAAACTTGTCACAGCCAAAGGTTATGCTGGCATTCGTCTTGGGGTAAAAACCACCGGTTGCTCTGGGCTGGCCTATGTGTTAGAGTATGTTCGAGAATACACAGACGAACCCTATGTTACCAACTATGCACAACCTGACTTTGTGGTCTTGGTAAATCACAAAGATGATGTCTATCTCAAAAACATGACAGTAGATTATGTGCGCCAAGGCCTCAATGAAGGCTTTGAATTCTCAAATCCCAATGAACGTGACCGCTGTGGCTGTGGCGAGTCATTCAGAATCTGATGCCTGCTGTACCCAATACCGGACTGTGGTCAGTTGATATAACTACTGCCGAAAAAGTTGCATGGATTAATCAGAATCAACATATTTGCTTGTATCCATACACTGTATTACACAATCAAATAAACAACAACGCCAAAATACAATCAACTTGCTGTTGTAATATAGTTCCGTCCAAGATCAATGACCACAATTTCTCTGATTTAAAATTAACAATTGAACAAGGAATTAACAATGATCGCTGTCGATTATGTTACAATTCTGAAAAACAAATAGGTAGTTCTGAAAGAACCATTGGATTAATAAGTCGACAGCCAGAAACAATAAATCGGTTTTTAAGTAATGGAGTTGTTGATCATTTTGAATTTAGAATTAAATTCTCAAACCTATGTAATTTGGCCTGTAAAACTTGTGAGCCTGAACACAGTAGTAAATATGCCCAGGTATATAATCTACCTGTAGTAAAAGAATTACAACAAGACATAGGCACTGATGAGACGTTTTGGAACAATTTGACAACTCAGATTGTCAACAAATGTCAAGAAATTTCTCATGTGTCCATTGCATTATATGGAGGTGAATCTCTAATTCAACCTGGAGCAATACGATTAATACACTGGCTAGTTGAAAACAAGTTAAGTGATAAAGTTGACCTCAGAATAACCACTAATTTTACTAATTTAAAAGAAAACAGTATTACCAACTTTAATAAATTTCGATCAGTGACAATTTGTGCCAGTATAGACAGCGTTGATGAAAATTATGAGTATGTCAGATACCCAGAAAAATTTAGTACAATTACTGCTAATCTAAATTTTGTAATCAAAAATAAAAAAAATACAAAAATAAATTTTCATATAACTCCAGTTTGGAGTTTGCATAATATTTTTTATATCAATCACTACATAGATTGGTGGGACCAATGGTTTACAGAAAATGATATCTGTAATATATCAATTAATAATGTCAGTATGTCAGAACCGCATATAATGACTGTACAAAATTTGCCAGTGGAATATCGACAACATCTAGTATCTATTGTGTCACAGGCATTGGCTCATAAACTGTTTGAAAATCCTAAACACGTAGTATTACAAGAATATTTATTGGGGTTGGTTGTATTTTTATCCAGCGACACAATTGTCTACAATAAATTTACAGAATTTTTACAACAAACGGCCCAGGACGATCACCTCACTGGGCTGGCCATGTCCATTGGCAATGCCAAGTTTTATAATATTCTCAGCGATCAGCACAGACAATGTAAGTTGACTTTTGACCAACAACCTGTTAAAATAGGTTAATGTACAATCCTAAATTTGATTATCAACCCATACCTCGGGTCACAATAGAGGGCCGGCGTTACTATGCCACGCCAGATGGCAACAACTTGCCCAGTGTGACCACAATTCTGGATCGAACAAAACCTCCAGAAAAAGTCGAAGCATTGAACCAATGGCGTCGACGTGTGGGTGCAGAAAAAGCACAACAGATCACAACCGAAGCCGCCAATCGTGGCACACGTATGCACACCTATCTTGAGCAGTATGTCAAGGATGGTGCTATCCGAGAACGTGGATCAAATCCTTACTCTTGGCCCAGCCATGTGATGGCAGAGACTGTGATTACAGAAGGACTCAAAAACGTAAGTGAATTTTGGGGAATCGAAGTTCCACTATATTTTCCCAGTATCTACGCAGGCACAACAGACGGTGCTGGTATACATCTAAATGAAGAAGCCATACTAGATTACAAGCAAACCAACCGGCCCAAAAAACGTGAGTGGATTGATGATTACTTTGTGCAACTTTGTGCCTATGCAGAAGCACACAACGAAATACATGGCACACGCATACGCAAAGGCGTTATCCTAATGTGTGTCAAGCCTGATCTAGACGAGCAACACAACATCATTGGTCGACCGCAATATCAGGAATTTGTGTTGGCGGGTGCAGAATATGATCGTTACCGAGATCTATGGTGGCGAAAGGTCGAGCAGTATTACATGCTAAATACTTGATCACAAGAGGACAATCATCGTGGCAATTGTACAAGTATCCCAAATCACAAACCGTAAAGGTCTAGCAGAAAATCTACCGCAATTGGCCGGTGCTGAATTTGGCTGGGCCACAGACAGCCGTCAACTATACATCGGCAACGGCACCCTGGCCGACGGTGCACCTGTGATCGGCAACACAGAAATACTCACAGAGTATTCCGATGTGTTTACCGGACGCACTGAATTTGCATTCGGTGATCTTGTGGTCAAGGCAGGAACCACCGCTACACTGACCAATAACGCCACTACTCAAACAGTGTTCACAATCGATGCTGTCGCGATTCCAGCATTTGAAGTCAAGTATATGATACGCCGAGGTGTATACACCAGAACCGGCACTTACATTGTGGTAGGCAGTACAGATGGCACCAGCGGAACATTAACAACTTCAGATGTTAATCCAGTACAGAATGGATCAACTGGTGTTACATTTACAGTTACCGAAAGTGCCAGCACTATTACCTTTGCCTACACCACCACCAACACAGGTGTCACAGGAACCCTTTACTACTCCATCAGTTACTTTCAAGTTTGATGTGGCCACTTACATTTGAACAACGCCTACATGCGTGGGGTGTTCTTCGTGAATCAGTTCAACACGCACCTGTTGAACATGTTCTTGCCGAAGTCAACGCCTGGTGGTTTCACGCACCCTGGAGAGCCTATCACCTGCACTGGGATGATCGGCCAAACTGGCCAGATCCCTGGGAACTTTTGAGCGACAATATCTATTGTGATCTTGCTCGCGGGCTGGGAATCCTGTATACTATAACTCTGCTGGATCGTGCAGATCTGCAGAATTCAGTATTGGCAGAATCAGATCAGGGCAATTTAGTCCTGGTCGAGCAAGGGAAATATATATTGAATTGGGACTCTGAACAAGTGTTAAATATCAGTCCAGGGCCGATCAAGACCCAACACAGCATAACACAACAACAAATACAACAACAAATCAGGTAACAATGAAGCAAATTATAGTACAAAAACGCAGTGGCAGACGCGAGCCGCTGGCGTTGGAGAAATGGCAGGCGCAGATCGCCAAGGTGTGCGCAGGTATAGCAGATGTCAGTCAGAGCATGATAGAAATCAAAGCCCAGTTACATTTTTATGATGGCATCACAACAAAAGAAATTGACGGCATCACACTCAGAGCCATAGTGGACTTGATTGACGTAGAATCCAACCCTGATGTGGGTCATACCAACTATCAGTACGTGGCAGGCAAACAGCGGCTGAGCATGTTGCGTAAAGACGTATATGGCACATACGATCCTCCCCACCTGTTGGAGATTGTGAAGCGGAATGTGGCCACTGGTTTGTATACTCCTGAACTGTTGGAATGGTATTCAGAAGAAGACTGGAATCGCATGAACGACATGATCGATCATGCAAAAGACGAGCAGTATTCTTATGCGGCTGTGGAACAGTTGATTGAGAAGTATCTTGTTCGCAATCGTTCAACAAAAGAAATTTACGAAACACCACAGGTTCGTTACATGATTGCGGCTGCCACGGTGTTCCACAAAGAAGAACCTAACTCTGCTCGTATGCGCTATATCAAAGAGTATTACACTGCGGCCAGTGACGGTTTGTTTACTCTTGCTACTCCTGTGCTGGCTGGCCTTGGTACTCCCACCAAACAGTTTAGTTCTTGCGTACTCATCCGAAGCGACGACGACTTGGACAGTATTTTCGCGTCCGGGGAAATGATGGCCAAGTATGCCTCAAAACGTGCTGGCATTGGTTTGGAGATTGGACGATTACGTCCATTAGGCTCACCCATACGTGGTGGCGAAATCATGCACACCGGCATGATACCATTTTTAAAGAAGTGGTTTGGAGATTTACGCTCATGCTCACAAGGAGGTATCCGCAATGCAAGTGCTACTGTATTCTATCCCATTTGGCATCATCAGTTTGATGATCTTATCGTTCTCAAGAACAACCAAGGCACAGAAGAAACTCGTGTCAGGCACATGGACTATGGGGTTGTTCTTTCCGCATTCTTCTGGAGACGATTTAAAAATCGAGAAAACATAACTTTCTTTGATCCCAACCAAGTGCCAGAACTGTACGAAGCGTTCTATGCCAACACTGAACGCTTTGAAAAACTTTATGTTGAGTACGAAAAACGCAAAGACTTGCGCACAAAAACAATGAGTGCTGAAGAAGTATTCAAGTCGGGCATCTTGAAAGAACGTACAGATACAGGTCGTATCTATCTTGTGTTCATTGACAATGTCATGAACCAAGGTCCGTTTGACACTGAATATCATACCATTTACCAGAGTAATCTTTGCTGTGAAATCCTCTTACCTACAAAATCTTTTAAACGCCTTGACGATGCCAAAGGACGCATTGCTCTTTGCACACTGGGCTCAATTAACTGGGGTGCGTTCAGGAATCCTGAGGATATGCGTAGGGCTTGTCGTATTTTGCAACGCTCGCTTTGTAACATTCTCGACTACCAAGACTTCCTCTCCATCCAGAGTCAGTTATCAAATGACGAAATTCAGCCGCTTGGTATCGGCATTACTAACCTTGCTTACTGGCATGCCAAGCGCGGACTCCAATATGGTAACAAAGATGCTCTTGGAGAGGTTAAATCTTGGATGGAACACCAAGCCTTCTACCTTACAGAGGCTACGGTTGAATTGGCAAAGGAACGTGGTCGTTGCAAAGATTCTGACCGCACCTACTACGGTAAAGGTATCTTTCCTTGGGAGCGACGTGCGACCGGAGTCAACGAACTCACCGACTTTACGCCTGAATTGAACTGGGAAGGCCTACGTGCCGAGATGCGTAGTTATGGTGTGCGTAACGCTACACTAATGGCCATTGCACCGGTAGAGTCTAGTTCAGTTGTGATCAACTCAACCAACGGCATTGAAATGCCCATGAGTCTGATCTCAGTTAAGGAATCTAAAGCAGGTAGCCTTACACAAGTTGTGCCCGAATACCACAAGTTGAAAAACAAGTATCAAATGATGTGGGCACAAAAAGACTGTGATGGATATTTAAAGACTGCGGCTGTGTTAGCGGCCTATGTTGATCAAAGCATTAGTACAAACACATTCTACAACCCAGCGCACTTTGCAGACCGTAAAGTTCCCACAACGCTGATTGCTCGCAACTTGATGCAGGCACACCACTGGGGAATCAAAACATTCTACTACAGCCTGATCAACAAACAAGGTAGCAAACAAGTGGA
>Ga0304729_1001762_pt1 | contig 13721 bp, 17 predicted proteins | sample C_131016_MF_Meta_FD_190475 | JGI IMG/M metagenome (GOLD analysis project Ga0304729, IMG submission 190475) | Freshwater microbial communities from Lake Croche, Canada to study carbon cycling - C_131016_MF_MetaG (v2) (version 2) | ecosystem: Environmental > Aquatic > Freshwater > Lake | place... | reverse complement strand
CCGCCAAGGCACCTATGTGCCACAAGCCACCACGATCACCCACAACAATGTGCTGCCCAGCCTGAACCTGCGCTGGGATATGGACCAAAGCCTGATTGGCCGCTTTGCCGTGAGCCGGTCTATGGGTCGACCCAACTACAACGAGATGGCCGCCGCAGTGAGTTTGGACAATATCCGCGGTACCGGCACCACCGGAAACCCCTACCTCAAGCCCATCTTATCGACCAATATCGACGCGTCTTTGGCCTGGTATTTCGCCCCACGCGCCTACGTGTCGGGTGGCGTGTTCAAAGCAGACCTGCAAAACTATGTCAAGCCGCGCACATCCACACTGTCCTTCCTTGATACCAATACCGGTCTGATGCGCGATTACCTGGTATCGACGCGTGACGGCGTGGATGCCAGTTTGAACGGCTTTGAATTGGCAGCAGAGGTCCCCGTTGGCGCCGGATTCGGTGTTGGCGGCAATTACACCTATGTGAACTCCAAAGATGCGGACAACCAACCAATGATGGGCGCATCCAAGAACACCTATAACGTGGTGGCCTTCTACGAGAACAACGACTTCAGCGCGCGCGTGGGCTGGAACTACCGCGACGACTATGCCTACAACATTGTGGGTAACGGCTCTGGCGTTCCCACCACCGATGCGGCTGGCAACATTACCGTCTACAACGGCCTGCATTATTGGAAAGGCTATGGCGCCTTGTCGCTGTCTTTGGGTTACAAAATCAGCAAGGACATCAGCATTACCTTGGACGGTAATAACCTGAATAATCCCGTGCGCCATACTTACCAGCTCAATGAAAACGCGCCAACCAATTGGTATGTGAGTGGGGCCCAATATTATTTGAACTTGCGTGTGAAGTTGTAATTCAACGCTGCTTCGTTTTGACGGGCCATCCATTGCGGATGGCCCGTTTTTTATGGGCTTTCTAATGCTGTCTGCAATCAGGAAATTTGGCCTAGCGTGGTGTGTTTCTGCGGGCTGTGTTTTTTTCAGCGCCACTGCGTTCGCGGCGGACGGCGCTGGCCTGGATGCTGAAAAAGCGGCCGCTATAAAAACCTATTTGCAAACACAGGTTAACCAAGGTTTCCCCGGCGGACAACTGGTGGTTATGCGCGCTGGGCGCGTCGTGCTGGAACACGCGTTTGGGTATATCCGCGTGTGGGACGATCAAACCCGCATCAGCGCGCCTAGTCCTACGCACAGCGATGTTTTGTACGACTTGGCCAGCAATACCAAGATTTATGCGACAGTGCTTTCTTTGATGCACTTGGTATACCAAGGCAAAATTGATATAGATGACCCTGTCGGTAAATACATCGATGGGTTTACCGATGAAACCAACGCCAACATAAAAGGCAAAGATCGCATCACGCTGCGCGATTTGTTGGCGCACAAGGGCGGTTTTCCTGCGGACCCGCGGTATTTTGACTTGGACGACCCACGGATTGGAAGCCTGCTCTTTTCGCAAGCGCGCGCGCTAACCCTGCAAAAACTGCCAATAACACCGCTGGTATACCCACCAGGATCGCTGCACCGCTATAGCGATGTGGACTTTATGCTGCTGGGCGCGATTATTGAAAAAGTCACCGGACAGCAGCTCGACGCATATGTAGAAAACACTTTTTACCGGCCGCTGGGTTTGAATCAAATCGTATTTAATCCACTTTCTAAAGGCGTTTCCAAAAGCCAGATTGCGGCGACCGAATTACGCGGCAATACCCGCGACGGCGTATTTCGTTTTGCCAATATTCGCGAGCACACGGTCCAAGGCGAAGTGCATGACGAAAAAGCCTTTTACTCCATGGGCGGGGTGTCGGGCCACGCCGGCTTGTTCGGCCCCGCCAAAGAAGTGGCGGTGTTGGCCCAGCTCTTTTTAGCAGGCGGCAGTTGGGGTGATAAGCAGTTTTTCTCACGCAAAGAACTCGCGCTCTTCACCACGCCCGAATTAGCCGATGCCAGCTTTGGCCTGGGCTGGCGGCTTAACCAGGCATCGCGGCTGCCGTGGTTTTCGAGCTTGGCCTCGCCCCTGGCGTTTGGACATACGGGGTGGACAGGGGTCGTCACCGTCATTGATCCGCAGTTCGATTTGGTCATTGTGCTGCTGACCAATAAGAAACACTCGCCGGTGCTCAAACCTGCTGAAAATCCCGACCGCTTTGTTGGTGACACACTGCCGCTTGGCTCGTACACTGCGCTGGTAGGCATGGTTTACGAGGCCTTGGAATAAGTTGACTTTCGTTATGCGACGCTCCTCATTTTTGGTACTTCTTGTGCTGCTGCTGCTTCCTGCAGCAAAAGCGCAGGACGTGCTTCGTCCGGCGGACAGCCAGGCCGGACCCAAGCGATCGGCCAAACAGGTGTTTGCCAGCAGCGGACCCTTGATTTTTCAAGACCGGTTTGAACGCGATTTACGCCGGTGGATGCTCGATATAGACGAAAGTCACCTTAACGACGCCTTGGCCACCGGCCGCAGCCCGCGGGTTCAGATGGTGTTGCAAGGCCCCCAAGGGACACCCGCTGTACGCCTGACCCTGCCGGGCGGGGCGGGCGACTTTCGTACCGAGCTGTCGCTGCCCGCCGAGGCCGGCCACCAGGAGCGTTGGTATGCGGCACGCACCTTGGTACCTGCGGCGCCCGATGCGCAAGGCTTCATCCTGATGCAGTGGCACGCTTTGGTGGGCGAGGAGCACAAAGCGCGGGCCAGCCAAACCGGCTTGCGCAACTTCCCCAACATGGCAATCCACGTGCAAAACGAGCAGCTGGTGGTCGCGCGCGCCTGGGGGCCCTTGCTCACACCGCTACGCGAGCACCGCAATCTGGCGCCACTGCTGCCCGGACACTGGACCGACTGGATCATCCACGTGCAATGGTCCACCACTGACGATGGCCTGGTGCAGATTTGGCAAGATGGGGCCAGCGTCTACCAAGCGCGCGGAGCCAACCTCTACGACAACATCTCTTTGGTCACCCCGTATTTCAAAACGGGTATTTACCGTCCCACACGCAAGCCCAAAAATGGGCAGGATGCAGCCGAAGTGCCTACGGTGGTTTATCTCAGCACCATCGCTATCGGCGACGCCTCGGCGTCCTTGCAAAGCATGCAAGCAACGCTGCCGGCCTCTCCTTGACGTGCGTCAAGCCAGCCCCGGTGCGCTGGCACAACAATCGGAGCCATGGATTTCTCCACTTCCGAGCGAGCGAGGCTTTGGCTGGACAAAGCAAAGGCGTTTTTCGACCGCTTTTTGCTCCCCCACAACGCCGCTTGGCACCACAGCGTGGCCCAAGGTATTTTTCCGCCGCCGTTTTTAGAGGACCTCAAGTCGCTGGCAAAAGAAGAGGGTTTGTGGAATCTGTGCCTTCCCTATTTGCCTACCGATGCGCCGGGCACACGCTTATCGCACCAGGAGTACGTGCCGATTGCCGAATTGCTCGGGCGCCTGCCTTGGGCATCGGAGGTTTTTAACTGCCATGCACCCGACAGTGGCAATATGGAGTTGCTGCTGCACTATGCCTCGCCAGCCCAGGCAGCCCAGTGGCTGCAGCCCCTGCTGCACGGGCAGATGCGCTCGGCCTTCGCCATGAGCGAGCCCGACTCCGCATCCTCGGACCCGACGAATTTACAAACCACCTTGCGCCGCGAAGGAGATACCTTGGTGCTCAGCGGGCGCAAATGGTTTATCACCGGCGCGGCCCACCCCGACTGTCGCCTGCTGATCGTGATGTGCCGCGACGCCGATGTCCAAGCCCACGACACCGCGCGCCACCAACAGCACAGCCTGGTGCTGGTGCCTATGGACACGCCAGGGCTGCAGGTGCTGCGCAACATCCCCATGCTGCACCATGTAGCGCCCGAGGGGCATTGCGAAATTTTGTTGCAGCAAGTGCGCCTTCCCCTGGGCGCGCTGCTGGGCCAGGCGGGTGCGGCTTTTGGTATGGCGCAGGTGCGCTTGGGGCCAGGTCGCATTCACCACGGCATGCGCAGCATCGGCCAATGCGAACTGGCGCTGGCGCTGGCCTGCGAACGCGCCCGCGAGCGGCACAGCTTTGGCCACCCGCTGGCCGATTACGCCAATGTGCAAGACTGGATCGCGCACTCGCGCATCGCCATCGACCAGGCGCGGTTGCTGCTACTGCAAACGGCCTGGCGCCTGGACAACGGCCAGGCCGATGCCGCGCAACTGCGCAGCGATATCGCAGCGGTCAAAGTCGTGACTGCACAGCTGCAGACCCAGGTGCTGGACCGGGTGATTCAGATCTTTGGCGCCATGGGCATGTCGCCGGACACACCCTTGGCCTATTTCTGGTCCTGGGGGCGTGCGCTGCACCTGATGGACGGCCCTGACGAGGTGCATTTGCGCACCGTGGCACGCCATGCGCTGGCCCAATCGCGCACGTTCAGCGGCGCGCTGGCCGCCTATTTCACCACCCCCGAGCAACTGCGCAGCCCACCGCGCATGTATTAAGTCTGGTACATCGACAAGGCACAATCGGGCGCCATGCCGATCCGCCCTACTGTTGAATCGTTTGCCCGCATTGGTGGGCTAGAAGCTTTGTGCAGAGGTTGCACGCTGTCGGTGTTTCCGCTGTTGATGTACCGCGCCTGGGGCAACGCCCAAGCGGTCTCGCAAATCTATTTTGCGGTGGGTCTGATCTCGCTGGCCACCGCTTTAATGGTGCCCTCGATTACCCGTTTGCTCTCGCGCAGAAAAGTGTATTTGCTGGCCACGGCGCTTTACACCCTGGCCGCTGGCTTTGGCATGTTGCAGGGCAAATGGACCACGGTGGCGCTGCTCTTGGCCGTCACCGCGGCGGCTATTTCCTTTGTCTGCTTTAACAGCTTTGTGCTGGAGCACATCGACAAATCGGCCTTTAGCCGCCTGGAGACGCAGCGTCTGCTCTACGGCGGCTGGGGATGGGTGATCGGGCCGGTGCTGGGGGTATGGCTGCTTTCGGTATCGGGCGAGGCGCCTTTTGTCTTGCTAGGCATGGCGTCGGTCGCGATGTGGGTGCTGATCGCCCGCACGCCTTTGGGCGAAGGCCGGGTGCTGTCGGCGGCGGACGGTGGCGTGCGGCGCACCCACCCCTGGGCTTTGCTGCACCGTTTTTTTACGCAGCCGCGCCTGGTTCTGGGCTGGCTCATTCCACTGGTGCGCTCCTGCGGCTGGTGGATTTACTTTGTCTATGTGGGTATTTTTGCGCTGGAAAACGGCTTGGGTGCGCAGGTGGGTGGCATGGCCAGTTCGATCGCCAACCTCGGCCTGTTTTGCACGCCGCTGATGTTGCGCTGGATGCGCAAGCGCTCGGTGCGCCAGGCCGTGCGGGCCGGCTGCGTGGGCGCTGCACTGTGCTACCTGTCCGCGACCGGTTTGGCGCACTGGCCCTGGGCAACGGTGGCCAGTTTGCTCGTGGGGACGTTTTTCTTGGTGCTGCTGGACGCTTGCGGCGCCTTGCCATTCATGATGGCCGTTAAACCCTCGGAGCGCACCGAAATGTCGGCGGTCTATTCCAGCTTTCGGGATGTTTCAGGGATTGTTTCGCCCGGCCTGGCCTGGTTGGTGTTGCAATTTGCGCCCGTGCCGGCGATTTTCGCGGTAGGCGCATGTGCACTTGTGGTCGTCGGGCATTTAGCCGGGCGTTTGCATCCGGACTTGGGCGTACCAGGGGCCGAGCGAAGGCGCCGCACTGCGGCTTAGCCGTCCAAATGCGGCCCTTCCCTGCGGGAAAACACCAAGTACGGGAAATTATTTCGCATTTAAAATACATAATTATTTGTATTTTGGCAAATAATAGAGGTGGCCAGATGCTTTGTTTTGGCGCTTCAGACCCACAACACGCCTTGTTCACCGGTGTAGGCATCATGGATGAATTTTCAAAGAAGTGGGTCATGCGCAAAGACAGCCCGCGTGTGCTGGCGCCGCCCCTGCTTGAGGCCCTGACGCGCGCCGATTTGCCAGCGACCCAAAAAGCACTTTCGGCTATCCAGGCACAAAAACTTCCCGGAAGTGGACCTAAAGCGCCAACACTGCGTGCGGACGATGCCGCAGCCGCCCGCGCCATGCTTGAAAGTTTAGCCAGCGCCATCCGCGCCTGGCGTGAGCGCCTTCCCGAAGAACTTCAGCCCGCTTTGCTAGCCATCGTGAATGGCGGGGCGCCGATCGAGGTGGATGCTTTGGCCTTAGAGGGATTTGCGGCAATCGCGCTCTCCGGGCATTGCCAAGGGCACCGGCGCCAGATTCTGGTGCCGCCGCAGCATGTTCAGTTTTTGTGCGTGCCGCGCAATGCGGAGTCCACGCGGCAAGGGCCTGCCGCCATCGGCTTTCGGATTGACGGACGCAGCTTCGAGGCCTAAATTGAAGCGTCCAACTTGCGGCTAAAACGAAACGCGCCCTCGCAGCATGTCCGACCACATGCGCCAATCGCCCATAAAGCTCCACAGCGGATACTTGAACGTAGCGGGCCGGTTGTGCTCAAAGAAGAAATGCCCCACCCAGGCAAAGGCATAGCCCTGCACCAAGGCCAGCAAAATCAACCACGGCTCTTGGGTGGCCAAAGCGGTACCCAGCAGTACCAGCGCCACGCTCGAACCCGCAAAATGCAAGCGCCGCGACACCGGATGGGCATGTTCGGCAAGGTAAAACGGATAGAAATCCGCGAAACTCTCGATTGGGGCTTGGCTTTCCATACGACTCTCCTGGGGCTGAGCGGCTATCTTATACGGGCTGGCTTGCTTTCGCGGGACAATCTGCCTTTTGCGCAACGAGCCACATATGCCCCACAGCCCCGACCAAAGCCGCACCGACAACACCCGTATCCGTGCCATCCGACCGCTGATTTCACCGGCCTTGCTGCAAGAGCAACTGCCCGCCTGCGAGGCGGTGCTGGCCACGGTAGAGGCCAGCCGCCACGCTATTTGCGATGTGCTCGAGGGCAAAGACGACCGCCTGTTGGTGGTCGTGGGGCCGTGCTCCATCCATGACCACGATCAAGCGATGGAATATGCGCACTGGCTCAAAGGCCAATCTGCGGCGCTGGGCGCTGATTTATTGCTGGTGATGCGCACCTATTTTGAAAAGCCGCGCACCACCGTGGGCTGGAAGGGCTATATCAACGACCCGCACCTGGACGGCAGCTTCTCCATCAACGAGGGCTTGGCCTTGGCGCGCAGCTTGTTGCTCGATATTGTGGGAACCGGCCTGGCGGTTGGGACCGAGTTTTTGGACCTGCTCAGCCCCCAGTACATCAGCGACCTGGTGAGCTGGGGCGCCATTGGTGCGCGCACCACCGAGAGCCAAAGCCACCGCCAGCTCGCCAGCGGCCTGAGTTGCCCGGTTGGTTTTAAAAATGGAACCGATGGCGGTATCAAGGTTGCCAGCGACGCCATGCTGGCAGCGCGCGCACCCCACGCATTTATGGGGATGACCAAATGGGGCCAGGCGGCTGTGTTTGAGACCGAGGGCAACACCCATTGCCATGTCATCTTGCGAGGCGGCAAGCAGACCAACTACAGCGCTGCCGACGTGCAGGGAGCCTGCGCCTTGTTGAGCGATAACGGATTGCGCCCGCAGGTAATGATTGATGTCTCGCACGCCAACAGCAGCAAACAATACCGCCGGCAAATCGAGGTCGCCGCTGACGTGGCCACGCAAATCGCCGCCGGGGACACGCGCATTACGGGTTTGATGGTGGAGAGCCACCTGCAGGAAGGGCGCCAGGACATTGTGGCCGGTCAGGCCTTGCAGCGCGGGGTGTCGGTGACGGATGCCTGCATCAGCATCGCGCAAACCGAGCCGCTTTTGCAATCACTGGCCGCTGCGGTGCGCCAACGCCGGGGCCAGTAAAGAGCTGCCGATTAAGGCGTGCGGCGCGGCACCATCGGTCCGCGGCCCTCGATATGGCGGAAATTGATACGGCCTTTGCTCAGGTCGTACGGGGACAGTTCCAGCGACACGCGGTCGCCGGCCAGGATGCGGATATGGTTTTTGCGCATTTTGCCGGCGGAATAGGCGATCAACTGGTGGCCATTGTCCAAAGTCACGCGAAAACGCGTGTCGGGCAAAACCTCGTTGACCACACCCATCATTTCAATCAGTTCTTCTTTTGCCATAAAGCGTCCTTTGCTCGCATTGCGGATTGTGTCATGTTCGGGGGCGTTTAGGCAGCACTTTGGGCGCTATGGGCCCAACGAATGCCTTGCTCAAGGGCGTATTGTGCCGCCGCATCGCTGGATTGGAAATTCGGGGTAAAGCGCATGACGCGGTCGGTGCTGGCACTGCCCTTGCCGCTGGCAATGGATACCTGGGCCGAGAAACGGCCTGCGGTATGGGCGGCGGGCAGGACGGCGATGCGGTACTTTCCGATGGTAATGGGGGCCGAAGAGGCCGAGTGAGAGTTACTTTGAATCATTCAACAGGGGGAGGTTCACTGGCCATGGCAGGGGCGCGGTGATCTATGGGGAGAAAAGTCGCTTGCAAGGCTTGGGGGCCTGCTTTGTGGCATCGACTTGCAGTGGCAAGGCGGTAAGTCCTCTGCCGGGACTTCGCGGGCCCCGAAAGGGCTCACACTGCGCATCTAATGTAACACGCCAAGCCAAACGCCTAAGATAGCGATCCACATCGCCCCGTTTGCGGGCTCGCAGGTGACTTATGAAACTTGACCGCTACGACTGCCAAATTCTTGAAATTCTGCAAGAAGACGGGCGCATGAATAACCAGGACCTGGCCGAGCGCATCGGCCTGTCACCTTCGCCTTGCCTGCGCCGGGTGCGCGCGTTAGAGGATGCTGGTTTGATCGTGGGCTACCGGGCCCATTTGGATGCGCGCAAACTGGGGCTGACGCTGATGGCGCTGATCCATATTTCTATGGACATCCATACGCCCGAGCGTTTTGCCAATTTTGAGGCAGAGATTGCGGTGCTGCCCGAGGTGCTGGAATGTCTTTTGATAACTGGCCAGGATGCCGATTACCAAATCAAGGTCGCGGTGCGTGATATGGACCACTACCAGTCGCTATTGCTTAACCGCATCACCCGCATTGCCGGCGTGACCGGCGTGCACTCCAGCTTTGTGCTGCGCCGGGTGCTCGACAAAACCGCACTGATGGTTCAGGCCAGCGCGGCCGGCGATTAACGCATATCGGGCAGTTCGATCTTCACCTCGAGCACTTCCAGGTTGTCCTGGCGCTCAAGATTGACTTTGATGTCCTCAGCATTGATTTTGATGTACTTGCCAATCACGGCAATCAAATCGCGCTGCAAATCAGCCATGTAATCGGGCTCAGAGGCATTGCGACCGCTACGCTCATGGGCCAGGATAAGTTGCAAACGCTCCTTGGCAACACTGGCAGATTTTTTCTTTTCGCCCAGCAAAAATGAAAGAAATGACATGGTCTTAATTTCCGCCAAAAATACGCTTGAAAAAGCCTGGCTTGACCGCTTCGGTAAAGCGCATCGGTTTGTCTTCGCCTAAAAAACGGTCAATCACGTCTTTGTAGGCTTCGGCCACATCGCTGCCGGTCATGTGCACCGCCGGCACACCCTGGTTGGAGGCTTGCAGTACCGACTCACTCTCGGGAATCACGCCAATAAGCTTGATGCGCAAAATATCCTGAATATCGTCTAGCGACAGCATTTGTCCCTGATCCACGCGCGCCGGGTTGTAGCGGGTAATGAGTAAATGCTCTTTAATTGGCTCCAAGCCTTCGATAGCGCGCTTGGTTTTGCTGGCCAGCATGCCCAAAATACGGTCTGAATCGCGTACGGAAGAGACTTCGGGGTTGGTCACCACCAAAGCCTCGTCGGCGTAGTGCATGGCCATCAGGGCGCCGGTCTCAATGCCAGCGGGAGAATCGCAGACGATGAATTCGAAATCCATGGCCGCCAAATCGTTCAATACTTTTTCAACGCCTTCTTGGGTGAGTGCGTCTTTGTCGCGGGTTTGTGAGGCAGCCAAGACATACAGGTTTTCACACTGCTTGTCTTTGATCAGAGCCTGGTGCAGATTGGCTTCACCGGTGATAACGTTAATCAGGTCATACACCACGCGGCGCTCGCAACCCATGATCAGGTCCAGGTTGCGCAGACCCACATCAAAATCGATCACCGCTGTTTTATGGCCACGCAGTGCCAAACCGGTTGCAAAACTGGCACTGGTGGTGGTCTTGCCAACGCCACCTTTGCCTGAAGTGACCACAATAATTTTTGCCATGAAACGCTGTCTTTCCAAATGTAGGGTCAATGTGTTGAATTTTACAATTTCAACGGTTCAATAATAATTTTTTCTTTTCCATCGTCGCTCAAACGCACCTGTGCCGGTTTGCCTAGGACATCGCGGCCCAATTCCTGTTCGGTTGTGCGGTAGACGCCGGCAATAGAGACGAGCTCGGGTTCGAGCGACAAAGCAAAAATCCGGGCACTGGTATTGCCTCGGGCACCCGCCATGGCTTTTCCGCGAAGAGGCGCGTAGACATGGATGTTTCCATCGGCAATGATTTCAGCGCCCCGGTTAACCATGGCTAAAACGATCAAATCGCAGCCCCGGGCATAGACTTTTTGGCCTGAACGCAGCGGTTTACTTACCACCATGGACTCGATCGGAACTTCCCGTATCGGAGCAGACACCGACGGGCTTGCGACGGGGGCAGGTGAAGGTTTGGTAGGCGTTGGCTCTGGTTTGGCAGAGTCGGCCGTTTTGCCGGCCGGACGACGAATTTCCGAGGGTGCCTCGGGCAAACCATTTTTTTTGGCAAAAAGCAAGCTTTCTGCACCTAGGCCACGCACCGCACTGGCACTCAAACGGCACTGCACCAGCGTATTGAGCAAAAGATTCCACTGGGGATGGGGTAAGGTGATCTCGGATTGTGAAAAATCCAAAACAATGCCATCGGTATCAAAAAATTCGGGGCTTTCACCGTTAGGACCGAACTTAGCCAGCAAATCAGCGCAAATTTTTGCTAAATCTGTGCTTTTCACCAGCAATGCCAGCAAAGTGAGCTGCGCACTTTTGATTTCAAAAGAGGCTGGTTCACTGGCAGAGAAAGCGATTTGTGATTGAACCGGCATGGTTTGCTGCGCTGGCAGGTAGAAAACCAAATTTTACTTGATGGAATGATCCTAATGCAGTCCAAAAAAAGGGGAAATTTTCTTGAAATCATTGCTTTTTTCTTTGTGGACCTGTTCAGCCTGTATTTATTCTTTTCTTTATTTAAAACTTAGTAGTAGTAGATAGAAGCTGCTCTTTTTCTTGAATAGTGTACTTTTTCTTATAGAAAACAGATACTTAGCTTAAAGTGTTGTTTGTGTATGGACTTGCTCATAGGTGTTAGGCGAATATGAACAACTTTGTTCTCCTTGCTTGGCCTGTGGATAAGTACTCTTCTATTCAAATCTTATACACAGCTTTGTTAGACACCTTAGAAATAAAAAATTTGTTTTTTTCGTGTTTTGAAAATTGAAATTTTTTCTCTAGGTTTACAGCGTATGCAGCTATATTGGGCTGTTGTTTCGTTTGAAGGAGCTTTCTTATGTCTCGTCCCATTTTGGATGAATCGCGTATTCATCCGGCAGTGCGCCAAACCGTTGCCACACACCACACAGAGATAGTTGCGCAGGTGGAAGCTGCCATTGCCCAGCATGCCGTCTTGGTGGTTGGTATGGCCATGAACCCCATGCCCAAAAAAGCCCGCGCGGCATTGGATGCGGCTGGCATTGCCCATGGTTATTTGGAATTTGGTAGCTATTTCAACACTTGGCGCAAACGCAATGCGCTCAAGATGTGGACCGGTTGGCCCACCTTTCCAATGGTGTTTGTGAAAGGCAACTTAGTTGGTGGTGCCAGCGATTTACAAACCTTGATTACCAGCGGCGAGTTAAAAAAACTTTTGGCCTAGAAAAAAGCCCCGAGTTCGGGGCTTTTTCATGCTGTTTGCGGTATCAACCGTGTTGCGGTCCGTGGGGCCACTTTGGTTGGGCCTTGGCATCAAACACTTTCTTTTGTTCGGGCGTGAGTACCGCATAAAAAGTCTTGACTGCAGCGTGGCGCTTTTCCATTTCTGCCATGTGCATTTCATGGCGTTTTTGGTGCATCTCCTTCATTTTGTCCATTCTCTCTGGCATGCTGAGTTTTTCCATTTCCGCATGGTCGGGCCGCGGTGGCCGCGGCGGGGGCGTCATGGCGGTAGCAAATGCGGCCCATGCGGTTTCCTGATCGGGGTTGATCTTGAGTTCGGCTTTGAGGTGCTGCATATGGCGCTTCATGCGTTCGGCCATTTTTCCGTGGTCCATGCCATGCATACCGTGTATGCCTGGTTTGCCCCCTTCCTCCTTGGGAGGGTTGGCCTGGGCTATTGCATAGCCGCCTGCCATCGTCAGCGCTGCTGTAAGTATCCCTATTTTTAAGCTTCGTTTCATTGCATTGCTCCTTTTTTGAGGCTAATGTGCGAAATGCATCGAGCCGTGCTCAAATCTTAAATCGTGGGAGACTTCGAACAATAAAGCACGGTCAACGCTTTGTAAAGTTGGCTAAAGTTCACGAAGTGCAAGGAAAAATCGAATTCTGCCGCCTTTGATATGCGTCAATCCATCACGGCGTAGCCTTGGGCCACAATGGCTTGCGCCAGAGGCTGGCGTGGTTGGGTCGATTCAATACGCACTTTTCCCGCGCTGCGGTCGATGGTGACCACCGCTTGGGGATCCACCTGGTGAATTGCTTTATCGACGGCTTTTTCGCAATGACCACAGGTCATGCCGCTGACGTTTAACTCATAGTGTGAAATAGGCATATTTGTCCTCAAAAATCCAAATAGGATTATTGTGCACCCGCCTGCCCGAGACGATTTGACCCACAGCAAAGGATAGATGCATGCCCTCACCCAACGCCGCTGCGCAAGGTATCCTGGACATTGGCATTGGTGGCATGACCTGCGCCTCCTGTGTGGGCCGTGTGGAAAAAGCCTTGTTGCGGGTGCCTGGCGTGCAAACCGCCAGTGTCAACCTGGCCACCGAATCGGCGCGCATCGCCGTGACAGCGGGTACGGCCCAGGACGCCCCTATGGAGGCTTTGCTGCGCCGCGCCGTGCGCGATGCCGGCTACGAACCCAAAGATGCCGATGCTGCGCTCGATGCGCCCGAACCCTCGCCTTGGGAGGGCTTTGCGCCGGTGGCTTGGGGCTTTGCCCTGTCTATCCCACTGGTGCTGCCCATGCTTGGCGATGTGTTAGGCCAGCATTGGATGCTGCCTGCCGCCTGGCAATTTGCCCTGGCCACGCCGGTGCAACTGGTGCTGGGCGCCCGCTTTTACCGCGCCGCCTGGCATGCGGTGCGAGCGCGCAGCGGCAATATGGATTTGCTGGTTGCCTTGGGCACCACCGCTGGCTGGGCGCTGTCGGTGTGGCTGTGGCTAAGTGCGGCGCCTGGCGCCATGGTGCATCTCTATTTCGAAGGCCCGGCGCTGGTGATTACCTTGGTCCTGCTGGGCAAATGGCTGGAGGTCCGCGCCAAGCGCCAAACCACCTCGGCCATCCGCGCGCTGCACGCCTTGCGCCCGGCGCGCGCCCATTGGATGGGCCCTGACGGCGAAGTGGACGTTCCGGTCTCGGAGCTGCTGGTCGGCGATACCGTGGCGGTCAAGGCCGGCGAGCGTTTCGCTGCCGATGGCCTAGTATCTGAGGGCAGCACGCAAGCCGATGAGTCCATGCTGACGGGCGAGTCCTTGCCCGT
>Ga0304729_1001758_pt1 | contig 13736 bp, 15 predicted proteins | sample C_131016_MF_Meta_FD_190475 | JGI IMG/M metagenome (GOLD analysis project Ga0304729, IMG submission 190475) | Freshwater microbial communities from Lake Croche, Canada to study carbon cycling - C_131016_MF_MetaG (v2) (version 2) | ecosystem: Environmental > Aquatic > Freshwater > Lake | place... | reverse complement strand
GGCGCTGCAACTGCTCGAGTCCGCTTACAAAGCCAAACCCGACGCCGAGATTGCCGCACACTGGGGTGAGGTTTTATGGGTGACAGGCCAAACAAGCCAAGCCAGCACCATCTGGCGCGAAGGATTGTTGCTCAAATCAGACAACGAAACTTTGCGCGAAACGCTCAAACGATTCAATTTCAAACCATGAATGCGCAGCGGCGTTGGATAGCCCAAGCCTGTGCGGCCAGCGCCTACCTGGCTTTGACTGCATGCGCCTCCAAGCCGGCGCCAATCAAAACCCCGGATATGTTTTTCAAGGCAGGTCGCTTGGCATTACAGATCGCCAGCGAACCGCCACAATCTATCAGCGGCGGCTTTGAACTGCAAAGTCAAGCCCTCAGTGGTGAGCTCAAACTGTTCAGTCCACTGGGCAACCAGTTGGCTGTCCTGCAGTGGCAACCCGGTCAAGCCCGCTTGGAACAAGCAGGGCAAACCTGGCAAAACAAGGACTTGGATGCCTTGCTGATCCAGTTGACAGGCACAACTTTGCCCTTGATGGCGCTGATTGATTGGCTGCAAGCACGCCCCACCGAGTCGCCCGGTTGGGTGGCCGACCTCAGTCGCATTCAGGAGGGCCGACTGAGCGTAAAGAACACCCCCACAACCCAGCCCGCCGTGTCCTTGCGATTGATCCTGGAGCCTTGAAATGAAGGCCATCTTTGACGCCCCAGCACCGGCCAAATTGAATTTATTCCTGCATGTCAACGGCCGTCGCCCCGACGGCTATCACCTGCTGCAGTCGGTATTCATGCTCATCGATTGGCAAGACACTTTGCACTTTGAGCGCCGATCTGGCGGCCAGATCAGCAGGCAAGACTTGACGCTCGCTTTACCCAAAGACGACCTGATCACCAAAGCAGCCCACCTTTTGCAGGCTGAAACCGGCTGCACTTGGGGAGCCCATATCAGTGTGCAAAAAGAGATCCCCGCACAAGCGGGCATGGGCGGCGGATCCTCTGACGCGGCCACCTGCCTGTTGGCGTTGAATCGGCTGTGGGGCTTGGGTTTAAGCGTCCAACAACTTGCCGCCCTCGGCGTGAAGCTAGGGGCAGATGTTCCCTTTTTTCTGCACGGGCACAACGCCTGGGTTGAGGGCATTGGTGAAAAAATAAGCCCCATTGATTTGCCACCTGCGCAGTTTGTGGTGCTCAAGCCCGACATGGGCTTGGAAACCGCTGAAATTTTTGCGGATCCCAGACTGGAGCGACATACAAAACCTGCTACACTCGACGGCTTAGCAAGAGCACCCTATGACTTCGGTCATAACGATTTACAACCTGTTGCCGAGCTGCTTTGCCCGCCTGTCCGTCAAGCCATTCAGTGGCTCGCTGCTCAAGGACTGCAAGGCAAAATGACCGGATCCGGAAGTGCAGTGTTCGCGCTTTTGCCGCACGGCAAGACTTGGCAAAAAGATCCTGATCATTGCCAAGTTCGAGTTTGCAGCAATTTGGAAGTTCATCCCTTAAAGGGTTGGGCTACCAGCGACAATTGATCGGTAGGCAGCCATACGGCTGTCCACCCGTGTAGGGGAGTCGCCAAGTTGGTTAAGGCACCGGATTTTGATTCCGGCATTCGAAGGTTCGAGTCCTTCTTCCCCTGCCAAATACGTTCAATCGTACAGGCCTATTTTTTTGATCGCTGAAATGCTCATGCAGCCTTCGTATCCCCCCATTCCCGATTTCATGGTTTTCACTGGCAATGCCAACCCTGTGCTGGCTGCCGACATCGCCAGCAACTTGGGCATTGCCTTGGGTTCGGCCGACGTGGGCCGTTTTTCTGACGGCGAGGTCACCGTCGAGCTCAAGCAAAACGTGCGTGCGCGCGACGTGTATGTGATCCAGTCCACCTGTGCGCCCACCAACGAAAATTTGATGGAATTGCTGATCATGGTCGACGCCCTCAAGCGCGCATCGGCTGAGCGTATCACCGCTGTGATTCCCTACTTTGGCTATGCGCGGCAGGATCGCCGTCCGCGCTCGACCCGTGTGCCCATATCGGCCAAAGTCGTGGCCAACATGATTCAAGCGGTGGGGGTTGATCGCTTGTTGACCATGGACTTGCATGCCGACCAGATCCAAGGTTTTTTCGACATTCCGGTCGACAATATTTACGCATCGCCCGTCTTGCTGGGCGACCTGCGCCAAAAGAGCTATGACGACCTGATCGTGGTTTCCCCAGACGTGGGCGGCGTGGTCCGCGCACGCGCTTTGGCCAAGCAACTCAACTGCGATCTGGCCATCATTGACAAACGCCGACCCAAAGCCAACGTGAGCGAGGTCATGCATGTTATTGGCGAAATCGAAGGCCGTAACTGCGTCATCATGGACGACATGATTGACACCGCTGGCACCTTGGTCAAAGCCGCCGAAGTTCTGAAAGACCGCGGCGCCAAAAAAGTCTATGCGTATTGCACCCACCCGATTTTTTCGGGGCCAGCCATCGACCGCATCGCCAGAGGCGAAGCCCTGGATGAGGTGGTCGTCACCAACACCATTCCCTTGTCTCAGGCGGCTGCCGCTTGCGCCAAGATCCGCCAACTCTCTGTGGCCCCGCTGATCGCTGAAACGATTGCGCGCATCGCCACCGGTGAGTCGGTGATGAGTTTGTTCTCGGACTGAACCCCAAGAGCATGTCCCAGGTCTGCGAGTCCCATGGACTCACAGACCTTTTTTAATCAGAGCCACACTGGTCGCGGTGGGCTCTCCGTCAGGAGTTAGTTATGAAATTCGTCGCTTTTGAGCGCTCATTGCAAGGCACGGGTGCGAGCCGCCGTCTGCGCAATTCTGGCCGTACACCCGGCATTGTTTATGGCGGCGCCAATCCGCCCCAGTTGATCGAACTCGATCACAACGCCCTGTGGCACGCCCTGAAAAAAGAATCCTTCCATGGCTCCATCATGGAAATGGAAGTGGCCGGCAAGTCCAGCAATGTCTTGCTGCGTGACTACCAAATGCACCCCTTCAAACAATTGGTGCTGCACATTGACTTCCAACGCGTGGAAGCCGACACCGTGTTGCACATGAAAGTGCAACTGCACTACAGCGGTGAAGAAGAGTCGCCTGCATTCAAGATCGACAAGTGCTTGATCACCCACGTGGCCAACGAAATCGAAGTGGCTTGCCTGCCTGCCGATTTGCCAGAATTCATCCAGGTGGATTTGTCTGGTTTGCAAAAAGGCGTGTCCTTGCACGTGAACGACATCGCATTGCCTCAAGGCGTCAAAGTCGTCACCCATGGCAAGGCCAACCCCGTGTTGGTGGCCGTTGTAACGCCACCCGTCGAAGTTGAAGCCCCTGCCGCTGCGCCTGCAGATGCTGCGCCCGCCAAAGGCAAAAAGAAATAATTCTGCCGCTCCCCCAAAACGGCTCGCTTGTGCGGGCCGTTTTGCTTGCTGAGCACAGATAATGACTCTCCATGATCAAACTGATTGTTGGCTTGGGCAATCCCGGCGCTGAATACGAAGCCACCCGTCACAACGCCGGTTTTTGGTGGCTGGATGCTGTCGCGCGGGAACTCAAAGTCAATTTAGTGCCTGAAAAAAGTTATTGGGGTTTGGCCGCGCGCACCCAAGTGCAAGGTCAAGCCGTTTGGTTGCTGGCGCCGCAAACCTTCATGAACCTGTCTGGCAAATCGGTGGGGGCCTTGGCCAAATTCTTCAAAATCCAACCCGAGGACATACTGGTCGCGCATGATGAATTGGACCTTGAGGCTGGCCAAGCCAAACTGAAAAAAGGCGGCAGCCATGCGGGCCATAATGGCTTGAGGGACATCCATGCGCAATTGGGGTCGGCTGATTATTGGCGCTTGCGCATTGGCATTGGTCACCCTGGCGAAAAATCCGAGGTCGCCAACTGGGTCTTGAAGAAGCCCTCCCCTGATCAGCGCCAGGGCATTGACGACAGCATCTCCCGATCGGTCAAGGCGCTGGCCCCTGTGTTGTCAGGCGATATGGAAAAAGCCATGGTGCTGATCCACACCAGCAAGCCACCCAGACCCAAACCACCGAGGCCGGCAACGCTTCAAGTGCCGCCCTCTGAAGCAGGGTGATGTTGCAAGCGGCGGAATTTGGCCCATAGAGTTTCTTGCGTCTCCAGCTGGCGAGGGTTCACCGGAATGCAAGCCACCGGGCACACCTGTACGCATTGCGGTTCGTCAAAATGCCCTACGCATTCGGTGCACTTGGACGGATCAATTTCGTAAATTTCCGGGCCCAAATAAATCGCCTGATTGGGGCACTCAGGCTCGCACACATCGCAGTTGATGCATTCGTCAGTGATCATCAAGGCCATGGGGCACTCCGCTAAAGGGGTCATTATCCGTTGCTTGAGGGGCCTGCGGACATCCGAGTTTAAAATGAAATCGTGGACACCTTGCTCAATCCCCAACTCAATGCAGACTTGCATTGCCACTCTGTCGTTTCAGACGGCACGCTGACGCCTGAAGCCCTGGCGCCCCGCGCCAAAGCCAATGGCGTGGAACTGTGGTCGCTCACTGACCATGATGAAATCGGCGGTCAGGACCGTGCTTTGGCAGCTGCAAAAGCCCTGAACCTGCCCTATTTGACGGGGACTGAAATTTCGGTGACTTTTGCGGGTCACACCGTGCATATTGTGGGTTTGGGGTTTGACCACCACAACACCAACTTGATGCAAGGGCTGCGCCAAACCCGTGGCGGTCGTGAAGAGCGCGCCCGTGAAATGTCAGAAGGCTTGGCCAAAGCAGGGATCCAGGGTGCTTATGAAGGCGCCCTCAAGTTCGCTGGCAATCCGGAGTTGATCTCGCGAACTCACTTTGCCCGTTTCATGGTCGAGACTGGCGTGTGCAAAGACACATCGGAGGTGTTTCGCCGCTTTTTGACTGAGAACAAACCCGGCTTTGTACCCCATCGGTGGGCAAGTCTGAAAGACGCTGTGCAGTGGATCATCCAAGCACAAGGCATCGCGGTGATTGCCCACCCTGCGCGTTATGGCTTCACCCCCAACGAAGAATACGCCTTGTTCACTGAATTCAAAAACCATGGCGGTCAAGCCGTTGAGGTTGTGACCGGCAGCCATTCTGCTGCCGAAGCCCAGCGCTATGCGTCCACCGCATTGGAGTTTGGTTTGGCAGCCTCCCGCGGCAGCGACTTTCACAGTCCTGATGAAAGTCACACAGACTTGGGCACACTGCCCTTTTTGCCCGGACAACTCACGCCCGTTTGGACATTGTTGGCTGATCGTATTCAGTGACGCTGGCGACCCATAAGGCACTTGGGGGCATCGGCTTTGCTTTGCTGGCCGTGGCTTTCTTCTCCATGCTGGACACCACCACCAAACACATCGGCGGCAGTTTGTCTTTGCTGATGGCCTTGTGGTTTCGCTATGCCTTTCAAGCGGTTGCGACCAGCTTGATTGTGCTGCCGATGCGTGGCATGAGCGTGCTGCGAACCCGGCACCCCCGGTTCCAGCTGCTGCGTGGTTTTTTGCTTTTTTCCAGCAGTCTGATGGCCTTTTTCAGCCTCAAATACATGCCTGTCGGCGAGTTCACTTCTATCGTGTTGATGGCCCCTTTGGTGATCACTTTATGGGCCTCCAAATCCTTGGGTGAAAAGGTCTCGCCACTGCGTTGGGCCTTGGTGATTGGGGGCTTCTTGGGCACCTTGGTCATCATTCGCCCCGGCAGCCAACACTTTGACTGGACCGTGCTGTTGCCTCTGATTTTGGTCGTCACCAACTCGGGCTTTCAAGTTCTGACCAGCAAAATGGCACGCACCGAAGACCCGTTCACCATGCATTTGTATACCGGCTGGATAGGCACCGGCTTGGCCACATTGGCGCTGCCATTTGTCTGGGAAATGCCTCAAGACTGGACGGTGTGGGCTCAATTGATCGCCATGGGTTTCTTGGCCACAGCAGGTCATTTCTTTTTGATCATGGCTTACATGCGCGCACCCGCCGCCACATTGACCCCCTTTCTTTATGCCCAAATTGGCTTTGCCATGCTGGGCGGATGGCTTGTCTTCCAACACGTCCCCGATCAGTGGACCTTGGTCGGAATGGGCTTGGTCGCCCTGTGCGGCGCTTTGGGTGCCTGGCTCACAGTGCGTGAAGCACGGGTGCCGGTGCAACCTGCCCGATCCTGAGTGCCAAGCACGGTTTGCCATGGCACAGTTTTTTGCAGTCCATCCTGACAACCCCCAACCGCGCCTGCTCAAACAAGCTGTTGCGCTGCTCGATCAGGGCGGCATTTTGGCGGTCCCGACCGACTCCAGTTATGCCCTGGTTTGCCATTTGGACGACAAAGCGGCTGCGGATCAGCTGCGCCGTGTGCGCGGGGTGGATGACAAACACCATTTGTCTCTGTTGTGCCGCGACTTGCGCGAGTTGGCCAACTATGCCAAGGTCGACAATCGACAATTTCGCTTGATCAAGCAGGCCACACCGGGTGCCTTCACTTTTATTTTGGAAGCCACCAAAGAAGTGCCACGCCGCGTCAGTCATCCGCAGCGCAAAACCATTGGCCTGCGGGTGCCGGCGCATGCCGTTTTGCAACTGCTGCTGACCTTTCACACAGCACCCTTGCTTGCGACCACCTTGATCTTGCCCGGCGAGCAAGCCCCCTTGAACGACCCAGAGGCCATACGCGAGCAACTCGAGCATCAGATTGCTGGCGTGATCGATGCGGGTGCCTGCGCGCTTGCACCCACAACCGTGGTGGATTTGTGCGGCGACACGCCAGTCATCCTGCGCCTTGGACGAGGCGACAAGGCCCGACTCGGACTTTGACCCTTGGCATCTGAGACAATGGGCATGTGGATATTTCAAACCTGATTCAAACTGTTCTTATTTATGCGCTGCCGGTGATCTTTGCCATCACATTGCACGAAGCGGCGCACGGCTACGCCGCACTGCATTTCGGGGACAACACAGCGGCCATGATGGGGCGTGTGACCCTCAACCCTTTTGCCCACATCGACCCGATGGGTACCATCTTGATGCCCTTGCTGCTCTATTTCAGCACTGGCGGGGCCTTCTTATTTGGTTACGCCAAACCGGTCCCGGTTCGCTTTGATCAACTTCGCAATCCCAAACGCCAGATGATCTGGGTTGCCTTGGCGGGGCCAGCTTCCAACCTGGTTCAAGCCGCGCTTTGGGGTGTGGTGCTGTATTTGTTGGTGGGCAACGGCCTGACCGAGCGCTTCTTTCTTGAAATGTGCAAAGCGGGCATGCTCACCAATGTCGTGATGTTTGTCTTCAATTTATTTCCTTTGCCACCCCTGGACGGCGGCCGCATCTTGGTGGGGCTGTTGCCATGGCGGCAAGCGGTTTGGGTTTCTCGCATTGAGCCCTGGGGGTTTTTCATCGTCATGGGCTTGGTCATCACCGGCGTGGTGAACACCTTGTGGATGCAACCCCTGATGCACTTGACTTTCAGCCTGATCGAAGGGGTCTTGTCACCCTTGGCTGTGTGGCTTCATTGAATTTTTTTCTCGCCGTTTTTGAACACCATGAACATTGAACGCACCCGCGTCTTGACCGGCATCACCACGACCGGCACACCCCATCTGGGCAATTATGTGGGGGCCATACGTCCCACGGTGCAAGCCAGCAGGAACCCCGAGACAGAAGGTTTTTACTTCTTGGCTGACTACCATGCCCTGATCAAATGCGATGAGCCATCCCGCATCCAAAGGTCGACGTTGGAGATTGCCGCCAGCTGGATCGCCTCGGGTTTGGACCCCGAGCAAGTCACTTTTTACCGGCAATCGGACATTTCTGAAATTCCTGAACTCACTTGGCTCCTGACCTGCGTCACCGGCAAAGGCCTGCTGAACCGCGCACACGCCTACAAAGCAGCAACAGACAAAAACCACGCCGCTGGCCATGACACGGATGCAGATGTCACCGCGGGTTTGTTCATGTATCCCGTGCTGATGGGGGCCGACATTTTGATGTTCAAGGCGCACAAAGTGCCGGTGGGTCGCGACCAAATCCAGCACATTGAAATGGCCCGCGACATGGCGGCCAGTTTCAACCACTTGTATGGCGAGCACTTTGTGCTGCCCGAAGCCGTGGTGGAAGAATCCGTTGCGCTTTTGCCTGGCCTTGACGGCCGCAAAATGAGCAAAAGCTACGACAACACAATCCCCCTGTTTGCCTCCAGCGCGCAGATTCGCAAACAGATCAACGCCATCGTCACAGACTCTCGTGCGCCCGGCGAGCCCAAGGCCACCGAAGGCTCGGCGCTGTTTCAAATTTACCAAGCCTTTGCCAGCGCCGAAGAAACGAGCCAACTGGCCACCGCTTTCTCAGAAGGCATTGCCTGGGGCGAAGCCAAGCAGATCTTGTTTGAGCGGGTGGACAGGGAAATAGCACCCATGCGGGCAAGCTACGAAGACCTGATCCACAACCCCAGCCAAGTCGAAACCATTTTGCTTGCCGGTGCGGACAAAGCCCGCAGCCAATCGGCCGCCTTCATGGGCGAATTGCGCCACGCTGTGGGCCTCAGGCCCTTGTCTGCGCCACTGTCCGCCAAACAGGCCAAGGCCTCCAAAACGGCCACCGCCAGTTTCAAGCAATACCGTGAAAAAGACGGCCAGTTTTACTTCAAACTGGTGAACCCACTGGGCGAGCTCCTGCTGCAAAGCCGCGGCTTCGCGTCCCCGCGTGACGCTGGCTTGGCCATTGAGCAACTGATACAAAGTGGGATCTCGGCGGTGCAGGAGATGGCCACTCAACTTGAAACAATGCCTTTGACCGCGCAAGCTCAGATCGCTGAAACTTTGATTTTGTTGCGAGAATCCAGCAAAAAATAGCCAAAATTGATTTTTTTGACAGCTTCACTTAAATAATGATTGCAGGCCGTGAAGTACTACTGGTATCCTTGAACTTTTAGACTAATTCAAACTTAAAACCATGACCGTCTACGTCATTGATGACCACCCCCTGATGCGCGATGCAATCACCATGCTGGTCCATCGGGTCCGCCCTGGCCTGAAAGTTGTTTCGGTGCCCAAGTTGAACGTTCTGGACTCCACCGTCGAAAGACAGGGCCTACCCGAATTGTTTTGCCTGGATTTGAAATTGCCCGACACCTTGGGTTTGTCTGGCCTGCATTCCATCAAGGCCAAATACCCCGACGTTCCCTTGGTCATCGTCACAGGCTCCGAAGCCAGCGACTACGAGACCGCCTGCCTCGAAGCCGGTGCTGATTTGTTCTTGGAAAAAGCCAGCAACCCCAACATCATCATTGAAGGTTTGCGCAGTTTGCTGCCCGCTGATGAAGCGATTGATGCTGCAGACGCCGCCGCCCCGGTGCCCACCAAACTCTCCAAGCGTCAAAAGCAATTGATTTTGATGCTCGACCAAGGTTTGAGTAACCGCGACATTGCTGAAAAGCTGAGCATCAGCGAGCACACCGTCAAGGTTCACTTTTGGCGCCTTTTCCGGCGTTTGGGCGTCAACAGCCGAACGCAAGCACTGCACTTTGCACGCACCAACGGTTGGTTGGGCATTTAAAAAAAGGGGCCTTGAGCCCCTTTTTTAATCCTTCTTTTTCTTGTTGATGATGTCGGGCGTGATCGCGTCCAGCACATTCACCGCTGTTTTGGCACCGTACACCACGGCTGACCCTGCGGCATCCGCAATGGCCAAAATCGTGCAGCCTTGCAAATTCAACAAGACAACCAGGGTGAGCAGGGTTTTCATAAAATCTCAAAACAAAGGGTGTAAATTAGCGAAAGATTCTAACCAGCTTGAACAGGAACAGCCCGCATGCATGCGACCTATCTGGCATCCCATCGTTTTGGCTACTCGGAGCCCCAGCTGCAAACCCTTGCACACGATCCAAGGTCTTGGGTCTTGGCGCAGTTTGAGCGGCCCGCCGCGTTTGACACTGAAGGCCTGATCGACAGCGCGAAAGCTTGGCAAATCACGCGTGATGTCTTAAAAGCGGCCCTCAACCCGACACCGACCCCGAGCGCAGAACCCAACACCAACCCGCCCCAAGACGCCTTGGGGCCCATGACCCCGGCGCGGAAGGTGCTTCGCCAAACCAATCTCCAGGGTCTGGACAAACGCTGGCAACACATGACGCAAACCACCACGCCTGTGGCAGAACGCTGGGTGCAGTTTTGGGCCAATCATTTTTGTGTGGCCGCGACCAAAGGAAGCACCTTGGCCATGGTATGGCCGCACGAATACGAAGCCATTCGCCCGCATGCATGGGGCTCTTACAAAGCGCTGTTGCGCGCGGCCATCGTGCATCCCGCCATGCTGCTCTATTTGGACAATGCGCAATCGATCGGTCCGCAATCCCTTGCTGGGCGTCGACGCGACAAGGGCCTGAACGAAAACTTGGCCCGTGAATTGCTCGAACTGCACACCTTGGGCGTGCATGCGGGCTACACCCAGGAAGACGTGACCCAAACCGCCCAACTGTTAACCGGCTGGACCGTGGGCCCCAACACCTCGGGTGTGACGCGTTTCATGGAGAACCTGCACCAACCGGGCCCCAAAACCATTTTGGGCACCCCCTATCCCGAAGGTCCTCAAGCGCTGGATCTGCTGCTCACCGACCTGGCCAGACATCCTGCATGCGCTGACTTCATGGCCAGCAAGCTGTGTCGTCACTTTGTCACTGATGCGCCGCCAGCAGCGCTGGTCCAAGCCGTTGCCACGCAATTTCGCCGCACCGATGGCGATCTCAAAGCCGTGGCTGTGGCCTTGTTCAGCCACGACTTGGCATGGCAAGAAAATCATCCCCCCAAATTCAAGCGACCCGAGGAATGCTTGATCTCGGCCCATCGCCTGATGCAAAAAAAAGTCATCCATATCGAAAATTCTGCCTATTGGGTGCAAACCATGGGACAAGCCTTGGCGCGTGCGCCTTCACCTCAAGGCTGGCCCGACCTGAGTGCGGATTGGCTCTCGCCGGATGCGGTACTCAAACGGATTCAATGGGCTGAACGTTATGGCGAGCTGCATGGCAAAGACTTGGACGCCAGAGACTTGATGCAGCAAGCTTTCGGCACCCACTTGAGCAACAGCACCGCGCAAACCATCGCCCGTGCCGAAAGTGGCGCCCAAGCGCTGGCGTTTGCCTTGGCCAGTCCAGAACATTTGCGGAGATAAGCCCATGACACGCTCAAAATTTTCGCGCCGCATGCATCTGCAACAACTGGCCTTGGGCGCTGGGCTCCTTGCCTCGGGCCTGCTGCCAGCCCGACTGAGCTTGGCAGCGCTGGGTGATCAAACCCCGTCGGAGCAGCGCTTGGTGGTGGTGCTTCTCAGGGGCGCCTTGGACGGATTGGCGGCTGTGCCCGCAACAGGGGATCCCGCGTGGGAGGCCCTGCGCGGCGGGACAGAAACACCCCCGGCGCTGCCATTGGACAGCACTTTTGGCATGCACCCCGGTCTGGCGCATTTGCACCGTTGGTATCTGAACAAAGAGCTGGCTGTCGTGCATGCTGTGGCCAGTTCTTACCGCGAACGCTCGCACTTCGATGCCCAGCAGCAGCTCGAGAGTGGCGGCGACCGGCCCTTTGTCTTGAGCACCGGTTGGCTGGCGCGCGCCCTGCAAGCCACCCCACATTCTGCGGTGGCCATGACGCCCGCCATGCCCTTGGCCTTGCGCGGTGCTGACCGCGCCAACACCTGGACGCCCAACCGCCGGCCCAACAAGTCGCAAGACACGCTCGAGCGCATCGCAGCCCTGTACGCCGACGATCTCCCCTTGGCAAGTGCCTTGGCCCAAGCCATGGCGCAGCAAGACAAGTCCATGGGTGCAGAATCTGCAACGGGTGCAGGCTTAACCGCTTTGGCCCAACACGCAGGGACCTTTTTGTCCGCACCCCGTGGCCCGCGCGTGGCTTGGCTCGAAGTCGGCGGTTGGGACACACACAGCCAACAAACAGCGCGCCTGGGCCGGATGCTGCCAGCGCTGGACGAAGCGTTGGCGGGTTTGCGTGAATCCCTCTCAGGGCATTGGGCCACCACCACGGTGTTGGTGATGACCGAATTTGGCCGCTCAGCGGCCTGGAACGGCACCCAAGGCACTGACCACGGCACCGCAGGCGTGGCATTTGTTGCGGGTGGGCAGGTTGCCGGCGGCCAAGTCTTCACCGATTGGCCGGGATTGGGACGCCCTCAATTGCGCGACGGCCGTGACTTGCGGCCAACGCAGGACCTTCGCGCCGTGATCATGCCGATTGTGCAAAGGCAATTCCAGTTGAGCACGGGGGCCATGAACGCGGTGCTTCCCGGCGCCACCCAGCCCCTGGACGCTTTGTGGCGGGCCTGAAGACACCTGACAACACGCCTTGCCCAACCGCTGCCGGTTGTTCAAAATGGCCTGACTTGACAGGTGTGTACGGAAAAAAGTACGATCGTTCTTTTATTGTATTTGTGGCCATGCGCTGTTTACCACTCTTTCACAGAATCGAATCTGCATGAGCGACTCCTACCTGAACTTTGCCAATTCGCCCTGGGGCGCCAAGCTGACAGAAAGCCTGGGGCTGCCCAAGCCCCTGGTCCTTGAGCGCTACGAGGCCGGACAGCCTGTGGTGCGTGGCAGCATTCTGGTGGGCGGTACGACCGACTCCGCATTGCTGCCCACATTGGCGCAGATCTTCAAATCCATCGGTGCCCACACCTTGGCGCACCGGCAATTGCCGCATTGGATGGGCGCGGCCAACCATGCAGGCCTGATGACGGGCCGTTGGGGTCATGAAGATCAACCAGGCGAAAAAGTCAAGGCCTTGGTATTTGATGCCACGGGCTTGACCGACAGCACCCAGTCCACTGCGCTGTATCAATTTTTCCATGACGCCGCACGCTCCGTCTTGCCCTGTGGCCGTGTGGTGGTGCTGGGGCGACCTCCCGAGTCTTGCGCAACTGCCCGTCAAGCCACCATCCAGCGCGCATTGGAAGGCTTGACCCGGTCACTTGCCAAAGAACTCAAAAAAGCCATTGCGGTTCAACTCGTTTACGTCGCCCCAGACGCACAAGAGGCATTGGCATCCACTTTGCGTTTCTTGTTATCAGCCCGCAGCACCTATGTCAGCGGGCAAGTCATCCGGGTAGGCCCATCGGTCGACAGCCAACCCCCCCCTGCCGATTGGACCCAGCCCTTGGCCGGAAAAAAAGTCCTGGTCACCGGTGCGTCGCGTGGGATTGGCGCGGCCATTGCACAGGTCATGGCACGCGAAGGGGCCGACGTCATTTGCCTTGACGTGCCGCAGGCCCAAGACAGCCTGAACGCCATGGCCAGTCAAGTCGCCGGCCGGGCCATGGCCCTGGACATTGGCTCCCCGGAGGCACCCCAGGCCTTGGTGCAAGCCGCGCTGGCCGATGGGGGATGGGACGTCATCGTGCACAACGCGGGCATCACCCGCGACAAGACACTGGCCAACATGAAAGAACACCTGTGGGATTCGGTCATCAATATCAACCTGTCGACCCAAGAGCGCATCAATGACGCACTGGTCGACAGCGGCGCCTTGCGCAAGGGCGCACGCATCGTCTGCGTGTCGTCCATCTCGGGCATCGCGGGCAACATGGGGCAAACCAATTACGCCCTGTCCAAAGCCGGTGTGGTGGGGATGGTGCAGAGTTTGGCGCCCCTTTTGGCCCAGCGCGGCATCACCATCAATGCGGTAGCCCCCGGGTTCATAGAGACGGCCATGACCGCCGCGGTTCCTTTTGCCCTGCGTGAAG
>Ga0304729_1001756_pt1 | contig 13737 bp, 10 predicted proteins | sample C_131016_MF_Meta_FD_190475 | JGI IMG/M metagenome (GOLD analysis project Ga0304729, IMG submission 190475) | Freshwater microbial communities from Lake Croche, Canada to study carbon cycling - C_131016_MF_MetaG (v2) (version 2) | ecosystem: Environmental > Aquatic > Freshwater > Lake | place... | reverse complement strand
CTTCCAGAGAAGATTTAGAAATCCGCTTCAAGGAGTATGCCGAGAAATATCCAGAGGGTTCAAAGGTCCCGACGCCGCCGCACTGGGGTGGTTATGAAGTTGTACCGAGCAGTATCGAATTCTGGCAAGGTCGTTACTCTCGTTTACATGACCGCGTGCGATACACAGCACATTCCACTGGCTGGAATGTGAAACGAGTCAGCCCATAATTGCTTTAATCTACGTGCATGAGCGATACTCAAATTCCAGCAGATCTCAAGCCAGTCGACGGCCGTTTCGGTAGCGGCCCATCAAAAATTCGTCCAGAGGCGATTACTGCTTTGGCGACAAAATACGGAAACGTACTTGGAACTTCACATCGCCAGAAGCCCGTCAAAAATGTAGTCAATCGGGTTCGCACTGGATTAACGTCCCTATTTAGCCTTCCAGAAGGCTACGAAGTTGTACTTGGAAATGGCGGATCAACCGCGTTTTGGGATATTGCGACCTTCAATCTGATTGAAAAGAAATCACAACATTTAGTCTTTGGTGAATTTTCATCAAAGTTTGCTGCAGCGGCCAAGGAAGCGCCTTTCTTGGATGAACCATCTGTTATCAAATCTGAACCGGGTACTCATCCAGTTGCTATAGCCGAAGCTGGTGTAGACGTTTACGCACTCACTCATAATGAAACTTCAACTGGTGTAGCGGCGCCAATTACACGTCCTGCCGGAAGTGAAGGAGCACTTGTCCTTGTGGACGCGACTTCGGGCGCAGGTGGACTTGACGTCGATATCAGCCAAACAGATGTCTATTACTTTGCTCCACAAAAATCTTTCGCATCCGATGGCGGTCTTTGGATAGCAATCATGAGCCCCGCAGCAATTGCTCGCGTAGAGAAAATCAAAGCAAGTGGTCGCTGGATTCCAGCATTCTTTGATCTCACCATAGCAATTGAAAATTCGCGCCTCGATCAGACATACAACACTCCAGCGCTTGCAACTCTTATTTTACTCGCGGAGCAGATTGAATGGATGAACTCAAATGGTGGTCTTAAATATTCTGCAGGGCGTTCTGCAGAATCCTCAGGGATTCTTTATGACTGGGCCGAGAAGACAAGTTACACAACACCATTTGTTGAAAACCCTGCACAACGGTCAAAAGTTGTGGCGACTATCAATTTTGATGACTCAATTGATGCGGCAGAGGTTGCAAAAGTGCTTCGCTTAAATGGAATTGTAGATACAGATCCATACCGAAAGCTTGGGAAGAATCAACTTCGTGTAGCAGTATTTCCAGCCACTGATCCAGCAGATGTTGCAAAGTTAACGTCTTGCATTGAATTTGTAGTCGAAGCACTCAAAAAGTAATCTCAATGAATTACAAAGTACGTCGCTTTGTTACTGCTGCGGTGCTAGTTGGATTGACTTTGCTTGTCGTGATTTCAGCACTAAAGAAATAACAAGCGCAGCTCCGGCGGCAATGGCGCCACAAGCGGAAATCGTTTCACGCACTCCTATTTTTTGGCACATCCACCCAATGAGGGGAGAGCCAAAAGGTGTTCCTCCCATAAAGGCTAAGAGATACAAGCCCATCACTCTTCCTTTGATATGGGCGTCCGTCGAATTTTGAACAAAGGAATTTGCATTAATCATTGTCGTGAGGGCAAAGAATCCTGCAATCGGCAGCGTGACTAAATAAAGCAAGAAAGTTGGCATCCAGGCAACAACGGCAAGCCAAGAGCCAAAAATCATTGCCCCAGCCATTATGAATCGTGGTCCACGCTTTCGATCCATTCGCGCTGAAGTTATTCCAGCCGAGAGTGAACCAATAGCTATCACAGAACCAAGTAGGCCATAAATTGCGGGACCACGATGGAAAATTTGTGTGGCCATCAGAGCATTAAATATTTGAAAATTTAGCCCGAAGGTTCCCATAAAGAAGACTGTGGCCATAACAGCCATAATTTGCGGTCTCGCTCTGACATAGCGGAGCGCGTCCATCGATTTAACTTCAAATTCTTGCTTCTTTTCAAGAAAAAGAGCGGACTCATCGACGGCTACAAGTGCGCCCAACACCACAATGTAAGAGGCGGCGTTGAAGATGAAGGAAGGCCCTGTACCAAACCAAGCAATCAATAAACCAGACAAGCCAGGGCCAACAAGGCGCCCTGCGTTGAAGTTTGCCGAATTCAAACTCACTGCATTTGCCACATCACTCTTGCCGACCATCTCGCTCGTAAACGCCTGACGCGTAGGAGCATCGAGTGCCCCAAAAGTTCCTAGCAAAACTGCGATGACATAAACGTGCCACAGCTGAACGGAATGAGACATCACCAAGATTCCGAGAAGAAGAGCACAAAGCGCGGAGCCCGCATTTGTAATCATTAGTAGTTTTCGTTTATTCAATCGATCGGCAAGTGATCCACCATAAACACTAAATAAGAGCGAGGGCGCAAATTGAAGTCCCGTGACTATTCCAAGTTCGCGACCAGAATGCGTTAATTGAAGAACGAGCCAATCCTGGGCGACTCGTTGCGCCCATCCCCCAACATTGGAGAGAAAATTTGAGATGAAGAAGAGTTTGAAATTTCTATGCTGGAAGGAGCGCATTGATTTGCTTCTTCCTGCCCTATTAGCCACCATCGCATTGTAGGCTTACTTGCATGGGAGAAGCTGTGAAAGTGATTATCGCAGGAACGTTGTTGTGGCTCATCGCACTCGTGATTGAGATTGCTCGTTCGGCACCATCTAACCAGATTTGGATATGCCTTACAGGAGCGCTACTCGGGCTTGTTGGGTTGCGCTATACAATTCGAAGAAGAAAACGCGAAAGAGCTAGTTATTGATTTGTCCTGCAATACCAATCAAGACCTTAGACAAACGCTCTGCTTCAACTCCTGACGGATGGCGTCCGTGACGAAGGCCATTTCCAACTTTATCAAGCATCTTGATTGTGTCTTCGATAATTGTTGCTAAATCATCAGCATTGATTCGAGTATTCGCCACTACTGAGGCTGGTTCTTCAATAATATGAACTGACATCGCTTGAGGACCTTTTCGTCCCTCAGCAACACTGAACTCCAACTTAGTCCCAGGCTTCACAGATGGAACTCCTGTTGGAAGAGCTGATGAAGCGAGATACACATCTTCGCCTTCTTCATTAGAGATAAAACCAAAACCCTTCTCAACGCTGTACCACTTCACGCGACCAATTGGCATGGGAATCTCCTTTTCTTAAAATCTTTACTAGCTGGTGGGCTGGGTAGAGGATTAGTTTATCGGATTACTCAACAACGACGAGTGCCTCAGAGTGAGCACCGCATCCGTGGTCGACAGAAACTACGCGTGCATCGTCTGGGGCTAAGGCATTGGCACACACGCCGAAAGCAGAGCGGAGTGAGCCCGCTATAGGCAAGAAGAAGCCACACGATCCACACGCCTTGGAGGCGTGTTGGGTGATTGGGGTATTTGGCCCACGGTCACCTTCATACCAACGCTTGCTTGCTTGATCACGACCTTCAATCGAAAGAACGCGCGCACGACCTAAACCAAATTCAAAGAGTTGTGCTGGATCAAGTTCTTCATCGTCAGGAAGTGATGCGAATCCTGGAACCAGACGAACGTCGTCGGCAGAAGTTGGGACGATATCGCCCACTCCCACATCGCCAGGTAATAAGCGGTCCTTGTACGGAATCCATTCAGGAGCGAGAAGAGAATCTGCTCCCGGAAGTAGAACAACATCTGAAATTGTTGCCGCAGATTCATCGTCAACTTTGATTACAGTTACGGCCCAACGCCACCCTGTATAGCCAGCAACGAAACTCTCAAAAAGATATGTAGCGATTCGGTCATCAGTATCGACGGAAACAAATTTGCCAACAAGGCTCTCTTTGCCCGCGTCCTCGAGCGCAGCCGAACGTGCCAGGGCTACTGCGTTGAATGGATCGTTCATGCTCATCTCCTAACTGTAAATTAAAAAGGCCTGCAGACCAAAGTCCGCAGGCCTTTCACGCTTATGTGACTCTTTTAAAAGTCCATATCCCCGCCGCCAGGCATTGGTGCTGCCGACTTTGGTTCTGGCTTATCAGCAATGACAGCTTCAGTTGTGAGGAAGAGAGCTGCAATTGATGCCGCGTTCTGCAATGCAGAGCGAGTTACCTTTGCAGGATCGATGATTCCTGACTTAATCATGTCAACGTATTCACCAGTTGCTGCATTCAAACCGAAACCTGGTTCAAGGTGGCGAACTTTCTCTACAACTACTCCGCCTTCTAGGCCAGCATTGATAGAGATTTGCTTGAGTGGAGCCTCAATTGCTAATTCAACAATTCGAGCACCAACTGCTTCTTCGCCTTCAAGTTTCAAAGTTTTGAACGCTGCTGTTGCTGCTTGAAGAAGTGCTACGCCACCACCGGCGACGATTCCTTCTTCGACGGCAGCCTTTGCATTTCGCACTGCATCTTCAATGCGGTGCTTGCGCTCTTTCAATTCAACTTCAGTTGCTGCGCCAGCCTTGATGACAGCAACGCCGCCAGCTAACTTTGCAAGACGCTCTTGAAGCTTTTCACGGTCATAGTCAGAATCGCTCTTCTCAATTTCAGAACGAATTTGAGCAACGCGGCCCTTAATTTGATCTTCATCGCCAAGTCCCTCAACAATTGTTGTTTCTTCCTTGGCAACAACAACTTTGCGAGCACGACCGAGTAGATCAAGAGTGGCTGCATCAAGCTTTAAGCCAACTTCTTCGGAGATAACGGTTCCGCCTGTAAGGATTGCAATATCTTGCAACATTGCCTTACGGCGATCACCAAATCCAGGAGCCTTTACAGCTACGGACTTGAATGTTCCGCGAATCTTGTTTACAACGAGAGTTGCAAGGGCTTCGCCCTCGACGTCTTCAGCAAGAATCAAAAGTGGCTTACCTGATTGCATAACCTTTTCAAGTACAGGAACAAGATCCTTGATGTTTGTAATCTTGCTATTTGCAATCAAAATATAAGGATCTTCAAGAACTGCTTCCATGCGATCAGTATCTGTTGTGAAGTAAGGGGAGATATAACCCTTATCAAAGCGCATACCTTCAGTGAGTTCGAGTTCAAGGCCGAATGTGTTGCTCTCTTCAACAGTGATAACGCCTTCCTTGCCGACCTTATCCATTGCTTCAGCAATCATTTCACCGATTGTTGAATCAGCAGCAGAAATAGATGCTGTCGCAGCAATCTGCTCTTTTGTCTCAACAGGCTTTGCCATTTTAAGAAGTTCAGCAGAGATAGCTTCAACAGCCTTCTCAATGCCCTTCTTCAAAACCATTGGATTGGATCCAGCGGCAACGTTCTTCAAGCCTTCCCGAACGAGTGCTTGAGCAAGAACAGTTGCAGTCGTTGTTCCATCGCCAGCGACATCATCAGTCTTCTTGGCAACTTCTTTTACAAGCTCTGCGCCAATCTTTTCCCAAGGATCATCGAGTTCGATTTCCTTTGCAATGGAGACACCATCGTTTGTGATGGTTGGAGCTCCCCATTTCTTTTCCAATACAACGTTGCGACCACGGGGTCCAAGGGTTACCTTGACCGCATCAGCGAGCGCATTCATGCCACGTTCTAAGCCGCGACGAGCTTCTTCATTAAAGGCAATCATTTTTGCCATGAGATATTCCCCCACATTTTTTAACTGGTTGTCACTCCGGTTGTCACTCGGAGGTGCCGAGTGCTAACGCCAAATTTACCCACTTGGGCGTTCGGAGCCAAATCGGGTTCTGGGCTTGCTGGGATTAGAGCTTGAAAGAGGCTGAGCGTGAGGTTGTGCGTGCTTCGCGTAAGCGGCGAAGGCGCTTTACGAGCATTGGCTGGGCCAGGAGGGCATCGTCACGGTCAATCAAATTGTTCAGCGCTTGATAGTAAGCAGGAGGGGTGAGGTCAAAGAGCTCCTTGATTGCCGACTCTTTGGCGCCGGCGTATCTCCACCAGTTGCGCTCAAATTCCAGGATGCGAAGCTCCAAATCCGTAAGGGTCGAAACGGCCTCTTGGGTTAGTACTTCATTCTCCATATACAGATAGTAAGGGCTAGCGCAGACAAATACCCGTGATTTCGAGTTAAAGCGTGGCGAGGATCGCTGTGAGTTCTTTCTCAGAGGTCCAAGGGTTCACAATCGCAAATCGGAGGATGGGTTTACCTTGGTGGGCGGATGGCGTCACAAATGCAATTTGATCATCGAGGAGTTTGTCACTCCATTCTTGGTATTGAGCGGCGTTCCATCCTTTTCTAGTGAAGGCAACAATTGAAAGTTGTGGGTCCACGAGAAGTTCCAAATTAGGATGTTCATTAATCAGTCGAACTGCAATTCGCGCAGTGGTCATAGTGTCCTCAACCGCTTCGGAGTATGCCTTACTTCCATTTGCCGCAAGTGAAAACCAAAATGGCAATCCACGAGGACGCCGAGTTAAATGAATTGCATAATCAGATGGATTAAATTCATTCTCATCTTCCAAGGTATCCAAATAGGAAGCGTGTTGGGTATGCGCAGCTTTGCCTAATGCAGGATTTCGATAAATGAGAGCGCAAGCATCAAAGGGAGCGAACAACCACTTGTGCGGATCCACAATCATCGAATCGCATTTTTCAATTCCATTAAATAACGGACGAACAGTTGGAGCGCAAAGTGCAGCTAAACCGTAGGCGCCATCGACGTGGAACCAAATATTATTTTTGTTTGCATAATCTCCGAGCGAATCAAGGTCATCGATAATTCCCAGATTTGTCGAACCGGCAGTCCCGACCAGTGCAAAAATTTCATGGCTCGGATTTTCAGAAATATATTTAGAAATCGCCCTATCTACAGCCGATGCTCGAAGGACTAAATCTTCATCGGCATTAGCAAACAAGACTTCGCAATCCATTACTTCTGCTGCTGATTTAATTGATGAATGAGCTTGATTACTAGCGACTATTACCCAGCGCTCGATCTTTCTGCCAGATGCTTTAGTCTTTTCGCGAGCCGTGTGGCGTGCTGCAACCAAGGCCGAAAGATTTCCAATCGTTCCGCCTTGTACAAAGACTCCACCGGCGCTTTCTGGCAGGCCAGCCAAATCACTTATCCAGCGAAGCGCTTGATTCTCGGCAAAAACCGCGCCGGCACCTTCCAACCAAGAGCCACCATAAATTGCACTTGCCCCGACTACTAAATCAAAAAGCGTGGCGTGCTCGCTAGGTGCTGATGGAATAAATGCTAGATAAGAAGGGTGATCCGTTGAGAGACACGATGGCGCCAGTACGTCCGTAAATATTCGAAGAGCTTCTTTGCCTCCGAGACCCGCGTCAGTAATTGTGTTTCCAGCTGCTTTCAATAATTCATCGGGAGTTTTTGCATGATCCAGAGGGGGTTCTTGACGTAAACGCAAGAGCGAATATTTCAGAATGTCCTCAGCAAGAGCTTCTACTTCCGGATTGAATTCATGCACGACAGAAGTCTGCCATCATTGAGATTTTTCAGAAAGACGAGCCGCGTTTATGAGGTTGCGAAGCATTGTTGGGAAGACAAGAAAATGTAGCGGAGCAATTGCAAACCAGTAGAGCTGTCCACCCAGCCCGCGAGGTTGGAAGGTAGCTTTTTGAATAACCTTGCGAGTTCCATCACCAATTTCTTCGATTCGAAAGGATAACCAAGCTTTTCCAGGCAGAATCATTTCGGCATACAAGATGAGCTCACTACCTCTCGCAATCTTTTCAACTCTCCAAAAATCCACACTGTCTCCCTCTTCAAGGTGCATAGGATCTCTGCGCCCTCTTCGCAGTCCAACTCCACCTACAAGTCGGTCAAGCAATCCTCGAAGCCACCACAAGAAATCTGATCCATACCAGCCCGTTTTTCCGCCAATCGTCTCTATCGCTTTCCATAATTCGACCGAAGAGACATCTGTAACTTTTTCGCGAATGTCAAAATACTCCGTAGCGCCAGCCCACGTTGGATCACTTTGCGCCTTTTGCCAAGGGGCCGTAGGGCCGGTTGCATCTGACCAACGGGTTTCAACATCATTGACAGATGTTTTTGAAAGAGCGAACTCAATTGCTTTTTGAATAGTAGTGAGTCCTTCTTGCGGAGCGGGAATTATTGAATTCACGCTCTTATCGGGATCCACAACAACTTCGCTGATCAGTGAACCGACGAGAGGTCTTGCCAATGTGGTGGGCACCGGAGTTACTAGACCAATCCACAAACTAGAAAGTTTTGGTGTGAGCACTGGAACTTTAATGATGAATCTACGTCGAAGCCCAGAAACTTTTGCAAAGAGTTGCATCATGGCTTCATAAGAAACAACTTCCGGGCCACCGATGTCAAATATTCCAGAAATTGGATTCTCCAATTGGGCTGCCTTAGTTAAGTAATACAAGACATCACGAATAGCTATTGGCTGAGTTCGATTTGTAACCCACTTTGGAGTCGTCATTATTGGAAGGCGGTGCGTCAAATGCCGCAACATTTCAAAGGAAGCAGATCCGGAGCCGATGATGATTCCAGCTCTTAATTCGAGAACTGGGACAGAAGTTGAAGCGAGAATCTTGCCTGTATTCGCTCGAGACTCAAGATGTTTACTTCGTTTTTTATCATTTGCGATGCCGCCTAAATAAATAATCTGTCGAACTCCCGCTGCTTCTGCCGCCGAAGCAAAAGTGTTGGCCATCGCGGCTTCAATTTCATCGTATTGCGTTGAAATATTTATGGAATGAAGCAAATAGAAAGCAGTATCGACGCCTTCGAGGGCCAATCTCGTTGCTTGAAAATCATTGGCATTGCCAATTGAAACTTCAACTTGAGATGCCCAAGTCTGGCGAAGCATTTTCTTTTGATCTCGAACATAAACTCGGACCGGAAGCCCTTTTTCCAACAGCGAGCGGACCAGCCTGCCTCCGACATAACCAGAGGCGCCAGTGACAAGAATTCGACGATTTAGCTGGGACACAGGAGAAACAGTAGACTGAGTCCGGATTCAATGGTGACCAACAAAACTCCCCCGCTATGGAGAAAATCTGATGACTAGCCTTACAACGCCTCGTGTCGTAATTCTTGGGGCTGGTTTTGCGGGCTTAACCGCCGCCAAGGCCATCGGCCACGACGCCGATGTGACAGTGGTTGATCGCCATAACTACCAAACTTTTCTTCCACTTCTCTACCAAGTTGCAACCGCCTCTCTGGCAGCAGACCATGTTGCTTATCCAATCCGCGGGGCATTGCGCAAGACCGGGGCGAAATTTCGGATGGGTTCACCAATTGCAATTGATCACAAAAATAAAACTGTAAAGCTCGACAGCAGTGAAGTAATTTCCTTTGATCATCTTATTGTTGCACTCGGCTCAGCGACTGCAGATTTTGGTGTTCCTGGCGTCCAAGAGCATGCAATGGGTATGAAAAATATTCATGAAGCACTAAACATCCGTTCTGAATTGATGCGTCGATTTGAAGACCTGTGTCGATTTGAAGATAACACTCGCCTATCTGTAGTCCTTGTCGGTGGCGGACCAACTGGTGTTGAAATGTCTGGTGCGTTAGGTGAATTGGTAAGGGGTCCGTTAAAGAGCGATAACTTCAACGCCGCAAAACATATTGATATTTATTTGGTTGAGGCTGGGCCTCGGTTGCTTCCAATGTTTGATGAAGACCTCTCTGATCGAACAAAGAAAGATCTTGAATCTCTTGGAGTGAAAGTTTTACTTAACACACAGGTAAAAGAAGTTTCACATCGCAAACTTGAGTTTGCAGATGGAACTTCAATTCCTTCAGAAATCACTGTTTGGGCTGCAGGAGTAAAAGGTGTTGAGGAATTGGGAATACTCAATCTTCCGCTTGCTGGAAATAGAATCAAAACGGATGCAACGTTACAAGTTGCTAACTATCCTCACATCTGGGCTATTGGAGACAATGCTGGCGTTCTTGGGGCAAATGGAAGACCTTTACCAATGGTTGCACCAACTGCAATGCAACAAGGTCGATTCGTCGCAGATCAAATCCGTCGCATCAAGACTGGTAAACCCCTGAAGGAATTCAAGTACAAAGACAAGGGTTCAATGGCAACGATTGGCAGACATAAGGCCGTAGTTCAAGTAAAGAAATTCAAACTCAAAGGTCCACTTGCTTGGTTTGCCTGGCTTTTCTTGCACGTCTTCTATTTACTTGGCGGCCGTAATCGAATTGGAACCATCGCCGATTGGATGTGGAATTACTTTACATTTGATCGAGGCAACCGCCACATTATGGATTCACTCTAAAGAAGAGCTAATTCTCTTCCACGGATGACAGCCTCTTCACGGGACTCTACATTCATCTTGCGATAAACGTTCTTTAAGTGAGTTTTAATCGTATTATTTGAAATGTGAAGTGATGTTGCAATCTGAGTAATAGGTAACCCTGTTGCCAGACGCCTTAAAATATCTAGTTCACGCTTCGTAAGTGAGGATTTATCGTCGACGGCCTGAACATTCTTCATGAGATTTCGAATACTACGTGCCAACTTTTCGTTATACATAGTTGGATGCTCATTTGAGTAATCCAGAATGAGACTCTTCGCTTCAGGACTTAAATTAAGGAATGATCTAAAATATCCATTTTCGCTGCCTAGATTTAAAGCAGTTTCTAAAAGTGGAAGTGCTGCTTTTCGATCAGTTACTAGTGCCTCCAATAAAGAGACACTTTTAATAAATTTTTGATGTGGGGTGCTCTCGGGAAGGCGACCGAGAAGAACTAGGGAATCCTTTGAATTCCGCCTGGCTTCAAAAACGGTACGAAGTGTCGAAATCGTTGGGGTATCGAATCCGCGGTCAAGCAGCTCGATGATTCTACCTACGTCGCCCAACTGGGCACGAGCAATAATTTCAATGAGGTCGGCAAAAATGTTGATTTGTGAATTGAATTGCGAGCTAGACGTCCAATCACGAGATTCCTGAATCAAGGAAAGTGCTGAGGTCGTTTCGCCTTGATACATTTTTGCGAGAGCCATTTTAGAATAGAAAGCAACAACCCAAGGCCACTGTTGTGCTTTGATTGCAATTTGTAAGTATTTCTCTGCTGTCTGAACGGATTTAGAATCCTCGGCAAATTCGAGCAATACATCTGCCGCTATGTAAGCTGCGGAATAAGGTATATAAATGCCTTTTACATTTAAACTCTCGTAAGAACTGAGAGCCAAGTTGGAATGATCTAACGCCTCCCTATATCTGCCGTCTAGAAACGCTTCCATTGCGCGCATTTGTGGCAGTACCAATTTCTGATGGTGTGGATTTGAATCCTCCGTGATTGCAATTACATGATCGAACATTTCCTGAAAATGGAGCCTATCTTGAAGGATAAATGCAGATTCAAGCGCGGGCAACATACCTCGGGCAACTGCTCCTGGAAGGCCACCGCGTCGAATTAATTTTAAATCTTTTCTCTGGGTTGCAAGACGAATACACTCCGTAAAATTTCCAACCCAAAATTCATATCTTGCTCGAACAAGCCCAATTTCATCCTCAAATTTATCCACCTCTGCTGATAGTGACAAATCATTTTCAAGTTCATTTAGAAGGGCTCGCCCTCCATCAATGTCAAATGAAATCAACTTTATGTAGACCTTTAAAAGTGCGATGAGAAAGATGTCATCTTTGTCATCAACCTTCTTCCGCTCGACCCACATACTCAGAAATTCTGCATCTCCCGACATCATCATCTGATAAACATTTTGCCATGCAAGGGCTTCTGCACGCTTTTCTTCTCCAAGTGTGTTGAGCAAAGCAATTGCCTTGAGCGGTTTCCCAGATTTAATTGCGATTTCAATTGTTGGATATCCAATATCAACAAGCTTTTTAGTATCCGAATAGACGCGCTCCATTAATAGATTGCGAACAAGCGGATTAATTGCGAAACGTGATGGGTTTATTGAAACCTGGGAAATAAATGTTCCGCTTTCCTGTAATCTCTTTAATCTCATTTCAGTGTCAGGAAACTTGGTGAGTTGAAAAGCTTCGTCTGCCGAAACTGCGTCCAAAAGTGAAATTTTCTCTAGGAAGTCACGATCATCGCAATCCAAGAGATCAACAGCATGAGAGATGAGGGTATTGCCTTCGAAGCTTGAAATCGTCATGACTTCATCTTTGTTTGCCAACGACGAAGCAAGAATCTTTATACCTAACGGCCAACCCTGAACTTTCCCCAATGCTGAAGCAACCTCTTTATCCAAATAATCTAATCCATTCTGGCTTGCAACATACGAAATATCTTCCGAACAAAAACGCAAATCATTTGCTGTTAGGTAAGTAAAATTTCCCTGACTCGCGATTTTTGCGTAAGACGCTCTCGGCGGAATGTTTCTCAAAGTCAAAATTCGGACATTGTCTGGCATTAAATTGATAAAACTTTGAAGCATCCCAAAATGGGCCTCGCTGTAATTTTGCGCACCGTCCCATATAAAAAAGAAAGTTTTAGAGCTACTCGAAATGTCATTGCACACTCGCACGACCCAATCAACGCCATGAAAATCTCCTCCAAAAAATTCTTCTGCCCACGGCGCAAAATTTGGAACTTGCAATCTAAGTGCTGACGTTACATTTCTGCACGTATCAAGAACTGTGTCTAATTCTTCGACTGTGTAAAAGAGAACATACTCATCTGATGCCTCAGCAACATCAGCGGCTTGGGATGCGAGTGTTGTTTTTCCAAATCCACTTGGGGCAACAATCAGAGTTGCATAAGGAGCTGGTTGCAATATTTTTTCAATAAGGTACGTTCTGTAGATCGCGTTTTGCGCCGCCATGGGTTTGGTAATTCGAGCCATTGGAACCCCATCGAGAACGGGCAGAAAAATATCCGCCTTAACGCCTTTCTTTGGTGATCCCATGCATACAGTTTCGCAGGGGTGAGAGACTCTTTTCCATAACCCTGTTTTATCACCCCTAATTAGGGTTACGAAGTGCCCCATGAGCATGTGTGGGTACAGCCGGAGCGTGCGGAAAAATCGACTCACACCGCTTGTACCCATCATCCTGACTCGGGCGAGGGTCAGCTTCCCCTTTATTTGGCCACAAGCTCATCGCACGCTCGGCTTGCGCTGTGATTGTGAGTGAAGGATTTACCCCTAAGTTGGCTGTAACGCTCGAACCATCGACGATATGCAAGGTCGGGTAGTTCCAAACCCGGTGATAGGGATCAATAACCCCTGTTTCTACCGAATCTCCGATGACACAGCCCCCGACAAAATGAGCCGTGAATGGCGCATTCACAAGGTCGCCCACATTGCCTCCGGCGATGCCGCCGCGTTTGGCGGCGATTCGACGAACAACCTCGTTTGCGACTGGGATGTAGGTGGCGTTAGGGCGATCACTATCGTTGGTAGACGTGAGTTTCCAACTTCCTAGGAAATCGCGCTTTCCTTTTACGGTGATGGAGGAATCAACATTTTGCATCACCAACGCAATAACAGTGCGCTCGCTCCATTTTCGAACATTCAATATTCGATACAGGATAATTGGGTTTCTTAAGAAGGTAGCCCACCACTGCCTATGCCTTTGCGAAAGTCGTGTTCCATCAGTGGCAATTGTCTGAAGTAACCCCATCGAGTTACTTCCTTTCCCGTATCGAACGGGTTCCACATGTGTGTGCTCGTCAGGATGAAAAGAGGATGTGATTGCCGCGCCAAGTGAGTAATCAATTTCTGATTTAGGCATGAGCGCACCCGTGAGCGCTTCGCTATTCGTTCGAGACAAACGACCTAAAGTTTCAGAAAGCAATGGC
>Ga0304729_1001750_pt1 | contig 13779 bp, 14 predicted proteins | sample C_131016_MF_Meta_FD_190475 | JGI IMG/M metagenome (GOLD analysis project Ga0304729, IMG submission 190475) | Freshwater microbial communities from Lake Croche, Canada to study carbon cycling - C_131016_MF_MetaG (v2) (version 2) | ecosystem: Environmental > Aquatic > Freshwater > Lake | place... | reverse complement strand
TGACGTGAACACGTGCGTTCTTATTGGCATTTTTGAGATCGTGAATCAATTGCGCGAGATCTTCGATGGAATAAATGTCGTGGTGCGGTGGAGGCGAGATTAGACCAACGCCTGGTGTTGAAAAACGCGCCTTTGCAATCCAGGGATAGACCTTGTACCCAGGAAGCTGTCCGCCTTCTCCTGGCTTGGCACCTTGCGCAACCTTGATCTGAATATCAGTGGCATTGATCAGGTAATTACTTGTGACGCCAAATCGACCCGATGCCACTTGTTTGATTGCGCTCTTCTTTGAATCTCCGTTGGCCAGTGGCAGATAACGAGATTCATCTTCGCCGCCTTCGCCGGTATTTGATTTTGCGCCGAGACGGTTCATGGCGATTGCGAGAGTCTCGTGGACTTCTTGTGACACTGAACCGTATGACATAGCACCAGTTGAGAAACGCTTGACGATTTCTGAGATTGGTTCGACTTCATCAATCGAGATAGGTGAACGAGCTCCATCTTTAAATTGGAAGAGGCCGCGCAAGGTCATCAGAGTCTTGCTCTGATTATTTACTTGATCGGTATAGCGCTTAAAGATGTCGTAACGCTTATTACGGGTTGAGTGCTGTAGCGCAAAGACAGTCTCAGGATTAAAGAGGTGTGGTTCACCATCGCGGCGCCATTGGTATTCGCCACCAACAGCTAAACGCTTTGCTCCAGGAATCTCGCCACCTACTGGGTATGCAAAGTGATGACGCTTAATTGTCTCCTCGGCGATGACATCCAGATCAACGCCTCCTAGTCGTGATGTAGTGCCAACAAAGAACTCGTCGACAACATCTTGCGCGATGCCGATAGCTTCAAATACTTGTGCACCTGTATAGGACGCGATCGTTGAGATACCCATCTTGGACATCACTTTGAGAACACCTTTACCAAGCGCCTTAATAACATTGCGCACAGCCTTTTCAGGTGCGATACCGGTAATAACTCCTTGATTGACCAGGTCTTCAGCGGTCTCCATGACGAGGTATGGATTCACTGCAGCTGCTCCATAGCCAATGAGAAGTGCAACATGGTGAACTTCGCGAACATCGCCGGCTTCGACAACGAGACCTACTTTGGTACGAGTCTTCTCGCGAATCAGATGATGGTGAACTGCCGCAGTAAGTAGCAGCGAAGGAATCGGACAATCTTCAGCATCGCCATCGCGATCTGAGAGAACAATGATGTGGGCGCCTTTTGCAATTGCAGCTGAGACTTCGCTCTTAATCTCTTCTAGTCGAGTACGTAAAGTGTTGCCATCGCCAGTTACTGGGAATAGGCCGCGAACTACATATGCTTCGAGCTCTGGATAATCGTCATCGGCATTAACGTGAATAATTTTGGCGAGTTCATCATTATCAATCACAGGGAATGCAAGTGAAATCTGCTTACATGATTCTGGACCAGGATCGAGCAAGTTATGTTCTGGACCAAGAGATCCACCCAGACTTGTGACAAGCTCTTCGCGAATAGCATCGAGCGGTGGGTTTGTAACCTGAGCAAAGAGCTGTGTGAAGTAATCAAAGAGCAGACGTGGCTTTGCAGAAAGCGCGGCGATTGGCGTATCGGTTCCCATGGAACCTAGAGCTTCTCCCCCACCTTTGGCCATCGGAGTTACGATGATCTTGATTTCTTCTTCGGTATAACCAAATGCTTTTTGGCGGCGAATGACAGACTTGTGTGGATAGACAATATGTTCGCGCGAAGGAAGTTCAGAGAGTTTGACCATTCCATCGTTAAGCCAGGTGCCATACGGCGCAGCATCTGCCAAAGAATCTTTAATCTCATCATCTTCAATAATGCGCCCTGCTTCGATATCAACAAGGAACATCTTTCCTGGTTGCAAGCGTCCCTTGCGGACAATCTTCTCTGCAGGGAAATCGAGAACGCCAACTTCAGACGCTAAGACAACGAGGCCATCATCGGTTACCCAGAAACGAGATGGGCGTAAGCCATTGCGATCGAGAACTGCACCAACTTGATGTCCATCGGTAAATGTCACACACGCAGGTCCATCCCATGGCTCCATAAGAGATGCATGGAAGGCATAGAAATCGCGACGCTTCTGCGACATCGTTGCGTGGTTCTCCCATGCTTCGGGAATCATCATCAAAACAGAGTGCGCGAGTGAACGACCACCGAGGTAGAGAAGTTCGAGAACTTCATCGAAAGATGCGGAGTCTGACCCTGACATTTCGACAATGGGGAATAAACGCTTGAGGTCTCCCCCAATAACATCACTTGCAAGGAGAGATTCGCGGGCGCGCATCCAGTTGCGGTTTCCCTTAACGGTATTGATTTCTCCGTTATGTGCAATAAAGCGGTAAGGGTGCGCAAGTGGCCACGACGGGAATGTATTTGTAGAAAAGCGCGAGTGAACTAAGGCAAGTGGCGAGACAACGCGTTGGTCGCTGAGATCTGGGAAGAACTCCTCTAACTGTCCGGTTGTGAGCATGCCCTTATAGACGATGGTCTGTGAAGATAGCGATGGGAAGTAGAGATCGAGTCCATGTTCAGCGCGCTTGCGCAGTGCGAAAGCTAAGCGATCAAGGGCAATTCCTGATTCGCCATTTTTACCTGCAATAAAGAGTTGATGGAACTGCGGCATGACAGATACTGCAGTCTTTCCAAGTGATGAAGGATTAATTGGTAATTCCCGCCAACCAAGAACGGTGAGCCCTTCTTCAGCTGCAATCGTGGCGATATCTGCTGCAACGTCAACGCCTTGCGCAATAAATGCGATTCCAGTTGCGTAGCTTCCAGCTGCCGGTAGATCAAAATCTGTCTCAGCTTGATAGAAGGCATCGGGAACTCGGATAAGAATTCCGGCGCCATCGCCGCTATCAGGTTCTGCACCCGATGCGCCGCGGTGTTCGAGATTGCGAAGTGCGGTGAGCGCCTTCTCTACGATCTCATGTGTTGCAATTTTATTAAGGGTGGCAACCATCGCAACGCCGCATGCGTCATGTTCATTCGCAGGGTCATAGAGACCCTGTGCTGCGGGATAGTTCGATGAGAGTGCCATAACCCGTTGTCCTTTTTGTAAGTATCACAAGGGACAACTTTGGCCCGGTAGTAGGTGGTGCTGGTGGTTCAGTAATGAAAGGGTAGCAAGGGGGTGCTTTAGATGCCACTCACATGCAAGAGCTGACCGATACCCGCGGTGATGGCCATACCGAGACAGCCGCCAATAATCACGCGCAAAGTTGGAGCAAATACCTTCGAGCCTGACGTTCTGGCGCTGATCACGCCGGTGAGAGCCAGACCCACCACTGTGAAGGCGATGATGCTCGTCGCCTTTGCGCTCGTGGTCGGAGCAAAGGCGCCTAAGAATGGAATTAAGCCACCAAAGGTAAAGGCACATGCCGATGCGATTGCTGCCTGAACTGGACGAGCCTTTGTATGAGGATGTTGTCCAAGTTCATCACGCAGATGTGCGGCCAATGGATCTTTCTCATGCATCGTTTGTGCAACTTGCGTTGCAAGTTCTCGCGACAATCCACGATTGATGTAGATCTCAATCAACTCTTCAAGTTCTCCATCGGGATCGGTTGCTAAATGCTCGATCTCTAAGAGGCGATCTGATTCTTCAATATCGTTCTGCGAACGCACTGACACATATTCACCGACAGCCATCGACATGGCACCAGCTGCAATACCTGCAGCACCTGCTGTTACTAAAAATGTATTCTCGCCAGATTTAGCTGCGGCTACACCGATCATCAAGCTGGCAGTTGCTACGAGACCATCATTTGCTCCAAGAACTGCAGCGCGCAACCAACCTGCACGGTGTGTGCGATGTTGCTGATTGCGACGATATACATCTTCTAGAGCCATACCGAAAGCCTACCTCTTCCGCTGCATAAATCGCGTGAAGGTCACTGCGCCGATGACTGTACATAGCAGCGCGACATACTGATTGAGGCGCAGCCCTACAAAAGTGTGGGATTGATCAATTCGTAAACCTTCAATAAAGAATCGCCCAAAACTGTAAAGGGTGATGTAGGCAGTGATGAGAGCGCCGCTGGGAAGGGAGCGACCTAATCTGAGTAGCAGACCTGCAATCGCAAAGCACCAGAGTGATTCATAGAGAAAAGTGGGATGAAAGGTCGCGAACTCTTCATATCCGATCGGTCTTAACGATGCAGGAATTTCTAGCGCCCAGGCCGCTTTCAAAGGTTTGCCGAAGAGTTCTCCATTGAACCAATTTCCCCAGCGACCAATACCTTGCGCGATTAAAACACCTGGAGCTAGCGCATCTGCAAATACAAGAAAAGATGGAAGTGCAATTCGCTGTGCGATACGACGATAAGCGATAAGCGCTGCACCAGAACCGAGCGCGATTGCACCCCAAATTCCGAGCCCACCATTCCAGATACGAAAGGCATCTGAGAAATGACCATGAGCACCAAAATATTTTTCTGGGGTTGTTACTACGTGATAGAGCCGGCCACCAATCACACCAGCTGGGACTGCAAAGATGGCGACATCGCTTACAACGCCAATCGCAGCAGGATGCACTGCAACAAATCTCTTATTGCCTAACCAGAGCGCAACCGCTACCCCAGCGATAATGCAGAGAGCGTAGAAGTGAATTGTCAGTGGCCCAATTGCAACCGCCGACGTTGTCGGAGTTGGAATTGAGAGCCTGAGCATTATCCGCGCTCTATAGCTGCTTTAAATTTAACTGGATTAAAGTATTCGGTCTTACGATCGAGCTCTTTGCCATTAACAAAGATGGTTGGAGTTGCATTGACATTTGCCTTTGCGCCGGCATTGGCAACGTTGGTGACCCAGTCGGCATATTTTCCGCCAGCAACGCAGGTACCAAATTTGCTGTCGGTGATTCCGGCAGCAGGCCCAAGGATTGTCAGAGCCAAGTTTGTCCATGCTCCAGAATTTTCAGCTGGTTGGTTTGCGTAGAGCGTGCGGTGATAGTTCAAGAACTTTCCTTGATCTGCAGCGCAAGCTCCGGCATTGGCGGCACGAATTGAATCAGGGCCGAGGAATGAAAGCGTGTGATACACAACTGTTGCTTTCTTCGCTGTAATAAGTGATTCGAGGTAATCGCCATTCATCTTCTCGAATTGCTGACAGATTGGGCATTGAAAATCTTCATAGACATCGACGACAGGGACGTTTGTGACACCGCCATTGAAGACAATTCCATATCCATGGCTAGCAGATACGCTAGAAGGAATCTTGGCCGATGTCTTAGTTCCCTTTGAAATCAAGGTCGGGACCAGCATCAAGAGCACAACTCCTACAACAACCACAATCACTAGATTGCGAGTGAAGTTATCTCTGCCAGGTTTCTGATTAGCCATTGGTCTTTTCTCCATTTGAGGTAAGTCGATCGAGTCCAAATTTACTTTGTGGGAAGCGGAAAAGGTAAATCGCCATGAGCGCCAAGGCGGTATCACGCAAGATTTCCGGCAAATAGTTGGTGGCACCAGGTGCGACTTGTCCCCCACCACCGAAACAACCGCAGTCAATGGAGAGCCCCCGAGCCCAAGCCTGAGAAATACCGATAATAAAGGTGAGCATTAGTAAGCCACCGATTGCGGCGGAAATTCTGATTGCTGCTCCCAGAATAAGAAGGATTCCAACTGCCATTTCCAGAAAGGGCAGAGTAAGCCCTAAGAAGTTTGCAATAGCGATTGGCAAGAGTTCATAGGCACGAACTGCCATCTGTGATTTATCAAGATGTTGATACTTCAGAAATCCTGCTACCAGCAGTACACCACCCAAGATTAATCGAGCTAACAGAGCAAACCATGGAAAATATTTCTTCATCGACCTTCACGAACTCCTTTAGCTAATTCAGCCGCCAATTCACGCACAGCAGCAAGGCCCGACTCTTCATCTGGCGCATCTTGGATCGCTTTAATAAAGGCTGAACCAACGATGACGCCATCTGCATAACCAGCCACACCCTTGGCTTGTTCGCGCGTAGAAACTCCTAGACCCACAGAGACTGGCAGACCTGTAGTTGTACGAATGCGAGCTACCAACTCGGCAGCCCCCGATGAGACCGAGGTACGAGCACCGGTGACGCCCATCAAACTTGCGGCATATACAAAACCTCCGCATTGCGATGTAACAAGTGGCAAGCGCGCATCCTTAGTGCTGGGAGCTACAACGTAAATGGGATTAATTCCAGTCTTCGCAACGGCCGCTTGCCATGCTCCAGATTCTTCAATGGTCAAATCTGGAGTGATAACTCCTGAGCCGCCATTATCGAGAATTGCTTGAGCGAATTTTTCCACACCATACTTTTCGATGGGATTCCAATATGTCATGACAACTGCTGCGACTCCAAGATTGGTAGCAGTCTGCAACGCATCAAATACTTCACGCGCTCCAGTGCCGTGAGCAAGCGATTGATCAGCAGCAGCCTGAATAGTTGGCCCATCCATCACTGGATCGCTATAAGGGAAACCGATTTCAATCGCATCAACGCCGCCATCGACAAATGCTTGGATTACTTTCTTACAACCGGCAATACTAGGAAATCCAGCTGGGATATACGCGATGAGCGCTGCGCGATTTTCGGCTCGAACTTTTACGAAGAGATCATCTAAAGCTGTTGTCATTTAGAGCGGAATTCCAAAGTACTGCGCCGCAGTTTGTACATCTTTATCGCCACGTCCAGAGAGATTAATCAGAATGATTCCATCAGGCCCAAGTTCATTGCCGACCTGCATGGCACCTGCTAGCGCGTGCGCAGTTTCGATAGCAGGAATGATTCCTTCAGTCTTGGAAAGAAGCGCAAAGGCATGCATCGCTTGCGCATCGGTAATTCCGCGATATTCAGCGCGACCAATGTCGTGGAGATAGGCATGTTCTGGCCCAACTCCTGGATAATCAAGTCCTGCAGAGATTGAGTGAGATTCAATTGTCTGACCATTCGCATCTTGTAATACATAGGTGCGATTTCCATGGAGAACTCCTGGTGAACCACCTGAAATCGATGCAGCATGGCGACCAGTTTCAACTCCATCACCGGCTGCCTCCAGACCAATCAAGCGCACTGAAGGGTCAGAGATAAAGCGATGGAAGATGCCAATCGCATTCGATCCACCACCAACACAAGCGAGCACAGCATCAGGAAGTCGACCGGTGAGCGCGAGAACTTGTTCGCGCGATTCTTCACCAATAATTTTATGGAAATCGCGAACCATTGATGGGAAAGGATGCGGGCCGGCAACAGTGCCTAATAAATAATGGGTCGTCTCTACATTGGTAACCCAATCGCGCATCGCTTCATTGATTGCATCTTTTAAGGTTCGTGAACCAGAGGTCACCGGAATAACTTCGGCGCCTAGTAATTTCATGCGAGCAACGTTGAGCGATTGACGCTTCGTATCTTCTTCGCCCATATAGACAACGCACTCCAGCCCCATCAAGGCAGCTGCTGTAGCTGATGCAACACCATGTTGACCTGCTCCAGTTTCAGCGATGATGCGTTTCTTACCCATACGTTTGGTAAGAAGTGCTTGTCCTAAAACATTATTGATCTTATGACTTCCGGTGTGGTTGAGATCTTCGCGCTTGAGAATGATGCGCGCTCCCCCTGCATGTTCAGCAAATCGCTTAGCTTCAGTAATGATGCTAGGGCGGCCGGTATATGTGCGATGTAGTTCTGCCAGCTCTGCGATAAATGTTGGATCAGTCTGCGCCTTGATACGTGCAGCGTCGAGCTCTTCGAGAGCGCCAATCAGCGCTTCTGGAACAAAGCGGCCACCATATGGACCAAAGTGGCCAGCGAGTTCTTCGACAGTAGTCATAGCGCAAGCCTACCCGCGCCCTAGTAAATCGCGCATGGCGGAAATTGGATTACCTGACTTTACGAGGGCTTCTCCGACAAGGATCGCGGTTGCGCCAGAATTTTGAGCGAACTCAACATCGGCGCGCGAGGCGATTCCTGATTCAGCGACGCGAATCACAGAGGTTGGTATCCGCGGAATTAAGTCACTAAAAGCCGCGCTATCAACATCGAGCGTCTTCAGATTCCGCGAGTTGACTCCGATGATGCGTGGCTCAATCTCCATCGCACTATCGAGTTCTTGCGCAGTATGAATTTCAATGAGAGATGCCATTCCGAGTTCAGTTGCCAGATCATAGAAATCTTTAAGTTGATGTTTGGATAGAGCAGCCACAATAAGCAACACAATATCTGCGCCATGTGCACGTGCCTCTAAGAATTGATATTCATCAACCATAAAATCTTTACGGAGCACTGGAATACTGACACGTTTGCGAACTGCATCAAGATCTTCGAGTGAGCCGCCAAAGCGTCGCTTCTCGGTTAATACGCTTACCGCCGCAGCACCTGCTTCTTCATACTGTTCAGCAAGTGATGCTGGATCTGTAATTGGTGCCAGTGATCCTTTGCTGGGAGATGAACGCTTGACTTCGGCAATCACATTCATCTCATCGCGTGTCAAAAATTGATGCGCATCCAGTGCTGGAGCAATATCTTCGATTCGCTGTTGCAGGTGGGCCAGCGGCAATCTGCGCGCAGCCAGATCTTCGCGTACGCCTTCGATGATGGAATCTAGAACGCTCATTGTGCATCCTCTGTCGGATCGATTCCTTTATCGAGTGAGCTCCACGTCGAAAGTTTTTTGGGTGCGCGTTCGTAGCGTGCTGCCAGTCTTACCTTGCGGCTGATAGAGATAGCCAAGATTGAGATAAGAAGGAGTGAAAAAGCCAATTTAAACATTAGTGTTTCTGCAATTCATTGGCAGCGGTGATTGCACCTAGTACGGCTGCTGCTTTATTGAGAGTCTCTTCATTCTCAGAGACTGGATCTGAATCTGCCACCAAGCCTGCACCAGCTTGTACATATGCGCTTCCCTTATAAAGGAGCGCGGTACGAATTGCTATACATGTATCAATATTCCCGGTGAAATCAAAGTAGCCGATAGCGCCACCATAAAGTCCGCGACGGGTTGGTTCGAGAGTTTCAATGATCTCCATGGCGCGTGGTTTAGGTGCGCCCGATAACGTTCCCGCTGGAAATACTGAGAAGAGCGCATCGATAGGAGCCGCAGATTGGGCGAGCTTTCCAATCACTGTTGAAACAATATGCATCACATGTGAGTAACGCTCGATATGCATAAAGTCAATCACTTCAACGCTACCTGGTGCACATACTCGACCTAAATCGTTGCGACCAAGGTCAACCAACATCAGATGTTCGGCGCGCTCCTTAGGGTCAGCCAAGAGCTCCTCACCTAAACGAATATCTTCTTCGACAGAGGCAGAACGTTTACGGGTGCCAGCGATTGGGTGAACCATCACCTCAGTGCCGGTTACCTTTACCAGCGCTTCGGGGCTAGAACCAACAACTTCAATGCCATCTTCAAATCTAAAGAGATACATATATGGACTTGGATTATTGAGTCGCAACATGCGATAGACATCGAGAGCATCGGCAGAACACTTCATGGCAAATCTCTGCGAGAGAACTATTTGGAAAGCTTCTCCAGCGCGGATTTCTTCTTTCGCGATTTCAACCTTGGCGATAAATTCGGATTCATCCATATTGCGATCAAATTGCGGTGCTCGCTTAGATGGAATCTCTGAAACATCGCCGGCCAGCGGAGTTAATAACTCTGCCTGCATCCGATCAAGGCGCGACACTGCATCGGCATACGATTCATCGATACGTTCATCTGATCCATCCCAGTTAATGGCATTGGCGATGAGCGTGATGGTGCCTTCGCTGTGATCCATGACAGCTAGATCGCTGGTCAACATAAATGCAATTTCGGGAAGTTCAATATCTTTTACGGCGAGATTGGGAAGCTTTTCGAGTCTGCGAACCGAGTCGTAACCCATGTAACCAACGAGTCCACCGGTAAGTGTCGGAAGTCCGGCAATTGTAGGAGACTTCAAATGCGCAACCGTCTTGCGCAGCGCTTCCAAGGGGTTCATGCCTTGCGGTACTCCAGCAGGAGGTTTGCCTAGCCAGATTGCTACGCCATCTTTCTCCGTCAGAGTTGTTTGGCTATGTGCACCAATAAATGAGTATCGCGACCAGACTCCCCCGTGTTCGGCAGATTCCAAAAGGAAAGTTCCAGGCAAATTTTTGGCAAGTTTCTTATAGACATTCAGAGGGGTTTCGCCATCTGCAAGAAGTCGGCGATATACCGGAATTACATTATTGCTCTTCGCGAATTCGCGGAATTCCTCTAGCTTCACTTGGCAACCTTGATTTCCCGATGGAAGCAGGTGTGCTCGCCCGTGTGGCAGGCAGCGCCGATCTGTTCAACTTTGATGAGAAGTGCATCTCCATCACAATCTATAGCAATTGAGTGAACAAGTTGAAAATGTCCGGAGGTTGCGCCTTTCTCCCATAATTCATTACGGCTACGAGACCAATATGTCGCTTTACCTGTTTCTAAAGTTGCGGCAAGTGATTCTGCATTCATATAGGCCAGCATGAGAACTTCTCCCGTTGCTGCATCTTGCGCAATTGCGGGAATGAGGGAGTCTGGATCTTTGAGGAGCGCAGAAATCTCGGGAGTTAGCTCTGTGCTCATATGCTTATTCTGCCCTACGACGTGCGGGGGTTGCGCACTGAATAATTGTGGCTAGAAAGGTACTTCTTCACATCTGCAATACGGTGCACGCCAAAGTGGAAGACGCTGGCCGCCAATAAGGCATCTGCACCAGCGTCGAGCGCGGCCGCAAAATCTTCGAGTGATCCGGCGCCACCACTGGCGATCAGCGGAACTCGAGATACAGATCTGACCGCAGTAATCATTCCAATGTCATAACCAGCACGCGTTCCATCTGCATCCATAGAGTTGAGGAGGATTTCGCCGACTCCAAGTGCGCACGCTTTCTCAACCCAAGCAAGTGCATCTACTCCAGCGCTTTCGCGACCACCATGTGTAGTGACTTCAAATCCAGAGTCGGTCCGGGCGCGACGCGCATCAACTGAAAGAACTAGCACTTGCGAACCAAACCGATCTGCAATCTCTGCAATTAATTCTGGGCGAGCCAAGGCAGCAGTGTTGATGGAGACTTTATCTGCACCAGCACGTAACAATCTATTGACATCATCGACGCTACGAATTCCACCACCAACAGTTAATGGAATAAATACCTGCTCAGCAGTTTTGCGAACTACATCGAGAGTTGTCTCTCGACCTGCAACACTTGCTGAAATATCGAGAAAGGTAAGTTCGTCTGCACCTTCCAGGCCATAGAGGGCTGCCATTTCAACTGGGTCACCCGCATCGACGAGATCGGTGAAGTTAACGCCTTTTACGACTCGACCATCTGTGACATCAAGACACGGAATGATGCGTACAGAAAGACTCATCGTCGGGTGAGTTCCAGTGCTTCTTGTAATGTAAACGCTCCGGCATAGAGGGCCTTGCCGACAATTGCACCTTCTACGCCCACACTATTGAGTGCTGAGAGCGCCGCAATATCTGCCAGCGATGAAATTCCACCCGATGCAATAACTGGTTGGCGCGTTACCGCACATACTTCTTTCAGTAACTCCAAGTTAGGTCCTTGCAAAGTTCCATCTTTGGTCACATCAGTGACCACATATCGTGAACAGCCATCGCGTTCAAGGCGTTCGATAGTTTCAAAGAGATCGCCACCTTCTTGAGTCCAGCCACGTGCCGCAAGTACATGTCCACGAACATCGAGTCCGACAGCGATGCGATCGCCAAACTCGCCAATAGCTTTCGCTGTCCATTCAGGATTTTCGAGAGCTGCAGTTCCAAGATTGATACGGCGACACCCTGTTGCTAGGGCACGACGCAGTGATTCGTCATCGCGAATTCCACCAGAGAGTTCGACTTTAATATCGAGTGTGCCCACGACCTCTGCCAACAGCGCACTATTTTCGCCACGACCAAACGCGGCATCGAGATCAACTAAGTGAAGCCACTCCGCTCCAGCTGCTTGAAATTCAAGAGCAACTTCGAGTGGGTTACCGTAGGCAGTTTCGGCAGAGAGTTCGCCTTGGACCAGACGTACAGCGCGGCCATCTTTGACATCCACTGCCGGTAATAGTTCTAGATAACTCATAGGGAATCGGTCCAATTCTTGATCAAGTGCAATCCAGCATCGCCTGATTTCTCTGGATGAAATTGTGTTGCTGCTACTACGCCATCTTCTACTGCTGCCAGAAAATCCTCGCCGTGATGGGCCATCGTTTCAATTGCCCCGACCTTCGCTTTTACCGCGTATGAGTGCACAAAGTAGAAAGATTCTTCTTCAATCCCCTGAAAGAGTGCAGAACCCTCACCTACGTGAACGGTATTCCAACCCATATGGGGCAATATCGGTGCGCTTACTTTTTCTACCGTCGCATCCCACACTCCAACACCGATGTGATCACCATGTTCGACACCACGAGCGAAGAAAATCTGCATTCCAACGCAAATCCCAAGAGTGGGGCGTTGTGCGGCGATACGTTCGCGAACCAGTTGATCGCCGCGAATGTCGGTGAGACCTTTCATACATGCAGCAAAAGCGCCTACGCCCGGTACGACGAGACCATCTGCATTGAGCGCAGTCTGGTAATCCGAAGTGATGACAACTTCTTGACCTGAAGTTTCAAAGGCGCGCTGAGCAGAGCGTAAATTTCCTGATCCGTAATCGAGAATTGCAATCACGAACGTTAGAGCGAACCCTTTGTTGAAGGAATTCCGGCTACTCGACTATCAATTGCGACAGCATCACGAAGTGCGCGTGCAACCGCTTTAAATTGTGCCTCGAAGACGTGATGGGCATTGCGCCCTTCAAGTACGCGAATGTGCAGTGCAATACGGGCTTCAGCAACAATGGATTCCCAAATATGTTTTCCAAGCGTTGTATCGAAAGTTCCGATTAATTCAACAATTTCTGGTTGGCGGTGAACTAGGTAAGGACGGCCAGATAGATCGACTGCTGCCTGCACAAGTACTTCATCCAATGGAACCATTGCATCACCAAACCGGCGGATACCTGCCTTATCTCCCAACGCTTCGCGAAGTGCCTGCCCAAAGGCGAGGGAGGTGTCTTCAACAGTGTGGTGCGAATCTACGTCGACATCACCTGATGTCTTTACCGTCAAATTAAATCCGGAGTGCTTACCTAGCTGGCTCAACATATGATCGAAGAAAGGAACTCCCGTTTCAACAGAGATTTCTCCAGTGCCATCGAGATTAAGTTCGACAAGAACGCTCGACTCTTTGGTGGTTCGTTCGACTCGTGATGTTCTGCTCATTTTTCTCCTAGGCAGGCCGTTAGCGCTGAAATAAATTTACTGTTCTCGGCTTCATTGCCAATGGTCACTCGCAAGTACCCCAATAATCCCACATCTCGGATGAGAACTCCTCTACCAAGCATCATCTGCCATAACTGTGCAGAAGGCTGAGCGAAGCCCGAGAAGAGAAGGAAGTTGGAAGAGCTGGGAATGACAGAGAGGCCAAGTTCAGTTAATTGAGCGGCAACTTGATCTCGATCTGCACGAAGTTTTGCCACAGTTCCCAATAATTCACCTTGAAAATCAAGTGCTACATCTGCGGCCGCCTGGGTGAGGGCGCTGAGGTGATACGGAAGTCGCACTAAGAACATGGCATCAATCACTGCCGGATCTGCAATGAGATAACCAAGACGTACACCAGCAAATGCAAATGCCTTACTCATCGTACGGATGACAACAATGTGTGGGTATTTAGAAATCAGCGTTACTGCTGACTTCTCCTCTGAAAACTCTGCATATGCTTCATC
>Ga0304729_1001749_pt1 | contig 13793 bp, 13 predicted proteins | sample C_131016_MF_Meta_FD_190475 | JGI IMG/M metagenome (GOLD analysis project Ga0304729, IMG submission 190475) | Freshwater microbial communities from Lake Croche, Canada to study carbon cycling - C_131016_MF_MetaG (v2) (version 2) | ecosystem: Environmental > Aquatic > Freshwater > Lake | place... | reverse complement strand
ACTTTTGGCCTTGGAGATGCATGTCTGGGTGCTTGAATTGCTGCAGGTACATTGCCCATATAAGCAAAGCCTGGCATAAAACCAATACAATACACCGTGTATATTTCACGACAATGCAATTCAATAATGGCTTCTATAGATTGTTTGGTGGAGCTAGCCATAGCCCCTAAGTCCATACCAAATTGGGGGTCGTAACACACAGGTACTTTTACAACTTTATATGTTTCATTTGCTTCCCATAGAGTATTTACATTTTCAATCAAAGCAGGAACTGTGTTTTTTATAAAAAGAAGGGGCTCTATTTTTTCTGATTGATAGTAGCTATGCACATCAAAAACAATGGTAATGGTTTGATAAGCTGGAATGATGTCTTTGATCCAATTTTGTTTGTCTTTTAATAAATAGCATGTAGCGGTTATTTTTTTAATCAACAAAAGAGATTCAGCTGAAATAGCTTCTACAATGGATAATACAATGGCGTGGTCACCCAAATAATTATATTGAATGTTGGCATTACTTGTATTGGATTTAGAAAGCATACCAAAAGGTAATAATTATTAGGCTAATTATAAAAAAATCAAGCCCCTTTTAGCTTTTGTATCAATATAAATAATAATAAAAAACGGTATATTTGAAATAGCCAATTTGGAAAGTATAAAATTGAATAGAAATAGCACGTAGTAGCTAAAAGTAAATGGGGGAATTATAAAATAACTCTAATTTCTAAAAATAAAAAATTGAGAAAAAATTTATTACAGTTAATTGTGGTATCGTTATCATTGGTGCCATTTTTGAGAAGTACAGCTCAAACCAAACAAGCCAAACCCAATATTATTTATATCTACGCCGATGATATGGGCTATGGTGAATTAGGATCTTATGGTCAAAAAAAGATCAACACGCCTCATTTAGATCAAATGGCCAAAGAGGGTATGCGTTTTACACAACATTATAGTAGTGCGCCAGTATGTGCACCTTCACGTTGTATGTTAATGACAGGAAAGAGTCCTGGCCATGCTTATATCAGAGGTAATTATGAATTAGGTGGCTTTGCAGATAACGAGGAAGGAGGTCAAATGCCTTTGCAGGAAGGCGCTTATACTGTGGCGGCTATGCTTAAAGAAAGAGGGTATCGTACTGCCTTAGTGGGCAAATGGGGTATGGGTGTGACAGGAACTTCGGGTAGTCCACTTAAGCAAGGGTTTGATTATTATTATGGATACTTGGATCAAAAACAAGCACATAATTATTACCCAACGCATTTATGGGAAAATGATCAATGGGATAGTTTAAACAATCCTGTTATTAATGTACACACTTCTATTGATCCAAAAACTGCCACCGATGCAGATTTTGAAAAATACCGAGGAAAGGAGTATGCGCCCGCAAAAATGACCGAAAAAGCATTGGCATTTATTGACAACAACAAGAGCCATCCATTTTTTCTTTATTTACCTTATACCATTCCACATTTATCATTACAAGCGCCAGAAGCATATGTAAAAAAATACATTGGACAATTTCATGAACAACCTTATTATGGAGATAAAGGCTATGCACCCAATAAATATCCGCTTTCTACTTATGCAGCAATGATTACTTTTTTAGATGATCAAGTGGGAATTATTTTAGAAAAAATAAAAAAATTGGGATTAGATGACAATACCATCATTATGTTTTCAAGTGACAATGGTGCTACCTTTTCGGCTGGAGTAGATGTAAAATTTTTCAATAGTGTGAGTGGACTTCGTGGTTTAAAAATGGATTTGTATGAAGGAGGAATCAAAGTTCCCTTTATTGTCAGATGGCCAGGAAAAATAAAAGCCAATACCACTTCCAATTTGTTATCAGTACAATATGATATCATGCCCACCTTGGCAGAACTTACAGGCAAGCCCGTGAAAAATATTGATGGGGTTTCTTTGTTACCAACCTTGTTGGATAAAACAAACATTCAAACTGCTCATGAGTTTATGTATTTTGAATATCCTGAAAATGGCGGACAGATAGCAGTTAGAATGGGAAAGTGGAAAGGGGTAAAAATAAATGTGCTAAAGAATCCATTGGGTAATTGGGAATTGTTTAATCTTGAGATGGATCCACTTGAAAAAAATAATATCGCAGAAATGAATTTAGAAATCATTGATAAGATGAAAGCAATTGCAACCGCACAGCATCAACATCCACAAGTATTGGAGTGGGAGTTTATTGATCCTAAAATAAAAAAAGCAGCCAACTTAAAGTAGTGGCTGCTTTTATCTGTGCTAAATAACTTTATTTAATCTCTTGCTCGCTAATTTTTCCTGTTGTTTTGTGTTTTAGGATTAATTTTTTTGCGCCATAATGAGTCATTTCTTCTTTAATTAAATAATGATCTTTATCGTACTCTACTAAATGGCTTTCTTTTGTTAAACCAGTTTTGCCTCTCCATACATCTAACTTAACGGGTTCCCATAATTTAGTTTTTGCCGATTTATAAGCTGCATCTAAAATACAGTTTACCACATAGCCATCATAAAAAGTTTCTTTTGGCGCTTCACCTTTTTCCATTGAATTAAACATATCCATAAACATATGGTTGTAGCCTAATTCATTGAGTTCATCACCCACTGGGAACAACCAGCCACTATTGCTTTCTGATTTTTCTGAAATATAATCTCCGCCTTTTCCAGTGGTAAACATTTCAAATCCTGTTCTTAAAAAACTATTGATCCAAATCGTACCTTCTGTTCCCATCACTTCGTCTCTTAAGTCTAAACCACCTCTAAATGTCCAACTTACTTCAAATTGACCAATCGCACCATTTTCATATTTAACCAATCCAATGGCATGGTCTTCGGCATCAATAGGTTTTACTTGTGTATCTGCCCAACACATTACTTCAATGGGTTTAATATCTTTTCCAATATAAGATCTTGAAATTTCTACGCAATGGCAGCCTAAGTCTAAAATACAACCACCTCCAGCTTGTTCAATATTCCAAAACCATTCACTGTGTGGGCCAGGATGTGTTTCACGTGATTTAGCCCATAAGATTCTTCCTACAGCACCTTCTTTTACACTTTGGTTGGCTTTGATAAATTTAGGGGTATATACTAAGTCTTCTAAATAGCCATTGAATATACCTGCTTCTTCTACGGCGATCAACATTCTTTTTGCTTCATCACCATTACGTCCTAAAGGCTTGGTGGTCATGACTGCTTTTTTATGTTTGCAACACAACATGACCGCCATTTCATGAATATCGTTGGGAAGGGCAATACATACCACATCCACATCGGGATGTGCAATGGCTTCTTCCATTTCAGTAGTCCAATGTGCACACTTGTAATCTGCTGCAAATTTGGTGGCAGACTCTTCACGTCTAGCATAAATACTTACTACTTTATCTTTACTTCTATATCCTTGCAGAGCATCGGCATAAAAACGACCAATAAATCCTGCACCTAACATTGCAATTCGCATCTTGACTAATTTTTAGATTTTATAATTAATTTATTTTTAAATACTTTTTTTGAAAACTTTTCTATTATTAATATTTCAATACTTTAAGCAACAGTTGCCGTTTCTTTTTTCTCCTTAAAGAATAAAATAAAGGCTATCAATACGGCGCCAGCAATAGCAGCAGGGGTGAGCCATATCGATGTCCAATTGTGTGCAGCGGCACCTGTTATCGCATTGCTTGCAGTTTTATTTTGATCTACTACAAAGCCACTGTACCAAGTACCTATAAACATACCTACGCCATAAGTGGCAAAAGTAAATAAGCCTTGTGCTGCATTTTTAATTTTTTCGCCAGCTTTTTTCTCAGTATACATGTAACCTGTAACAAAGAAAAAGTCATAACACACGCCATGTAAAATAATGCCAGCATACAACATCCAACTATGGTCCATATTACCATACGCAAAAAATAAGTAACGAAGTAACCAAGCGCTAATGCCTAAAATAAGCATATTCTTTACACCCACTTTATTAAACATAAAAGGAATGGCTAATATAAATAAGGCTTCTGACATTTGTCCCAGGGTCATTTTACCGGCAGCATTTTCTAATCCAATTTCATTTAAGAAGGGATTGGCAAAACCATAATAAAAAGACAAAGGAATACAAATTAAAATGGCTGATACGAAGAATATAAAAAAAGATCTTGATTTAAATAATACAAAGGCGTCTGTTCCTAGGATAGAACCCACCGTTACTTTTTCTGCCTGTGCTTTAGGGGGTGTATTAGGTAGCGCAAAACTTAATAAACCTAAGAAGGCAGAAACGCCAGCAGCTACATAAAAAGTACCTTCTGTTTTTTCAATACCCAATTGGCCAATCACAATACCTGCCGCTATCCAACCTAAGGTTCCAAATACGCGTATCCAAGGGAATTGTTTTCCAGGGTCGGTCATTTGAGCGAAGGCTACACTATTACTTAATGCAATAGTGGGCATGTATAATAAGGCGTATACTAAAATAACCCAGTAAAAATTTTCATTATTAGCCTTAGTCGCATAAAAAAGTAAGGCAGCACCTACAAAATGTAAAACCCCCATAATTTTTTGTGCTGCAAAAAAACGATCTGCAATCATGCCTACAAAAAAAGGACTAAAAATAGTAGCAATAGCCACAGCACTATAGGCAGCTCCAATATCAAGCCCTGTAGACTTTAAAATTTCGCCCATATAAGTTCCCATTGTCACATACCACGCACCCCAAATATAATATTGCAAGAACATCATGGAGGATAGCATTACGCTAATTTTTGTTTTCATATATCGAGCTGTTTTTAAGCGTATTCAATATACTCAAAAAATTGGAAAATTGCCTTTTAGCGCCACAAAAAATGATGAAGAAATGATGAAAAGTCGATTAAAAAATAGGCTTGTATTAAGCTTCTAAAGCCTGCAGTATATCATCTATAATATCTTCCTTATGTTCAAGACCAACTGAAATTCTTATGAGTCCATCGCTAATACTTACGGCCTCTCTTTCTTGTGGAGAAAGTTTTGCATGCGTAGTGCTAGCAGGGTGGGAAGCAATGCTTCTAGTATCGCCTAAATTAGCCGTAAGCGATAACATTTTAATATTATTTAAAAATTTACGGCCTGCTTCAAGTCCTCCTTTGATTTCAAAACAAACAATACCTCCTCCATTAGTCATTTGCTTTTTAGCAATGGCATAATGAGGGTGCGATGTTAAGAAAGGATATTTTACAAAATTAATTTTTGCATGGCCTTCTAATTTTTCCGCAACAAACAAGGCATTGCTACAATGTCTTTCCATTCTTACTTCCAAAGTTTCTAAACTTTTACTTAATACCCATGCATTGAAAGGAGATAAAGAAGGACCAGTTGCACGACAGAATAAATACATTTCATGAATTAAGTCCTTGCGACCTACAATAGCACCTCCTAAAACGCGACCTTGTCCATCCATCCATTTAGTGGCTGAATGAATAACGATGTCGGCTCCTAATTCGATTGGTGTTTGACCAATAGGTGTGGCAAAACAATTATCTACATTTAAAATAATATTGTGCTTTTTAGCAATAGCACTTACCATGGCAATATCAATCACTTCTAATCCTGGATTCGTAGGGGTTTCTAAATAAATCATTTTAGTTTGTGGCGTAATGGCTGCTTCCCACTGAGCAGCAGTGGCATTGGCACTTACATAACTAAAATCAATACCATATTTAGGCAGGTACTTAGAAACAACGGTACGCGTACTTCCAAAAACTGAATCACATGATAAAAGATGATCTCCTTTTTTTAATAAAGCCATAAAAGAACCAAACACTGCACTCATTCCAGTAGCAGTGGCAAAGCCCGCTTCTGCATTTTCTAAAATACATAAACGATCTACAAACTCTTTTACATTGGGGTTAGAAAAACGACTATAAATATTTACATCCGTTTCATCTGCAAAAGCAGCACGCATATCTTCAGCATTATCAAAACAAAAACTACTTGTTAGATACATAGGACTTGCATGTTCCCCTTCTGCAGTTCTAGGAATTTGTGTTCTTATTAGTTTCGATTGCGTATGCTTCATACAATTATTTTAAAATTCTTGCTATTAATTACTATTCTTTTTAGGAGCTATATTTATTCGGTTAGCTTCTATCCAATTTCAACGGCCCAAGTAATGACGGCTCCAGCTGCTCTTAGCGTTGCAGCAACTGAGCAATATTTATCTATGGACAAAGCACAAGCTTTTTCTGCTTTTTCTTTGGTCATGGTTCCTTTAAATTTAAAAAGGATATGAACGGTCTTCCACAAAGCGGGTTCTTTATTCTCCTCTCGTTCACCATCTATCTCCATTTCAAAAAAATCTATCACCTCTTTTTGTTTGTTTAAAATCATCACAATATCTACACCACTGCATGCGCCAAGGGCACTTAGCAATGTTTGCATGGGTCTAAGTCCTGTTCCATGGCCTCCTTGGTCAACAGGAATATCCATTCTCATGGTGTTATGGGCTTCATCCACCGCATTAAAAGCAAAGCCATCATTAATCCTTGTTACGATCATCTTAGCCATAAAATAATAATTGTTAGTTAATTGAAATATAAATTCCAATGATTATGCAAATGTAATTCAAATAGATAGTTACTTTGCACTAGAATTTGAAAAAAATGGAACCATTGGTTTATAATTATGATGCCCCTTTTAAGTTGGAATGTGGGGTGATTTTACCGCAACTTAAAATTGCTTACCATACTTATGGTGACTATACACCTGGGAAAAAAGTAGCCTGGGTATGTCATGCTTTAACTGCCAATTCAGATGCTGCTGATTGGTGGAAGGGACTTATTGGGCCTGGGTCTTTAATTCATCCTGACGATTATTTTATTGTATGTGCTAATATTATTGGTTCCTGCTATGGATCTACAGGTCCATTGAGTAGTGAAATTGTGGGTACTTCTATTGGGTTTGAGCAATTTCCTACAGTCACCATACGAGATATGGTACAAGCACATATTTTATTACGTAAACATTTAGCCATCCCAACCATTGATTTATTATTGGGTGGAAGTATGGGTGGCTATCAAGCATTGGAATGGGCCATCTTTGAACCAACGATAATTAAAAAAATGTTCTTAATTGCTACTTCACCTTCAGAAAGTGCTTGGGGCGTGGCGGTACATACTGCACAGCGATTAGCCATTGAGGCCGATTGTACTTGGAATGAACCTACTCCCAATGCAGGTGCGAAAGGATTAAAAGCAGCTCGTGCTATTGGCATGTTAACCTATCGCAATTATGGTATTTTCCAAGAAAAACAAACCGATGAGGATCCAGAAAAAATAGACAATTTTAAAGCCTCTTCTTATATCAATTACCAAGGTGATAAATTAGTAAAAAGATTTAATGCCTATAGTTATTGGTTATTGACGAAGTCGATGGACAGCCATCACTTGGCTCGTAAAAGAGGCGGAGACTTAATTGCTACTTTACAATCTATTCAAATACCAAGTTTTATTATTGGCATCAACAGTGATATCTTATGCCCGTTAGATGAACAAAGATTTATGGAACAACATATGCCAAAAGCAACTTTGGTAGCCATCGATTCCGTGTATGGGCATGATGGTTTTATTATTGAGTCAGTTCAGATCACAGCGCATTTAAAAAATTGGTTAGCTAAGCAAGCTTAATTTATTTATATTTAATCTACAAAAAGAAACCTATGAAATTTTTAAGACAAATAGGGGAGTACTTATTTATTGTAAAACGTGATCCAAATCAAGAAAGATCAGGCATGATGAAAGCGATGCATGGCATGAATCGAATTTCATTACTTATGTTTTTAGTAGCCTTATTAGTAATGTTGTTTAAATTTTTATTGCTACCTTATTTCAAGCACTAGTCCTATTTATGCTGAACTGTTTGTAGTATAATATCAGCTGCTACCTCACTTGCCTTTTCTCCAGAATACAATTTATCTTTTAGCGCTAGATAATCGGCTTGTATGTTTTTTTGAGTCGTAGTATCTTCTAAAAGTTTGGTGAGTTCGTCAACTAAATTTTTGGTATTTAAATTTTCTTGTATTAGTTCTTTAACTACTTCCTTGTCCATGATTAAATTAACTAGGGCAATGTATTTTATTTTTACAAAATATTTTGCTAGGGCAAGCGTAATGGCATTGCCTTTATAACATACTACTTCGGGTACGCCTAACAAAGCCGTTTCTAATGTGGCCGTGCCACTTGTCACTAAGGCAGCTTTACTATGTTGTAAAAGTGCATAGGTGCTTGATTTTACAAGATGAACATTGGGTTGATGTTGGATGAGTGATGCAAACCAATTTTCATCTATGCCTGGAGCTTGAGCGACCACAAAATGATGGCCAGGAAAATGAATGGCCACAGACAACATGATAGGTAATTTTTTTTCAATCTCTTGTTTTCTGCTGCCTGGCAATAAGGCTATGATTGGTTCTTCTTTTAAAGCTGGTAAGGGATGTGGTAAATTCATTTGTGCGGCCAATACTTCCATTAATGGATGGCCAATATAATCTACGTCCCAATCCCATCTATCTTTAAAATACTTCTTTTCAAAAGGCAAAATGCACAATAATCTATCGATGCTGGCACGCATAGCAGGTACTCTATTTTCCTTCCAAGCCCATACTTGAGGCGCAATAAAATAAATTACTTTTAAATTTTGTTGCTTGGCCCATTTTGCAATTCTTAAATTAAAACCGGGGTAGTCGATACATATTAAAACATCAGGCGCAAATGCGTTGATATCCTTTTTACAAAAACGAATATTCTTAACAATGGTCGTTAAGTTAAATAACACTTCTACTAAGCCCATAAAAGCAAGGTCTCTGTAATGCTTTACTAATTTTCCTCCAGCTGCTTGCATTAAATCGCCACCCCAACATTGCACAACGGCATGGTTGTCCATAGTGGTTAGGGCTTTAATTAAATTAGCCCCATGTAAATCGCCGCTGGCTTCACCAGCAATAATATAATACCTCATTTATAAAAACCATTTACACGCAATAGCAATAATTGCGTAAATACAGGTGGTGAAAAATATACCTTTAGCAGTTTTGTCTTTTTGTTTTTGAAAAAAGATAGTAAGCACAGCGCCATTGATTAGCAAAGAAATACTAATCATCGCAGATAAAATTGATTTTTGACGATTGAGTAATTCTAAAAATTCAGCCAATGTAAAGGCACCAAATTTCCATTGGTAAAAAAGGAGGAAACCTAAAAAGGGCATCATCAAACCTACTAATACACCTACTATGTAATTGTCTTTTACCATTTCCACTTTTTACTTAGTTTGTCTTTAATTACATGATTCGTTAAATCAAATTGAACAGGCACCATACTCACATAATTATTCTTTAGTGCCCATACATCCGTGTCTTTGGATTTATCAAAGTTGACAAATTCACCAGTTAGCCAATAATATTTTTTACCATGGGGGTCGGTTCTCTCCACAAATTTTTCATCGTATTTGGCATAGGATTGTTTGCAAATCTTAATGCCTTTGATTAAGGAAGTGGCTACGTTAGGAATATTTACATTTAAACAAAGATGCTTATCCAAGTTTTTATCTGCCAATAGTTTTTTAACTATGATTCGTGCATAATGTTGCGCTGCTGTAAAATCGGCCTCGATACTTAAATCTAAAAGACTAAATCCAATACTTGGAATGCTTTCAATAGAGGCTTCTAAAGCGGCTGACATAGTACCAGAATAAATTACATTAATAGAATGATTGGCTCCATGATTGATGCCACTTAAGCAAATGGTAGGTTTGCGGTGTAATACTTTATCAACAGCTAATTTTACACAATCTACTGGGGTGCCACTGCAGGTATAGGCTTCTACACCGTCTACAATATGTGCTTTTTGAAGTCTTAAATGCTGTCCTAGGGTAATGGCATGTCCCATACCACTTTGTGGTTTATCAGGAGCCACCACAATTACTTTACCTAGGTCTTTTACAGCTTCTACTAAAGCTTTAATGCCTGGGGCGCTAATGCTGTCATCGTTTGTAATTAAAATAACAGGTTTTTCTATTTTCAACTTTGCCATAATGCAAGTTACCAAGATAGGCTTGCGCAACAAAATAAAGAAAATGCTAAAAATATTTGGTAATACTAAAATATTTAGTATATTGCACTAAAATCATTAGTTATGTCATACGCAGGAAAAAATTTAAAGTACATCAGAAAGCAGCGCGAATGGACACAAGAAGAGATGGCCAATCAGCTACAAATTAAGCGTTCTTTAGTGGGCGCCTATGAAGAAGAGCGTGCCGAGCCTCGCTTGGAAGTAATGGAAAACATTTGTGCTAAGTTCTCGATTAGCTTGGAGGAGTTTTTATTTCAGGATTTAGCCCTTTTGAATACACAAATGGCTCAGGACAATGGGTCAAATGATAGCTATATGGAGCGTCGTAGGGCCTTGAAATCAGATAAGACCATTACTTTGGCATCTTTGGTCACTTTTGTGCCAGTAAAGGCAGCAGCAGGGTATCTTGCTGGTTACGCCGATCCTGAATTTTTAGATGAGTTGAATACGTTTACTTTACCTATGTTGGCGCCAGGCGATTACCGCGCTTTTGAAATTATCGGTGACAGTATGCTGCCCACCCCAAGTGGAAGTGTTATTGTGGGAGAGAAAGTAGGAAGCTTTAAGGAGGTAAAAAACAGCAATACGTATATCGTAGTTTCAAATGCAGATGGGGTGGTATACAAGCGTATTATTACCAATGATGATCGTTCGGATAGTGGGAAAGAAGATAAGCTTACTTTGTTGAGCGACAATCCTTTATACGAGCCATATCAAGTAAATGCAACCGATATTGTAGAGATTTGGAAAGCTGTTTATATCATACACAAAGCGGGCACACAACCCATGTGGAATGTGGATCAATTGGCAGGGGTAGTGAATAATTTACAAGATCAAATTACAAGCTTAAAGAAAAAGTTGAATTAAATTATTTTAATGTGTTGAATATCAATATATTGATATTTTATAAATAGATTAAAATAACTTGAATTTGGCAACAGTTTTATTCCCACTCAATGGTGGCGGGTGGCTTACTGCTTATATCGTAGACCACTCTGTTGATGCCTCGAACTTCGTTGATAATGGCATTGCTTACATGAGCTAGGAACTCATAAGGGAGGTGTGCCCAATCTGCGGTCATACCGTCCACCGAAGTAACAGCTCTGAGTGCTATGGTAAATTCATAAGTACGTTCATCACCCATTACGCCTACACTTTTTACTGGCAATAAGATGGTTCCGGCTTGCCATACTTTCGTATACAAGTCAAATTCTTTCAAGGCATTCATGTAGATATGATCGGCTGCTTGTAATAAGGCCACTTTTTCAGGGGTAATATCCCCTAATATTCTAATTGCCAATCCAGGTCCTGGAAAGGGGTGTCTATTAATTAAGGCAGGAGAAATACCTAATTCCAAGCCTACTTTTCTTACTTCATCCTTAAATAAATACCTAAGGGGTTCCACCAATTTTAGGTGCATGGTATCTGGTAAGCCACCCACATTGTGGTGCGATTTGATCGTTTGAGAGGGTCCATGAACGCTCACACTTTCAATTACATCTGGGTAAATAGTTCCTTGACCTAGGAACTTGGCTTCCAATACTTTAGAAGCTTCTATTTGAAATACATCTATAAATAGTTTTCCAATAATTTTTCGCTTTTCTTCAGGCTCAGACTTGCCCGCCAAGGCATCATAAAACATTTGCTTGGCATCAATGCCTGTTACATTTAAGCCAATGGATTTGTAGATGTCTAATACGTCTTGGAATTCATTTTTTCGAAGTACGCCGTTGTCTACAAAGATGCCGTGTAATCGATCTCCAATGGCCCTATGAATTAATGTGGCAGCTACCGTACTATCTACTCCGCCACTTAAAGCCATAATCACATGACTGTCTCCAATTTGAGCTTTTAGCTTGTCAACCGTCTCCTGAACAAAGGATGAGGGGGTCCAATTTTGATGGCAACCACAAATTTCTACCAAGAAATTTTGAATCAATTGCTTCCCTTCTGAGGAATGATATACTTCCGGGTGGAATTGAAAACCATGCAATGGATTACCAGTGCCTTCTTTTTTTCTAAAAGCAGCTACAGGGATACTTTCTGTATCGGCCAAGAGTTCAAAATCTGCTGGAAGTTGGGTAATAGAATCGCTGTGGCTCATCCACACCTGACTATTATTGGATATATTTTTAAAAATAACGTCGTCCTTTTGAATACGTAATTGTGCACGGCCATATTCTCTTTTGTTTGATTTTTCTACTTTTCCCCCAAAATTCTTAGCACTTAATTGGGCACCATAACAAATGGTTAATACAGGAAGTTTATCTAGAATAGCTTTGATGTCCACATTGGGGGCATCAGTTTCATTTACACTGGCTGGAGAACCACTTAAAATGACTCCTTTTAAGGTGCTATCAAACTCAATGGTAGAGTTAAAAGGCTTGATCTCGCAATACACATTTGCTTCCCTTACAGCACGCGCAATAAGCTGAGTATACTGGCTTCCAAAGTCGAGGATGAGGATTTTTTCAGTCATAGCGCGAAGATACATAAAAAAAATCCCGCCCCGAGTAGGTCGGGGCGGGATGGGTATAATTGATGAATTATTCTTAATTATCGAAAAACCACTAACTAAGCTGTTGCTTTAGCGGCAACGTGCTTGGCCAATTTGCTCTTTAAATTAGCTGCTTTGTTTTTGTGGATAATGCCACGTTTTGCTAATTTATCAATTTGAGAAATGATATTAGGTAATTTTTCATTGTACGCTTTTTGATCGTCAACGACTTTTAATTCACGGATAGCGTTACGGGTAGTTTTACCATAATAACGATTTCTATCGCGACGTTTAGTTGCTTGTCTAATATCTTTTTTAGTAGCCGAGTGATTTGCCATGTATTATTTAATTTTCAGGAGGGCAAAGGTAAGGTAGTTGAACAAATATTTAAAATTAAAAATGAAAAAAAACCAAAATCTACATAAATATATGATTATCAGTGCTTTATATATAGTTTAAGACTAGGCCATGACATGCATAGCTTCAAGCCATTTTTTAGCCAAAAAAAGGGGGGCTATTTCAAGGCATTAAACGGATATTTGCAACACCCAAAAACAACCCGTACTCAATAGCATGACTTTTGATAAATACCATAACTCCCATCAGAACGTAGCAGATAAATTAGTGAGAGAATATGAGGGACCCACACCTTTTGCCCTGTATTTAAAAACCTATTTCGCTGCCAATAAAAAACATGGTAGTAAGGACCGTAAAAGTATTAGCGCAATATGTTATGAATATTTTAGAAAATTAAGTGCCCATTTTCCCTTACAAAATTTGATTACTTCTGTAATAGATATTCCAAAATTTATCAATGCTCATTTACAACAACCTTTGTTATTTATTCGTGCAAGACCAGGTAAAAAAGAATTAGTAAAAGCCAGCTTGGAAAAAGCTGGATTATTTTTTGAGACGATCAATGAAATGACTTTTGCATTGCCTAATACAAGTTCACTACAAAATATTATGGTATTGAATAAAGACGCAGTCATTCAAGATTTAAATTCACAAGCACTTGCTAATTTATTGCAATTAATTCCCATAACAGAAAAGCCTTTGGTTGTTTGGGATGCTTGTGCAGCAAGTGGGGGGAAGTCAATTTTAATTAAAGATTGTATACCTAATGCGCAATTGCATGTTTCAGACATTCGTGAAAACATCTTATTCAATTGTGAGAAGCGTTTAAAAGAAGCAGGTATTCAACCT
>Ga0304729_1001738_pt1 | contig 13841 bp, 17 predicted proteins | sample C_131016_MF_Meta_FD_190475 | JGI IMG/M metagenome (GOLD analysis project Ga0304729, IMG submission 190475) | Freshwater microbial communities from Lake Croche, Canada to study carbon cycling - C_131016_MF_MetaG (v2) (version 2) | ecosystem: Environmental > Aquatic > Freshwater > Lake | place... | reverse complement strand
TTCATATTCTTTTTGTTCAATACCCAATATGATGTTTATCTTATTATCTCTAATAAGATTCTTACCACATGATAGTATAACTCTATTATTAATATTCCAATCAAGTCTATAAACCCTCATATCAAGCAAGTAGCCAACTAGTTCGCTTCTATCAGTGGTATTGTAAGTGAAATAATTTGTGTCTATCAGGACGCTTAGAACTTTTATAGACGCATATAGTTCAGTTGGTCTTATATTGTTATTAGCGTGATACTGATTTTGTAAGTGGATAATCTTTGTAAGAATTTTTCTCTGAAAACTATTGTAATTTGTGCTTGAGGTATCATTTAGACTATCTGAGTTTATAACCAATTTATCAATCATTTGGTTTTTATATGGAAATCACTTATCTTTGTTTAAATTGATGCCTATGTCATACGATATAATTAATAAGAATTTAGAGAAATTAAATAATGCCATCGAGCAATTCCCAGAGATATTTAAAGAGTATAGAAAGTTAGGAGATAAGGCAAAGAAAGCTACTGAGTTTGAAGAGCGTACAAGAATAAGCAGTATGCAATCAAGGATTGAGGCAACTGCCGGTAACCTAGGCTTAGGTGAATATATCACACTAATGAAGTGGGTGGATTCAGCAAGTGAGCCAATTATCCAGCCTACAATGACTTGGAATCAATTAAAAGTTTTACTGTTAGAAAACTGTTTCGATAATAAGGTTAAGGTTTTCCTAGAGAAAAAGACTAAGAGAGGATTTTTATCATTTGTGGATAGTGAGTTATTTCAAGCATATAAAGGTGCAAAGCCAACTGGTAGAAGAGGATCGAGAAAGTATTATAGTAATAACTTTGGACATACTACATTAGCTATTGCCAATTTCCTAATTCAGAACGATATAAAACTATTAGAGAATGAGTTTTTCTTCAACTACTATTACAATGAGATTAAGAATTTTGAGTGTAATGCCAGTATAGAATTATCTATAACCAAAGATATACTAAAAGGACTTTCTCGAAGAATAAATTCTTTGAAATATGATTTCAAAAGAATGAATATAAGCATGTTGGAACGTGAGATAAGTTCTCTTCTGAGAACCAAAGTGATGACTATTGAGAAAGGTGAAAAAATTAAGTGTATTGAAGCACAGAATGGTTTAACACTAACAAAGGTATATGATGTTCTTAATTACGATATAAGTCTAAGCACAGGTAGTTTAATTGTTTTTATTATTGATGATAATGGTAGAAATTCCTCATATAACTATCGTTTGTTTGAGAACGTTACGAAGTTTAGGGATGATAGAATTAATGAAATGTTGAGCTTTTTAGACGAAGAATAATGAAAAATATGAAAAATAGAATCGAATGTATCTTAACTAAGATAATTAATATATTGATAATAGCAATGGGTATAGGGTTTACTCCTTTTCAATATTATTATATACATCTGCAAATCTCATATGGTAATCTAATTGTTTTATTATTATTATCAGTATTTATTTTCCTAATAGGATGGTTTGGGTTGTTGAGGACAAACAATCCTGCAAGAAGGTACAATCCATTCACCATTAATAAAAGATGGCACAATTATGGGAAAAGTATTGATGAGGATCCGTCACAGGTTTTTAGATTAGATGAGCTGACAGAAACTGAGATAGCGGAAAACTATAATAGAAGGTTGAGAGAAAAGAGGGATAAGCTAATTGATAAAATGATAAAATGAGATTTAAAATATTAAGGCATAAGCAGATTGATATATTTGGTGTATTCGAAGATCCACATGATTATGATCCCGACGGTAACACTTACTACGGATATGAGATTTTTCAATCCGCTAAACCAGAGTTACTAGGTATAGAATCAACTATGATTGACTTGAAGAATATATTTCTAGGTCACACTGCCTATAAACAACTTGATGATTATGATTTAGTTGAAGTTGAGTTAAAAGAAGTGTAAACTTTTTCTATCATATTAATATAAAAAACATGATAGAAAAAGTAAAATGTTTAATAATTGGATCCGGTCCCGCTGGGTTCACTGCTGCAATATACGCCGCTAGAGCAAATATGAATCCTGTGCTTTATCAAGGTATTCAACCAGGTGGTCAGTTAACAACCACTAATGAAGTAGAAAATTTTCCTGGTTATCCCGACGGCATCACTGGGCCTGAGATGATGGAACAGTTTGAGAGTCAGGCGAAAAAGTTTGGTACTGATGTTAGATATGGAATGGTAACTAAGGTTGACTTCACCGGAAATATACACAAAGTATGGGTTGATGATGAGAAAGAAATTCATTGTGATACTGTAATTATATCAACTGGTGCATCCGCAAAATATTTAGGTTTAAATTCTGAGCAACATTATTTAAAAGTTGGTGGAGGGGTGTCCGCTTGTGCGGTATGTGATGGCTTTTTCTATAAGGGTAAAGAAGTTATTATTGTTGGTGCTGGTGATTCCGCTTGTGAAGAAGCGCATTACTTATCTAATATCTGTAAGAAAGTAACTATGTTAGTTAGAAGTAATTTCCGAGCATCTAAGATAATGGTTGAAAGAGTTAAAAAGACATCTAATATTGAAATTATAATGGGTGTTAATGTTGATACCGTAATGGGGGATGGTCAGTTTGTTACGGGGGTTATGACAATAGATAGTTTTGGAAATTCATCTGAAATAAAGGCTGATGGTATTTTTATGGCAATTGGACATAAACCAAATACTGATATCTTTAAGGAGTATATAAAACTTGATGATGTCGGTTATATTATAACCGAACCAGGTTCATCTAAAACAAATATTCCGGGGGTATTTGCAGCAGGTGATGCCGCAGATAAAAACTATCGTCAAGCTATTACAGCAGCAGGTAGTGGATGTATGGCAGCTTTAGATGCGGAGAGATATTTAGCAAGTTTGTCCTAGGTAAAGCTTTTCAGCGGCATCATATATTTTCTTTATAAGTTCTTGTGTGAAATCTATACATCCAGGTATGTTAAATGGTAATTCGTTCTCGGTAATTTGAAGATAATAGGTATTAGTTATGCCTGTACTAATATGTTTTTTAGTTGTTTTTCTAATATATCTCTTTAATATTCTCATCTCTAATATCTCGATCGAAATATTCATCATCGATGGGAAATATCTCCTCGAATAGTTTTTTAGAGAACTCCTCAAATATTTTTACATGTCTCATGTTATTTTACTTTTTTACAACTTCTACTATATGGTGATCCAATTTCAAACCAATAGTTATTACCATCAGATAAGATAAAGTCGGTTATTATCGAATCATCATCAATATCAATTACTGTTTGCAACTTACCAATTGTCTCTAGACTTAGGTCTTTTTCTGATGTAAATTGTTTATAGTTCTTAACATGGTCGTAGTCATGACTAGAAACCTCATCGTGCTTTGTATTATTTATAATCTTATCACCAATTTTGAATCTCATAATCTTTTTTTATTATATATTAAAAATCAAAACACATTATACATTATAGACTATAAATAAAAAATAAAACTATGAATGATAATAAGAGAGATAACCATCAAGAACTTCAAATCATATGGTAATACAACACAAAGATTGACACTCAACACAGAGAAAGGAGAACTAATACTATTAGTAGGTAACAATGGTAATGGTAAGTCGGTTACACCCTCTACTGAAATAGATGTTGATATACCACTGGAAAATCTAAATTTAGAGGAATTAGTACAATTTTTGGGAATAATGGATGGGGAAAGCCGGTATATTTTATATATAAAGGAAAATAATAATTCGTTATATGAAGAGTATATCAAATATAGAAATCAATAAAAAACAGTTGGAAGATTATCTATCTGAGTTTCATCCTGATATGAAAGTAAAGATATTGTCAGAAAATGTTCTTGACTTTGATCGTGGTCCAAAATCATTCAATGATAAGATGAAGAAGATTATAGCCATGCCTAAGTTTGGTAAAAAAACACTCATATACTGGACAAGTCGTGGGTGGTCTGAGGAGGAGTCACTTAGTAAGAGAATAAAGACTATTAAAAAACCTAATTCATCACCAATGAATCGTGACTTCTGGAGATTAAGGGGGTTTAATGAAGAACAAATAGACTTTCAAATAAAGTCACAGAGAAAGATGAATAAAGAATATTGGATTAAAAATGGATTTTCAGATGATCAGGCGATATTAAAAGTGGAGGAATTTCAGAGAGAAAGTAGTGGGAGATTTATTAAAAAGCTTAAAAGTGATAAGGATTTTAACCTAAGCGTCTGTAGAAAGAGAAAGAACAACATAAACTATTGGCTAGACAGAGGCTACAGTTTATCTGACTCTAAGAAGAAACAGTCTGATAGTCAGGTCAAATTCTCATTAGACATATGTATAGGAAAATATGGAGCAGTAAATGGTTTGAAAGTTTGGGAAGATAGACAACGAAAATGGTCGAGTTCATTATTAAATAATGGCAATTTGAAATCTGGCTATTCATCCATAAGTCTAGAATTGTTTGATAGTATAGTAAGCTGCTTGCTAGATTATGAACAACAGTTTATAAAATATCATAATAGAGGTGGTGAGTTCTTTATAAATTGTATACCTAATTACTTTTTATATGATTTCACCGACCTCTTAAATAATAAAATAATTGAATTCAACGGGGATGTATATCATGGTAATCCTTTAATTTTTCAACCAGATGATATTTGTGTTAATTATAAACGTAAGCCCCTTATTGCTAAAGAACTATGGGAAAGGGATAAGGTTAAGATAGATTTAGCAAAGGAGAATGGGTTTGAGGTTTTAGTTATTTGGGAGTCTGAATATAAAAAGGATAGAATAGGAACACTGAATAAGTGTTTAAGTTTTATAAAAAATAATAAGTGTAAATGAGGTTTAAAATAACATTAGAAAAGCTAAATGAATTAAATAATTCAATATCTATTATAGACAAGGGTATTAGTGTTAATACACAAAATGGATATAAGAAAATAAAGGCAATTGGGGTGACATCACCAAATTCCGAAAAAATTAAAATTCTTACAAAAGATTTTGAATTGGTTGGGTCACCATCACATAGAGTTAAATTTAAGGAAGATTGGTTTTTTCTAAAAGACTTGAAACTGGGTAGCTTTGTAAATACGGTAAATGGTCAACAGGAAATAATTTCTATATCAAATGATAGTAATAAGGAGGATTTATGGGATATTGAGGTTGATGGTGAGGAGTATTACTCAAACGGTATCTTAAGTCATAATTCCTCTTTAATAACAGCATTTGATTATGCTTTATATGGTAAGTGTCGTGGTAATAGAAAGAAAAGTGCCACGCTATCAACACTTCCCAACCGTATAAACGGTAGTGATATGTTAGTATCAATTGACTTCATGTCTGGTGGAACTGATGTTCTTATCAATAGAGGTATATCACCAAATGTCCTTACTCTACAAGAAAATGGTATTGAGAATGATAGAGCAGGTAAGTCTAATATAAGTGAGAAAATAGAAGCTCATATCGGGTTGGATATGGAAACATTTAAGTCGTTTATATCTATGAGTGTGAATGATTTTAAGGACTTTATATCATTATCAAACGAAGAAAAGCAATTATTATTAGATAAGTTATTTAACTTAGAGGTTATCAATATACTAAATGATATTCTTAAGGATATTAATAAGGCTAATAAGTTACAACTAACAAAGTTTGACTCTGAAATATCCACATTAGATGATTCAATTGAGTCTATTAAAAGGTCTATTCGTAATGCAATTGAGAAAGAGAAACTTAATATACAATCTGAAATAGAAACAATTAAGTTAGAAATGGATTCCAAAAAAGAAGATTATCAGAAGTTAAAGGAAAAGGTAGATAAAATTAAAGCAAAAGATAAAGAAATTAAGAATGAGCTGGATAGAGAAAAGGAACAGTTTATCAATATTCAGAATGATATTAGAGCCGTGGATAAAGATATCAATCTTTATAATTCTGGCAAGTGCCCTGTTTGTCAAACTGATTTTGATAATGATCACTTTCATAACCTTAAGGACATTCTATCTGAGAAGAAAGGAAAATTGGAAGAACTTAAACTGGAAGTCGAAAGTAATATCAAACTTATAAAAGAAAGGCAAGTAAAGCTACAAAAGATGTCTGATGATACTAATACCGCATTCACTGATATAACCTATTTACTTAGAAGTTATAAAACTCAGATTGATAAGCTAACCACTCAGAAAGATAGAGAATCGGGTAAATCAAGTCCTAATATAGAAGAGTTTGAACGAACAATAGAAGAGTTGGAAACTAAAAGGGTAACCAGTCAAGAAGTGTCTTCGATATGTAAAGATAAAGAATTATATTATAAAGAGTTATCTAAGGTATTCAGTGAGGATGGTGTTAAGAAGACAATCATCTCAAACATTGTTAAACCAATTAACCATTTCTTAATGCAGAATCTTAGGAAGATGAATCTACCATTTAATGTTCAGTTAGATGATACATTTACTGCTAATATCAAACAGTTAGGTGAGACGATTGAACACGATAGTTTAAGCACAGGTGAGCATAGAAGATTAAGTTTAACAATACTTATATCGTATCTAATGTTAATTAGAACAAAGCATCAGATTAATATCTTATTCTTGGATGAGATATTCAGTTCAATTGATTTAGAAGGGGTGGATGATATATTAAATCTACTGAAAGACTTTGCAGTAAACTATAAGATTAATATCTTTGTAGTGCATCACGCCATAGTAAGTCAAGAATATTTCGATAGAATAATCAAGATTAATAAGGATATATTCTCTACAATTGAAGAGGTTCAATATGTGCTTGATTAAGCAGATGTCGGTTTTGAGAAAATATTACTTAGAGCCGACTTATGTTTTTCCTCAGGTGTTAGTGTTTTTGGAGTAACACTTGATGGGGTGTACATAGTATTTATATTCAACTGATCTAATAAGTAAAATGCTGTTTCTACGTCATTAAATTCTGGGAAGTATTCTTCACCTCTTTCTTCGGCTTCTCTTTCTTTTTCTTTCTCAATGACATTTGTTTTTTGCGCATCAGTAAAATATTCACTTAAAAACTTTTTAAGCTCAACCGCTTCTTTTCTAGTATCAAATTTATAGGCGGTAATTCTTTTACCATTAGACATACGAGATAGTGCTATACGCACTATATTATTTATACTAACCTCCGATATCATTAAGAACGCTTCCTTACCATAGTCTGACATGAATTTTATTGCAATTGATTCGCCATCGCACCATGCAAAGGTTGCATAATAATTAACATTTCTTGTTACACCCCCACCCCAATGAAGTGAGAATGGATAATAGTGCTCTTTAAAATCTTTTGATTTTGGATTCTCAAACGAGGATTTTCCTTTCGTTGACCAATTTTCTAAATCTTTAGCTCTACCTGCGTGTTCATCACCTAGTTCTCTAAATTTATCAGCTGCGCTGATATAGGTGCTTTTATATAACTCGTTTATGGTTTTAATATATTTCATGTTTTATATTTCTATTTTTATGACAGATTTATCGCTATTGTACCAGTCATCAACCTTTACAGTGTAAAATGATGCTATCTCTTCATATTTCGGTATACCCCCATATGAGGATATTTTATCAAGCTTCTTCAAGCTTCTAAGATCTTTAATAACTTGATGATATTCAGGTATTTTTTCATCAAAGTATAAGTTAATTTGACTTCTGGTTGATCTATATCCAGTTCTGTGTTCTCCCTCACTATGGGTATTAAACTTTAGTTTATATTTACTCAACATAACTCTTTTCATTATACCTGATAATACATGATTCATTGTAGATATACTTCCACCAAAAGCATCTGCTAATGTTAATTCCTTATTTTCTCTATCAATATCAATTGTTACATAACTATCTTTATAAGAAATATGCCATTTATAATCCATAATATCGAGTCTAGTCAAATAGTTCCTTATTTTTTTATAGTATTTAATATCTTCCATCATTGAGTCCAGTAGTATGTCGTATTCGGCTAAATCATTGGCGGATGAATTGATATCATCTTTGTATATAACAACACGAATTATACTCGCATTATCATTAAAAATATCACAAACCTCATCATCAACATATTGATAGAATATAGATTCAATTTCTTGATATTGTATATCATCTTCCTCTTTGGCCTCAAAAAACTTACTAATATATTTCATGTTTAAACTTAATATCTATTTTAGTATATATTAATTATGAAAAATTGGAAATCCATTTTTAAGTTTTTAATTATATTTATATTATCATTTATATCACTTGAGTTAATCGAATATTTAGTATCATTATACTTTAATCTAAGATTAGATAGTTTAAAATGGGGTTGGCTTGCATTCATAATATTGTATGGGTTTAAATACCATATATTTTGTTGTTTATTACCAACTATATGGGCATCTTATAAATGCCGACACAAACACAAATGTAATCACGAACACTGCGAATAATGAAAGATACAATTATACATTATGAAGGCATTCAAATACTACCAAGTCTAACACTTTGGGAATATGATGGGATGGTGAGGTTAGGAGAGATTAATAATCTCTTAATCAGGGGCGAGCTATTACTATTCTATACTGAACGATTGACGATATGTGGTAAGCCGCTATGTATGTACGATGAGAAGTTATTCGAATCTTTAATATGCTATCTCAGTAAAGATTCCATGAATACTATAATACATTATCATCTATCCAAAAAGATAACACATAATGAGATGCTAAAATTAACAATATAAATATGGCAAAAGTTATACACAAATCGGCACCAAGTCTATCAAAATCAACGTATGGTCCACCACCAGGTAGCGCAAAGGCGTATAGTGGTATGGGTAGAGGTGCCAGCGTAACGACTACCTCTGGTAGAAAAATAGTAATAGATGACGCGTTTCTGGAATACATGGATATTATAGCAGGCTTACTAGGAATAGATATTAATTTTGAAGAATTTTGCCAAATGAGTTCTTCTGAAAGACTTTCGTATATAAGAGATATAAAATTAGGTAAAATTATAAACTAATATATAGAAAATGCTAATAATTGAAGTAAAAAACGGGGAGCTTGAGAAAGCACTTAAACAACTTAAAAGAAAGTTTGAAAAGACTAAGACTCTTAGACAACTAAGAAACAGAAAGGAATATATTAAGCCATCTGTTATGAGAAGAGCTGAAGTAAATAAGGCTAAGTTCATACAGGATAAATTTGGTAACAATGACTAAATCATATATTGATAAACATGATGTTATACGATTAATAACTGATGAAGGTGTAGTCGGGATAGCTCCTCTAATAAGGGAAATTAAAATAGATTATATATTCAAGTATGATATACTTGTTATGGACAACTGGGTAAGTAAGTTTTATGAAGACTTAAACCCATTGGAGCGTGATATTAGAAAATATCTGACTGAGAAATATATGTTCGATAGCTCGGATAATTTCGTGAGAGATAAGGACTTTGAAAGCCTAACATCCGTATCAGAGGCATTAATATCGTTGGTAAATAATCCTTTATGGATTGATATTTTTTTCATTTCGAATAAATTTAATTTGATTACAACTAAAGATGAATCAGGTGATTTCATAAAACTGAAGCAGAAGTGTATAGATGCTGCTATAAAATACTTTGATTAGTATGGATTATTCTAAAAATTATTATAGTATATTAGGAGTAGCTAAAGACTCTACTGATAAAGAGATAAAGAAGGCTTATTATAAGCTTTCTTTTGTACATCATCCAGATAAAAAAGGTGATGTTAATATCTTTAATCAGATAAATGAATCATATGAGGTTCTAATAGATGAGGCTCTCAGACTTGACTATGACAAGCGTAGCAAGTGGGGTAAGGATTACATAGAGTCAAGTGAGTTCTTAGATTATGAATTCAGTAACACATCTAATATGTGGGATGAAGATAAGCTCAAAGAATTTAAAAAGAGAGAACAACTGACTATTATCATAAGAGTTGATGATACTTTTGATGGTAAGGTTGAGTATGAAAGATATGTTACATGTAAGTCATGTAAAGGCTCTGGGAAAGATACAACATCCAAGATTCAGATAAAGGATGAAAAAGGCAATATACTAAAAACCTTTGACTCTGATGGTGGTTGTGACTTCTGTGAAGGAACTGGTAAAGGCTATAATGGACTTGATTGTGGCTTCTGTTATGGACAAGGTAAGGTTGGAGCTAAAGACTGTGAGACATGTTTAGGTGATAAACGGATTTTAGGTAAGCAAAAGTTATCTAAAATTGATTTTCCTAAAGATGAAAAGGATCATAAGGTGGAATTTATGGGTCACGTCTCCAAAGACAACCCAGGTATGGTGGGTCATCTTTGGTTAGTGAGAGTTTAGCAATTACAATCTGACCCTATTAATGTCAGTGGCGCTAAGTTAGAGGTAATATTTGATCCACAATCATTGTTAAACGAATAAGATTCCGTGAATGTCATATTAGGATCAAATGGTGAGTTATCATTAGTCATTTGTAGTACAAGATTATTTACACCACCTATAGATGTCATACTACCACAATTAACAGTTAATAGCTGGTTGGTTGGTAGTCCACAATATGATATCTGTGTATTAATATCATATATAACACCTGTTATTAAACTATCATTAAATGTTAATACATCAATATATACTGGGACATTGAAGGTATATGTGTTTCCATTCCATATTATATCAGTAATATTTAGCGCAACATTTGATACGCTATTATAACAATCTGGTTCAGAAGGTCCATATCCAACTAACATAGGTACTGTAAGCGAATAACAATTTTGTGCAGTTGGACTTGCAGTTGTAGTAGTTGTGGTTGTACTAGTCGTTGTTGTAGTCGTTGTTGTAGTCGGTGGAATAGTATGCGTTATATGTAGATTACCATAATCAATATTAAAATCGGTTACTTGTGAAATACCAGTATCAAATGTTACATTACCACGGTTAGGAATCAACGATGCGGTTCCGTATAGCGGAACTTTAATGTTTTTATTAATATTATCCTCAGTTGTATATCTAAAGAATGGTATCATATCAGTTTCATAGAAAGCAATCTTACCAAATTTAGCAATAAATGTAGAGTTCGATTCAAAGAATAATTCAAGTGATTTTCTATTATAGAAATACTCTTTTTTATTACCAGTTGTTAAGGTATGATTAATAACACTTGAATTACCAGGTAGAGTCACCCCATTATTAGTATTTGGATAATTATCATTTAATAGATATATAGTCGGTATATTAGTTATTGAACTATGTACGTCACCATCAAAACTATTTAAGTCAAATTCAACAAGTGAATATCTGTATTTTTCAATACTTCTAGCGTATGCACTATCTAATACATTTACATTTTCTTTATAGTATGCGGAGTTATCAACTAACTCAAGGTATCCTTGGTTATTTTTTGTATATTTCATCACTGGATCTGTACCTATTTTCAATCTTAGAAAACCAGGAGCGGCAGACTCGGCATCTTGACCCTTACTACAAAATGTTTTTTGGATATCTATCCAGTATAATCTAAGTCTTAGATAATCACCAGTAACAACAGAGATATTAACATTATCTATGTATAGTTTTGCTATTAAAGTTGGATTATCATCATATATGATATCACATATATCTTTATTTAGTATAAATCCATTCCCAGTATCATTTCCATTATCATCTTTAAATGTATCTAACTTTGTGTGTATAACATATGTCCAGTTATCCTCCGCGGCTAAGAAAGCCGTCAAACCAGATCCAGTCAGACCGGCAGTTGAGCATTTCTCAATAACACCAACTAATTTAAATGCAGATCCACCACCTCTATAATTACCGGTATGATGACCACCCCAGTCCCACGTATCATGATGATATGTATCATCCCCATAGAATGTGAATGGAATAAATACATTTACATTAAATGTTGTATCATGCTTACACTCATAAGCATAGAACTGGAAATTAGATCCACCATTATTTGATGATTGTGTAATCGCTGTATAGTTATTGGTTGTACCACCGCCAACATCATAACCATCACTATTAGTACTCATAGTTCCCATTTGAAGATAATCAATAACATAGACTCTTCTATCCGCAGTATTTGTTCCACCTAAACCACTATTTGGCATTGATGAATATTTTGATATACTATTTGATAAATCGGCTATGCTCGAATATTTCCATGCACTGGCAGTAAAGCTAAGGTTTGAAAACTTATTATTACTAGCAGATGCGTTTATATGGAACTGATAACCCCCACTAAGTGGTGTAGATGTAAAGTCTGAGTTTAAGTCTACGTTCCCACGAAAGCTTTGATATTGGAATGTATCCGTCTGCACTGCTCTAATTCCAGTTTTTGGAAACTGCTCAGATTTATATTGAATTGCTAATTGTCCTTCATCATACCCAACTTTAGTGTTGGATGTATAATCACTAGAAGCATTGGTATATTCCCAGCCATTTGATAGAAACTCAGCGTCACCTGGTGTATAGTTTGTATTTATAGGGTATTTAAAGTAAGCAGAGTCTCCTAAAAAGTCATTATAAATTGTGTATTTAGATCCTAAACTATATGATTTACTATTAGAATCATAAGAATTTCTGAATATAGATTCACTTGATAAGACATCAAGTGTCGGATATCCTCTCAGGTTACCATCTGATACAACAACACCATGATCATAATCATATCTAATATTATCCTTAAATAGATTCGTCATTGAGTATGTAAAGTAGTTCACATCTATCCATGAATTATATAAGAATTTTCCAGGTGTAGGATAAATATTATTATCTCTAAATAGAAAATTCTGTATAACACCTGTGCTATAAGTAGTATCCGTGTACATATTAGACACATATCTACCACCATCAAATGCTCCATCTATCCAATGTGAGTCTTCCATCTTTGTTAGGTATGGATAACCTCTTAATAGTCCATAATTCCAGACTCCCTTGAAATACCCATTGTAGAATACACCACCTAACCAAATATTTTTACTTATATAAATCAAGTGATTATTAGAATCTCTGACAATTCTTCTAACTTGCATATTAAGTGATATATCAACAGTAATTGATAAGCCATTTGCAGAAACATTTGTTACCTTATAAAATTTATTAATAATCTTTCTATGTTCATTAACATCTATACAAATAATATTACCTATGGATACTTTATCACCAACAGTTATCATACTACTTATGTCATACGCGGCATCTATAGTAATACTCCAAAGATTATTTGACTTCTCTATAACAGATGATATATCAATAAATATCATATAGTCTAAGTCACTGTCAGTCCACACTGATCTCCATCCATTATTCCATATACCTGCCTCCCATATACTACTTCCGGCTTTGGAACTAAAAAACCCATTACCAAACTTTAAACTTACAATTTGGTTATCAACTGAGGCATAGTTAAATATATCAGTTGGTAGGTTTATGCTTGTTGCGGTTCCATATACAAATGGTGTTCCACTGTATGTTGCAAATTGATATAATTTATTATTATAGTCATTGTAGACTGGGTCAATTTCATATAAGGAAGCACTATTGATAATAAAGTTTGAGTTATCTGGGTTTGAATACATCACCCTCTCTATACCTATTTTGTCAGAAGCTGATATATTATCCGTTATGGTTCTTATAAATGAATATGTTGCAGTATCATTTGTTATTGATAATGTTCGCGAATGGATATCCTCTGTGTAAGATTCATCACCCAAGTGTACGACAAAATCTGTTCTTCCATCTGAGCTAGTTACATTTATATCAAATAAGTAAAAAGCATTAGATTTTGTGAA
>Ga0304729_1001737_pt1 | contig 13842 bp, 23 predicted proteins | sample C_131016_MF_Meta_FD_190475 | JGI IMG/M metagenome (GOLD analysis project Ga0304729, IMG submission 190475) | Freshwater microbial communities from Lake Croche, Canada to study carbon cycling - C_131016_MF_MetaG (v2) (version 2) | ecosystem: Environmental > Aquatic > Freshwater > Lake | place... | reverse complement strand
TTTGTCCGTTAACCTCTTGGAACACGATTTGGAAAGAAGGGAATTGCTTACCTGTCTTAGCATCGCTATTGATTTTTTGAGGAATCAATACACCATAGTTACGCTTCTCTGGAACAGCACTTCCTGGATTGAAGTTGTACACCGATTCTGGAGAGAACATATTGTTCAAGTAGAAATGGAATGTGAAACCATCAATTGAGAAAGAATTGAAACCATAAGAAACTGAAGCCTCTTCAGAACCACCTACTGAAGCATAACGGATAGCACCATTGTTGTAAGAACCAAACAATAAGTCGTTAACCGCTTGTCTTTGATAGATATCTTGTAAGAAATGGTATTCACCCGGAGAACCGTAGAAATTCAATGTACGAGTCAAAGTATGAATGTTAGCGATAGTTGGACCAGTAGAAGCTGTGTACTGAATAGTAGAACCACCAGCAGCGACTCTTGGAATAACTCCTAATGTACCAACTGAACCACCATAAGAACCTAAGTTATCAACTGCAACACCTTCCATAATTTTGAAGAAAGCATTGTTCATGTAACGCTTGTTCATATCATCCATAGCAAGGTAGTAGTAATAATGTTGTCCATTACCAAAATCAACCTCGTTCTTTTCAATATCAGCACGGTCAGTAATTGTGAAGTCATCTCTATGTTCAGTAGTAGTATTTGTAATCTTGTCTAAGATTGGAGCAATACCATTTAATTTACTAGAGTTTTCACCAATGTTTACCGCACCTCTTAATAATAAGAAATCTGTAGCCAACAAGTTAGCAGAACCAGCAGATACAAAAGCATCAGCAGCTCTTACAGGACGAATGTCAGCAGTAGCAGGGTAACTAGAGTTACTAACTGCAACAACTTGTCCTTCAATACCTGAAGTCATAATACGTACAACCTCACCTACTCTTAAAGGAATAGTAGAGTTGTAATAGTAAGGGTCATTAGCATAAGTAGAACCAGAAGAACTACCAATACTAACTGTAACAGTAGCACCAGCAGATGGAGCAGTTACAGCAGCTTTAACGCCTACAACTGAATGTAAGCCTCTTTTTTCATAGTGGTAGAAAGTTCTGTTGTCAGACTTTGCTTCCATTACTGAGTTTCCTAATGCCATTTGTACTAAGGCATAGTTTTCGTTACCATAAATTCTAACCAATTGCTTTTCAAAAGAACGGTCAAAAATGTTAAGGTTGTTAAGCAGGGTACGGTTGACTGCTGATGTAGCAATACCGGACTGAGCGTAAGTAGGCAATGTATTAGCCATATTGTTTTATTTTAGTTTTTAATATTGATTTTGTTGTTTGTGCCCCATAAAAAGTTTGTCTAATAAAGACTTCTCTTCGTCTGCGGCACTTGGTCTATAAGTAGCTTGTTGTTCTACATCTGTGGTAATATTTTTCCTTTGTTTCAACATTTCAAGTCTTGTTTGATTAGCAGTTTGGCTAATCACAGACTGAACTATCTTCTCAAAGTTATCAGCAATATACAAATCTTTTAAAAGTTTTTCGGAGTTGTACTTACCATCTTGGTAGTATCTTTCTCCGTAATAATCCTGTAAACTTTCTGCCGCTTCACGGTACTTTGATGCCTCCTGCGCAGGGATTTCAAACTTACCATTGATGCTAAGACTTGCCTTGTCGTCTTTCCAATTGAATGGAATGGCTCCTATACGCGATTCAACTCCATTTAAACTATCTAAGAACTTCTGCCTTTCTTCTTGGGCTTCAGTATCTTCTTGAGGTTTAGCTTGTTGTTGTTGCGTATATTGCGGAAATTTTATTTCCTCAGACATACTTTCAAAAAACTCTCTTGCCTCAGAAACATCATTCTTGACTTTCTGATTCAATTTTTTTTGTTCTCTTTTGAGCTTGGATTCGTCAAACGCAAACTCATCAATAGAATATTTTTCTTGATATTCAGCCTCTATATCTTCGTTATCAAACTCTGGGTTCTTAAACTTGATATAAGACTTTAATACCTCATCATCTCCTTTTGTTTTAATCTCATCAGCTATCTTCTTATTGTAAAGAATATCAGCTACCTCATTAATCCTACCTTCAGCTATGAGATTATATAACGTCTCAGAAGTTTCATTCTCAAATTTTATTTGCTGAGCTTGTTGCTCTTGCAAAGCAGTTTGCAATTCTTCCCAAGAAGAATACTTGCCATCTGTTCTTTGTTTAATAAAATCTTCTTCATCTAATACCTCTTCTTCATTTTGCAATGGTTGCTCTTCAACAATCTCTTGTTGAATTAATTGAGATGCCTGAGCTTCTTCAACTTCTTTTAATTGCTCAGCTGATAATGTTCTAGCAAACTCTTGTAAAGGGTCTAGGTCTCTAGTCTCTACTGGAGTTATTGTTTGTTCAGCTGGAACCTCTTGAGCAATTGGTGCTGCCAATTGTTCCTGATTTACCGAGGTATTCTCGGTTGTTGTTTCTGTTAAAGAACTGTTTGCTTGTGTTTGTTGCTCAGCAGCGTACTGTTGAACGATGTCTGTGATTTCCATATATTTTGTTTTTGGGATTTACTTGTCCTAAACTAATCACAAATATAATGTTTTTTATATTACAAAAAAAAAGAGGCGACTAAGAATAGTCACCCCATTTAATCTATGAAAACACACACACAAAGAAAGCTGTTTTATTCTGCCCCTTCTTGAGGCTGTTCTTGTTGAGCTTGCTCAGCTTGTTGAGCTTGCATTTGCTCTTGTTGTTTTTGCTGCATCTTTTCTTGAACAGCTGAACCTAAAATAGAGTCAGCCATTTGTTTAATATCATCAGGCAATGGTTGTCCTGTTTTTAAAGATTCCATATACATATTAGTAGCAAACTTAATCAACTCTAAGTCTCTATCAGAATCTCCCTTAGTCTTATTTACAGCCATTTTCCCTTGAGAAGATAATTGCTCTAACTGAGCATCTTGTTGCATCTTTTGTTGGGCTGATTGCTGTTGAAGCTGAGCATTCATTTGGGAGTTTTTTTGAGCAGTTTCCTCTGCCTCTTTCTTAGCTCTCTTTATGCTCTTAGATAAATACAACTCAGCTAATTTAACATCATCTATATTCTTAATCTTAAATACTTGCTCATAGGTCAACATACCAGCCTGTAAAGCTTGCATCATTAAATTGTTTAATTCTGCTTTTTCTTTGTCATCTGGTAACATTTGAACCTTAACATCAAAAGTCATATCTAAAAGACTTATATCATAGCCTTCCATTTCTTTATACTTGGTAGCCTTAAATACAACAGAATCCCATAACATCATAGAAACCTTTTCAGCTGTCTCTTCCATAACAGTAGAGAAACCATCGTAAATGTATTCTGTAGCTGAATTAGAGGCTTGTATTTGACTTTGCATTACACCAAGACCAGTCTTAACAGGAACACTTGAGCCATCTCTGTATTCAGAAATTCCCATTTCCTCTCTTAGTCTATCTAACTCAAAGTTATACTGGCCTATTAACATATTTAATTGAGCAACATTACCATTGTTAGGTAATTGTTGAATAGGGAATGATTTAGGAGTGCCATCATCATTTTTAGAATTCCAATATACCCTACCTGTTTGGTCGTATATTTTCATTAATTTTAATGGCTCAATAGTATTACCTAAACCTAAATCAACATCAGAGAATCCTTCTATATCAACCGCAAACCCATCTGGCTTCATTAAGGCAATCAATTGTTGCATCTTTAATCTAATAACCAACATCTGCCTAATAGGGCCCATAGCCTTTTCAATCATAGAAGGTATCAAATTCCCATTAGCATTAGGACAAATAACAGAGTAACTAAACATTGCATCTACTCCATTATTATAAGGTCTAATTGTGTTAGAGGTTAAATTCCATTCTAACATAATTTCTGTCTCACAAGCCCATACTCCATGGTATATATTCATCATCTTAGACTCAATAACCTCGCCAGATAATTCCTGTCCTTCTGGTGCTACTGGCTTACCTTGTTTAGGAATAGCAAGTACATTACCAAATTTATTTTCAGTTTTAACTGTATATTCTACATCAGTAGTCTTTACTTCAAAGTCAAAGACAAGAACCGAGTAGTCATCATAGGGCCTAATTTCTGTGTATTTATATGAATCTCTCCAATAAAGGTTTTCAGACCTCTTAAGTTCACGAGAAGCTTTTTGACCAAGTTTGAATAGCGTTTCTTCATCTAGATTGTATTTTTTTCTGATTACTGAAATCTTCATTGGCTTTACCTCGCCTATATATCCTAAGTCTTTACCATTGTCTGTCTCAAATACATTGTATATTAAATTCTCAGGTTTAACCCTTTTGATTTTAATGTTATGATTAGAGTCAAAATAAACCTTGGTGGCTGCAAAATTTACATCCACAATATCTCTTATTAAGGTTCTTTTTAAAACCCCATAATCGTTTTCGTCTAATATTTTTTTAATCTTAGTCTCAAAAAGTATTTCTTCTGGCAGTCTATATTCTAAATCAAAATACAAAGCCATGTCATCCTCATCTTCAGGCATAAACTTCTGAGACTCAATTTGATGTCCTATTTGTTCTTCAAGAGCCATTATCTGCTCTTTGTTCTTCATTCTAAAGGCAGCCTCTTGTTTCTCCATTTCTTTAATAGAAAAACTCATATCATCAGTAGCCTTAACAATAGGCTTCTCTCTTCTTGACATAAAAGAACCTAAAAGTATTTCAACAAATTTAGGTGCAATTTTAATTGTACTCCAATCTAAATTAATATATGTTTGATTACCCTCTACTCTTAACAAATCCATAAATTCCTTCATAGAGTTGGTACCCATAGAAAATTCTCTATTGGCTTTCCAGATCCTATATCTACGGCCATAAAATCCATCGCTATTTCTATCAGCTGAATTAAATATTCCTTGTGCAACCTTTAAGCCATATTCCTTGCTCCTTTTTTTGGAGGGCTTATCCATGTGCATATTTAAAAGAGAATCCAAAGATGAAAACATATTCTTGTGTTTCCTACAAATGTACTAAATTATTTTGAACCCCAATTGTATATGCGTTTGGTGTACCATTCGTCTTTATTTCCTGTGTTCTTTAACCAATTGCCCAAAAGCTCAATTCTCTTCCCTTTATCCTTTGGCATTTTTTTAAGACCTTGTTCCCAAAATGGTTTCATTAGTTTTACATAGGTAGCTCTTCTGCTTTCCAACTCCTCTGGGCTATACTTACATTCTTTATTAGGACCAGTTTCTTTTTTAATTTGGCTGACGTCTTGTTTAATTCCAGCCATATGCCAAAACCTGATCTTCATATTCTTCTCGTAATATTCTACAATCTCCCTACCCTTGTCTAAAAGGAAATAAAAATCCCTCTTATCTCTATTTACTAATCCTATACTCATTAGGTATTTAAAGTCCACATAAAGATATGACACTGGTATTCCCAACTCTGTAAAGTCTTTTTTCATTCTATTGACACTTGTAAAATCCCTTTCGTACATATAGAATAAACACATTAACCTTTTGTTGTTTAATTTACTAGGTAATGGTTTTAATAATTGATTAGATATATATCCTAAATACATAAGCCACTTTCTTCTCTTCAGCTGAAAGTGCATATTCTTTATGTAGTTATTTCTTTTGCGAACTTGGGCTTCTAATACCTTTACTCTTTCTTTGTAGGGTGTTAATAAGACCTTTTCAAGTTCATCGGTGTTAATGTAGGCTGATACATTTATACCGTTACTTTGGCTTTTTATTTTCATTGATAAGTTGTTCTATTAGAGGTACTCCTTTCTTTTCTGCCTCCTTGGCCTCCGTCTCATCCATTTTAAGATAGTTTACCCTCAACCAATTAACTGAATCTACCATATCTTTCAATGAGGAGGTCAGCTTCTGAAAACGTTCAAAAGTTTTGTCGTCTCCATTTAGGTCAAGGGTAATACTGTTCAACGAGGCTGATAGCTCATTAATCTTTCTGTTTAAAGCAAAGAATAAGGCATACATCCCATCTTGCTTGTATAATTGAAGTTCTTCTTTTAGGGATTCTAATTCTGACATATGGTTACCTTAATTGGTTCTTGTTCTTGTACTAAGAATATAGAAAGTTTTTCCTCTAATAATGCATCGTAAATATTATCTATCTCGCTTTCATCTAGTGGTTCTTTTATATCTTTTATGATATAATATCCTTTTGCGTGTGGTGGGGTTAAATCATGAGCAAGTTCTAAAATATCATTATAACTTGAACCAAAACAAATTACCTCATCATATTTGTCAAAGAATATGATTACACCAGAGGTATAGAAATTTTCTGACTCAAGTTTTTTTATATTCTTAATGTCAGCTAACAAACTATGGGCGTTTAATGAATTAATTATTATGGCACGACTCATGCCCAAATTTAGCATATTAACTCAATATGCCAAGTACATCTTCCTTAGATAATCTTATGGCTCTTTTTTCTTCGTTTTTAAAATGATAAACCATTTCATAATCAGAATACTTATAACATAAAACTCTATCTCCTTTTTTTACTTCTGGGAAATCTGATGGAGCAGAAACTATCTCAAACTCGTAGTCCTCTGTCATTTCAAATGGCTGAAACATTGTGCTTTTAATTTTCTTAGGAATCCTTTTGGCTATGCAGTTCCCATTAAGAGGAGTTAGCTCTCCTGTCTCCTTATTAATCTTTGCATACACGGTGCCATCCCAATAGGCAGCTACTATGTCATACATTTGTTCATGGTCTCTTTCAATAATCAAGGCCTCATTGTCTAAACAATTGTGATGCAAAATAAGCATATCCCCAATTTCTATGTTGGTTACATCCTTACCCACGCTTAATACCTCGCAAACAACTGGATTAATTTCCCTATTGTTTTCTCCGTATTTTCTTCCAATGTAAAGTCTTAGGGTTTCTCCGTTTTCTAACTTAACCTCGTGCGTTTCTTTTTGCTCTTTGTAGCTTTTAACTACGAGCATTTTTCTGCGTGCTTTCATTTGTGTGTTGTGTGTTTTATTTTTTAGATGAGCTACCGTCTTTTCCGTTCCTTGCTCTGTTAGCTGCTTGGCTTTCTTTTACTAGCTTACCAGATTTAGTATGAGACATATCCTTACCATCTCCATTGCCATAAGTACCAGCTTGCCTATTTGCCTTGTTCAATCTAACCCTATATTTTTTTCTTTCAGGTGTAGCGTGATACGAAGTATTGTAAGCATTTTTTCTCTTACGAGCTTCTGGGTTCTTTTGGAAATAAATGGCTGATTTAGATTTGCCTTTCATTATTTCTTTTTATAGGTAGTACTAACTGCGGCCATTTTAGCTTGTTGTTTAACTGGGATTTCTTTTTTACCCATTTCGCCTTCACCTACCTTGTATCCAAAACCAACATTAGTTCCTTTTTTAGGTTCTACAAATTTTTTAGCAGGTTGTTTAACTTTAATTTTTATCTGTGCCATATTATGATTTTTTATGTTTACTTGCGAATGATTTTGCTGCTGCAACTGAACCAAATCCCCAAGCCTTTAAGGCTAAGGCTTTTCTTGTTGGCTCTCCATTTGGCTTTTTCATAGGGCCTGCCATTGCAGAAAAACGAGCAGCAAAAGAAACCCTACGAGGATTAACCCCAGACTTAACAGGTGCCTTTAAATTACCACCGTGAGCCTTATTATAAGAGGCTCTTCCTTTTGCGTTTAACCCGCCTTTAGGATTCTTACCTTCTTTTCTTTGCCAAGCTTCTGACATTATTTTTTAATTTGATTCTTTAATGCTTGTTTAGCTTTTTCTTCTAAGGCCTTTTCAGCAGCCTTAGATTTAACCAATAACTCTTTTTCAACAGAGGGCTGAAATTCACCCTTGTCTTCTTCTCTTTTTTTAACTTTAATCTTTGCCATTAATCTCTAAATTTTTCATCATCTATTGCAATCTTGCTTCTTAATTTATCTATTTCATTCTTGTCAAGTTTAAAATTCATTCTTGACATTTCATTTTTCTTTTCATTCAAATTTTTATCCTCTGTTGCCCTCATAGCATTTCTAACTGTTTGATATGCATTAGAGCCTTTAAAGTTTTTTTCTTTTGGATTCCAATCATACACATCCGTATAATAAACAGTATTTGGATTCTTTTCATCATGCCAATATCTTCCTCTTCCTATTGTAGAAGCTAATTTAAAACCGGGGTTAGTTCCACTTTGGAAAGCACCTTCTAATAAATTTAATTTACCCCTATTAAACCAACTTTCATAATTCTCAGAACTTCCATGTCCAAGATTACCATAATCAGCGTACTCTGTTCCACCATCTTTTTTGCCTGTCCTTTTTATAGCATTTTGTATTACATCATATAATAATACTTTTTCATTATCACTTAAGGAACTCTCACTCATTCTAGCATCTCCTGTTATTGCTTTTGCTGCCGCTTGTGATACATTTTTTGGTGCAGGAAAAACAGCCCTAAAATTATCAGCAAATCTAGAATCAACCTTTTTATATGGGTTTGCATCTTTAGATTTATTCTTATTATCTTTAGTCTTAATCTTTGCCATATACAAATATACTATTTATATTTATTAATTAAATCTTCAAGTTCAGTTCTATCCCATTTCTTAATCTTATTGTTTACATACATAGACTCAAGTTTAGCTACCGCCCTCTCCCCTATCTTCTTTACAAGACCTACCCTATACATTACCTGATTGCCGTGTAGGTATAGGTTACATCCTGCACATTGTAGGTTTACATTCCATTCGTGGAATCTTAGGGCACTAGATTGTTTAACACTTATCCAATGACCTGCTTGGTTAGCCTTATCTGAACCACAGCTGATACATACCATACCTGCATCACGGGTTCTTATGTATTTGTTAAAGACCTGTTGAGCATCCTTTATAAGTTTTGGTAAAGGTTTAGCTTTACCTACTGCCTTCTTTGGTGATGGCTTTTTCTTTGTTTTACTTTTTGGGACTTTTCTTCTAATCATCTAATTCGTTTAGGTTTTCTGGTAAGACTTGTTTTTCAAATTCTATTTCAGCTGAACTCTTTTTATGGACTGTGTCGTTGTATTTGGCATCGTGTAGATAGTCAAGCTTATGAGTTAGCATAAACTTAACCACTCCTATTTGGACTATAGATTCGTGCTTCTCACAATACCCAAAGGTTATTTCATCTACCTTTAGGCATTTAGATACCTGCTTATTACAGATGTAGCATATTATCATATTATTTGTCTTTATAAATTTTGTGCAATATTAACACAATTAAAAAGGCTAACCATACCATAAATATAATTATTAAGAAAGAATATATACCAACCATTAAATTGTCGTTCATTTTATGTTTGTATTTTTAAAATAGCTAATAGATTCAAGTATTAGGTTTGTTACAAAGTTGCCTAATAAGATAACTACAATGTAGAAGAAGAAAAAGATATAGACAAAAATAACAGCTGCTAGTTTTAGGTATTTCATAAGGTACTATTTGTGGTGTAATTAGGATGTATGTCTATGGTCTCTGGGTTGCTTTCTATGATAAAACAAATGGTATCTATTACTGATTTGTTTAAAGCTGGTAGATGTCCTTCTGTATCATAGTCCTCCAAAAAGTCTTGGTAAAGGTCAGCTATCTTTTCTTTATTTAGTTTCATGGTCAATTATTTTATTTTCAATTGTTTTATAGGTAGAAATAGTCTGCATCATGCCATTGAAGCTGGCGTCAAATACTCTTGTATCTTCATACCATTTAGCCCTATTCTTACCATACATCTTTCCGGGGTTTATAAAATACATATCCGTTCCCGCTTTTCTTCCTATAAACTTTTTATCTAATAGGTCTTCTATTCCCCTATATATAGTTGGTCTACCTGTTACCCCAAAGCTGGCCATCAGCTCTGGCACATTTAGCCTAACTACATCGTTATGCAATTCACTAAAAATATAGCTAATTATTTTTACGGCCATAGAATTAAGATTACGGAAGTCCTCATAGGCATTTGGGTATATTCTTATATGGTCTTCCATATCCCTTCTCTTCATTGTAAGCTCAGCTGTCTTTACGCTTACCTCTCCAAGCCTAGGAAAATACCCCGGCTCTACCCTAAATGGGTTATGCTCATAGGTTGCATAGTTGGTTATTTTCATATAGCAAATATAATAATTATTATTACAAATAACAAATATTATTACATATTATTTTATATGACATTGTAACGTTTTTTGTTACAATAGGTATAAAATTGTAACATTTATTGTTACACTCTTTCACTACAGGACTGCGTTTGAGGGGTGTTGCAGTAATGTATTACTATCTAGGCGACCAAAGGGAGACGACGATAGACTGGAATAGTGTTTTATTAGCTGAATAGATACTAATATGGCAAAGTCCGTTTAAAGGCACTTTTAAGCCTTAAAATTGGAGTTTAATCATATATAGGTGGTATTGTATGGGTAGGGTGGAGAAACGAGCATTGGCGACCGGGTGGGGTGGGAATATGGTAGATATGGTTGTGGTATGGAGACTCATTTCAACGGCAGATCGGGTGGGTGGGGTGCAAATTAACTAACTATTGACTGGGTACATTGATAATCAAAGGTTTATACATTACAAAAATATTTTAACTACTAATTGCAAAGACAAAGACAATCTAATTGATTTATTAAATTTAAAATTATAGCTAGGTATTGATAGGTATAAAGGATAGTGTTTCTTACATTAAACTAATTAAGTACATCCATTAAACTAATAAACGATAAAATATTAATATCAATTCACATCTACTAATTTTTTCTAATGGCTATCTTTTTAATATTGTTTTTTTATCTTAATATTTTTATCCTTCGTTTATACTTTTATACCTTGTTTTTTTATATCCTTTTATAGTTTATATCCTTTTAAATTTAGATATTATTTTTTAAAAATATCATTTTACTGTTTGTTCACATTATAATTTTTTATTATATATTGATCAATTTTCTAATTTATTAAATTATTGATAATCAATACATTAATTTTTTAGTTGTTAATGGATTGTTAAAATATCCTAAAAATAAAAAATAGATTTGGATGATATTGTGGACAATTACTAAATTGCATTCAAATAGCTGCAAAGCTGTTTTAGTTCTTTCAATTCATTAACATTAAAAAACATTAACAATGTCAAACAACAATGAACTTGTTTTAGCTACAAGTAAAAAAGCTAGTAAAGTAACTAAAGTTATCAATGTATCTAAGAAGGGCATTTCAATTAGTGCGAAGGCATCCATTGAAGCACCTAAAAAAGAAACTACTAAAAAAGCACCTTTGTACCTTAAAGAAGGTATTAAGGGCAAACAATTAGTAAGTGCTAAAATAGATACTAATAACGAGCATAAGAAAGATGCAAAAAGTATATCATATTGTATTAAAAGATTATTACAATTTGATACGAATTTCTTGCAATCTTTCGCTAACTACAAAAGTGAAGATATTACACCTAAAAATTTACTTTCTATGTTGAAAGAAAATGAAGGTCAAAAAGGTTTTAGTGTTTGGTTAGTTATGCAATTAGTTACTAGATATTATAAAAATTTATAATATTTTATACCTTATTACTATCTTGAAAATAAAGATAGGTCAAAATTGAATTTTGGTAAGGTATCAATATACTATCTAAAAAAAGGTTTTAAGATAGTGCAATTTAGGTACATAAAAGCGAAATGCTTATCTGCGAAATGCAGATACCTACATTAAGAAAACCGAGACTCTTTGAAATTATTGAAATACCGAAAATTGCAGTAGGTATAAACGCACTATTCAAAAGATAGATAAAGGCAAAAGTATGTCCACCTAACAAGGGGACAAATAACTATTTTGCTACTTTTTTATACTAAGTTTTCAAGTTATAAAATTAAATAAAAGTAGATTAAGCGGATACGCATACGCTGACCCATTGACCAAAACAATGGCTAATATATGCCTATGATGTGAAAGCATCGCAAGATTGGAAGCAACACATAGAACAAGACAAAGTAAGACAAGTAAGTAATACACCTAAGAAGGGAGGCCCTGGCGATGGGGCTTCCTTTCTTTTTTATATCGGTCAAGCCGTAATATTCAATTATACATATAAGCTAACTTGAGCCGACAAGTAAAAATGGCATTAAACAGTTATGAGAAAGATAAATGCAATCATTGGCGTATTAGCAATATACGCCCTAATTATGGGACTATGGGTGCTGATTAAACAGCCATTCCTTTATCAAACAAATCAAAATGTATTTATGGCTATGTTTGGAATTGGAATGATTATGACCTATTTATTTATTCAATTAGAAAAAAGTAAATAAGTTATGACACACATTACAAAGGTAATTGCCAATGGCAAACCAAAAAGAAAGCGTATCACCACCTACGACAAGATGGTAGACATCCATATCCAAATGGGTGCAACAAGACAAGAGGCCCAAAACCAGATCCGTAAGGTGATGGAGAAAATTGCCTATCAATCACAATTAAAATTTGAGTATGCTTAAAATTATTTACGACCTACTTGTTAGGAATAACATAGTAGTAAGAGAGACGTCAGAAGCCGACTATTGGGCTGAGGTAGATTCCGAAATAATAATAAACGATTTCTACCACATTCAAATAGGAGACAAGTATTTAATGTTATGGGAATGTGTTCCTAATGTAATGTCTCATAGGGTACTTTACGAGGTTGCACTGGACAAGATAGACAATTCAAGAAAAGTACACCAATTTATTAACAAGGTAAAAACAATTTACAAATCCTCAGCTGATGACCTATACGATTATTCAGCTGAATAAATAATTAATTATGAAAAAATATAATGTTGAAGTGATTAAAATAAAAACATACAAAGTAATGGTTGATATAGAAGCTAATGATATCATTGAAGCAAGAGAAAATGCTTTAAAGTATGCAAATGAAACTGAATTAGTATACAAAGTTCCATTAACTTTTGATGTTGAATACAAATGTATTAATATGCCGTATGAAATAAATCGTTTTGGAAACCCAATTAAATAAAAACATATGCCTAAACCACAATACCACCTACTATTAGATAGGTCAGAATATAAGAGTTATCATATTAGTAAGTTAGAACCTAAGTTAGAAGCCTTTGCCAAATCAGAGGGAGAGAAAGACTTTCGCAAGACATCTATCGTCTCCATAGAAGAAGCCAACGACTATATGTTACAAGAATGTTGGATAGAAGATGGCAAGTACAATGGGCGAAGGGCAACCAACATACATTGGTACAATGAAGGACTTTATATTATAGAAACTAAATAAACAATTATGCAAGTAGTAATTATTACAAAAGGACTTGAATACATAGATGCATTCAGATGTCCATCAGATTTCTTTTTTGATAGAGATATTAAGGGTTGGGCTGCTAACTATGTTATAGATAATAACGATGAAATGATTGACATAGAATATTATGAAAATGGTGATATTATTCATAATGATAAGTACCAAACCATAATGATAACTGGAGACAATGGTATTATAACATTCAATTATCAAATTAAATCAATATAAGCCTATGGAACAAACCAAATGTGTAAGATGTGGACAAAATATGCCACTACTTAGACTCACAAAATGCGGCTACTCGTATTGCTTGGAATGTAGCAATACACCTAGAGTCGGCTGTGCACCTATTACCAACCACAAAACTGGCAACACTATCCAGATCCTACCAAGGGAACTAGCTGATAGGATTGTACGCTCAGCTCAAAGGCAAGGGTATGGTGTATGTAAGGGGATGAAGTCATCCTTTTAAACTTTAACATTTCATTAGGAATTTGCATCTTAATTTTGTAAACTAAACCTTAAACTATGGAGACACTACTCCACCTAGTCGG
>Ga0304729_1001732_pt1 | contig 13872 bp, 15 predicted proteins | sample C_131016_MF_Meta_FD_190475 | JGI IMG/M metagenome (GOLD analysis project Ga0304729, IMG submission 190475) | Freshwater microbial communities from Lake Croche, Canada to study carbon cycling - C_131016_MF_MetaG (v2) (version 2) | ecosystem: Environmental > Aquatic > Freshwater > Lake | place... | reverse complement strand
CGTTGCATACACATCTGGCACAACACGCGCTGGACTTGCAAAGACAAACACACTTACAGGTAACGACGTCCGCAAGGCAGTTGCTTCACTTCGTAAGAACAACGTAGCAACATTCAATGGTATGTACAAGGGTCTAATCCACCCAGATGCTTCATACGATTTCCGTGGCGCGACTGGTGGAACAAACTGGTCAGACCCACACGTTTACTCTGATCCATCAGGTATCTACAATGGCGTAATCGGTAATTTCCAGGGCGTACAGTTCATGGAAACACCACGCGCACCATTCTTTGCTGATGGCGGATTAAACTCATACACAATCTCAACAATTGCTGTTGCTTCTTCAGTAGCAACAATTACAACTTCTGCTGCTCATGGTCTTGCAGTTGGTGACACTTTGACAATCTCAGGTGCTACAGCAACTTCAGGTACAGCCTCAGCTTCACAGCTTGGCTTCAATGCTCAGTTCACAGTTGCAACAGTTCCAACAACAACAACTCTTACAGTTTCTGTTGCTGGTCTTTCAGCAGTAGCAGCGGGTACTTCATTGTCACTTGTTGTTAACTCAGTTGACGTTTATGGAACACTTGTAATGGGTCGCCAGGCACTAGCCAAGGCATTCTCAACTGGTGGCGGATACGGCGAGCAAGCTCAGATCGTAGATGTACCAGTTATTGATACATTGCGTCGTTTCACTGGTGTAGGTTGGAAGCACTTCGTCGGTTACGGCGTATTGCGTCAGGCTGCTCTATACCGCATTGAATCAGGTTCTTCAATCGGACAGTAATTAGAGTTAGGGGGAGAGGCTCTTATACCTTTCTAGTCTCTCCCCCGCTTTACCCTTTATAGTTAGGATTGAAATGCCAACATTTACTCCACCTTCACGGGTGTTTGTTCCAGTCATTTCTCCAGCAACCCCAAAACACCAGCAACGCCCATTTGCTTATTTCAAGGCTTCAATTCCACGTGGAGCAAATGTATGGGTAAGTACAGATAACGTTATTTCAGAATCACAACCTCCTTTGTGGACAGCAACTGCAACGACCCCAGGAGTTAAAAAGGTTTACTACGGCGGACACTCTTACGAAATTACAGCAGATGAAGCGGTTCAACTTACCGCTGCTGGCTATGGTGCTAACATTGCCTATTGAAGAAGGGGAGCCAATGAACCACGCGGAACATACCGAATATGTTGAAGGTTGTTTTGTTTGTAAGGTTTCCACAATTTCTTTTGGCTCATCAGGAATGCCTACACGAAGCCCTGTTGCCGCCGCTACAGAGGCGCGAGAGAAGCGCTGGAACAAAGATATGCCAGCATACAAAGCGCTACGCGCACAAGGGCTGCAACCCCCCCGTATTGATGGCTCAGCAGAGTTAGCCTCTAAAGCTGAAACCCGTTTTGAAGTTGAATCTGGCAAGGTAATGCCAGGGCAAGCAAAGAAGATTGAAGCTACAGTAAATGCCATTGAGTCTATTACAGGTACAAGCGTTTACAACCCTAATACGACAGCGGTGAATTTATGACAACAGGTAATGACTGGATCAATTCAACTCGTTCTTATTTAATGAGTGGTTACGCAGAAGAACGAAATAAACTATCTACTGCATACACTGCTGGTGATACAACGCTCACTTTTACTTATCCACTTGGCGGAATCCGCCCAGGCGCACGTCTATCTATTGGACTTAACACATTTTATGTTTGGTCAGTTGATGGTCAGGTAGCAACAATTTCAGCAGGAGAAGATTCATCTACAGATGCTAATGCAGCATCAGGCAGCGTAGTAAAGGTAAGCCCACGCTTTACAGATAATGAAATTTGGAAAGCCCTTAAAGATGATTTGTATGATTTGTCATCTCCTTCTAGTGCTTTATTTGATACTGGAACAATTGATCTTACTTACAACGCTATTGTTAATGGTTATGATCTTAGTTCAGCAGATAATCTTATTTCCATCTACGAAGTTAAATATTTAACTCCTGGACCACAAATGGATAATCCGCGCATTAACTCAAGTGGGTGGCGCTTAAATCGTGATGCTATTACTTCACAATTTCCATCAGGTATTTCATTACAATTATTTCAACCTGCTTATCCTGGTTACAATGTACGTATTGTTTACCGTAAGTATTTTACTATTCCATCATTAATTACAACTGATGTAAGTACAACTGGATTACTTGATAGCGCACTTGATCTTCCACCGTTGGGAGCTGCAATTCGCCTTATGGCTGGTCGTGAAATTAAGCGAAACTTTACAGAGTCACAGGGAGATACTCGCCGTGCTAGTGAAGTAGCACCAGGTGCTGTAATGCAATCAGTTCGTAATTTACAAGTACTACGTCAGCAACGTATTGCAGCAGAAGCAGGGCGCCTGGATGCGCTATACCCAAGTTTTAAGAGTTAATTAATGGATACTACAAAGTACACTCCAGAAGATTCGCTTAGGTACGATACTCCTTACGTTGAACCAACACCTGCATTTTACTCTGGTGCTTCAACAAGCCCATTAGTTCCGTATCCTTTTCCAGTTGCAGTAGCAGGACATCCTTACCAAATTCAATGGGAATCAACAGCAATTGGCGTATGGGGTGGAAAGTTTAAGAAAACTTCTTTGCCACTTCTTAGAACTCAGGCAGATAACTCAAATACCCCTGGTGAACAATCAGTTTCTCCAGAACAGTTTTGGCGTAGATCACAAGATTCATGGCACTATGGCGCAGGACAGGTTCACTATGACCGTGCCAATAGCAATGGAAACCGTTTTTATTCCAGCAAAGGTGTTAACCCTTGGGATCAATGGAAAGTATCCTTGCTTAATACAACTTCAAACGTAAAGACATCAACCAATACAGGGCTTCAATGTTTAGTTGCTGGAACTTATGTTTATTTAACAAATGGAACTGCACTTAATTATTCTTCTGGTGCTTTGTCTAGTTGGAGTTCAGCTACAGGTATGACTGGTTCTCCTTTATCTATTACAACAGACGGTAATACTATCTGGACTGCTAATAATACTAATGGTATTTATTCTGGAATTGTAGGTGCGTCATCTGTTTCAAGTTATTCAACAGGAACAGTAACTTTAGTTTCATTTACAAAGTCACGTCTTATGGCTGCTGGCGGTGGTAAGTTGTATAACATTACTGCTACTGGCGCTTTGCCTACAGCTTTGCTTGATTTATCTGGGCGCAATTTTACTTGGGTTGATATTGTTGGCGGTCAGTCACAGATTTATGCAGCGGGATATGCTGGAGATAAATCACTTATCTATCGCACGGCAATTAAAGCTGATGGAACTGCATTAGATGTACCTATCGTTGCAGCAGAACTTCCAGATGGAGAAATTGTTGCGTCCCTTGGTTCTTACCTTGGCTATATTCTTATTGGTTCAAATCGTGGTATTCGTTTTTGTTCTGTCAATTCAGATGGTTCATTAACTTTAGGCTCACTTACAAAGACCGATGCAACTGTTTATTGTTTTGAAGGTCAAGACCGTTTTGTTTGGTACGGTTTGACTAACTATGACATTTCTTCAACTGGCTTAGGCCGTTTAGATTTGACTTCATTTACTTCTACTCTTACTCCAGCCTATGCCAGTGATCTTATGGCAGATGGACAAGGAGCAGTACGAACTGTTCAAACGTTTAATAACCTTAGATTATTTACAGTAGATGGCGTTGGTTTATTTTATGAAACAGCCAGTACTCCAGTATCTACTGGAAATATCACGGTTGGCACAACAAGTTATGGCATTACTGATCCCAAAGTAGCAATGTTTTTAGATACAAAGCATGAACCTCTTAATGGGTCTATATCATTTGCAATTTCAGCAGATGGCAAAGCTGCTAAGACCATTGGCATTTCATCAGTTGCTACTAGTGTTTCTCCAACTAATGCTTTTCCTTGCCGTCAATTATTTGGAGAAGAATTTCAGTTGACTGCTACTTTAACTCCAGCAAGCAACGTATCTCCGACTCTTACCCGATGGACTTTGCGCTCATACCCTGCGCCTGTCCGTACTGGACAATGGGACATCCCAATTTTATTGTTTGATACAGTTTCAGCAGGTGGTACCGATTACCCACTAGATGTAACAACAGAACTTGATTTTCTTATTGGACTTCATAAGAGCCAAAAGATTGCAACTTTACAAATCGGAAATACCGTCTCTCAGGCCGTGATGTATGATTACCAATGGCTGCCAGAAGCGTTTAATACTAAGGGTTACGTCAGAGGTACGTTCTACGCTCAATTCAGAGAGATAGCAGGTTAATATGGCAAGACGTGAATATAAGGGCGCTGCAGTTCAGACTACTTTAGCAAGTGGTATAACTTCATCATCTTCATCCCTTTCGTTGACAGCGTACACAGGATGGCCTACTGGCTCATTCACAATGATTATTGACCCAGGACTAGCTGGTGAAGAAAAACTTCTTTGTACATCTCAGGTATCTGGCACAGTAACAGTTACTACACGTGGGTACGATAATACTACTGCTTCATCCCACACAGCAGGAGCAGTTTGCTATCCAGCTCCAATGGCTGTTGACTTTGATGAAGCAAATTCTCACGTTAACTCTAATCTTACTGCTCATACAGCAACGACTTCTGCGCAACTTGCTTCAATCATGTCTGACGAGACAGGTAGCGGATCACTTGTATTTGCAACATCTCCCACTCTTGTAACTCCAGCGCTTGGTACTCCAGCATCTGGTGTACTTACAAATGCAACAGGGCTGCCAGTTTCAACTGGTGTGTCAGGTCTTGGTACAGGAGTTGCTACATTCCTTGCCACCCCATCTAGTGCAAACCTAGCAGCAGCGTTAACTGATGAAACTGGAACTGGATCAAGCGTTTTTGCTACTAGCCCAACCCTTGTCACCCCTGTACTCGGTGTAGCAACAGCAACTAGCATCAATGGAACAACAATTCCTACTAGTGCAACGCTTGTTAAGACAAGCGATACTGGTACAGTCACAAGCACAATGCTTCTTGATGGCACAATTCTTAATGCTGATATCAATGCATCAGCAGCAATTGATAAGACAAAGATTTCAGGTACAGCAGTAACTTTGACTGATGTAGGAACTGTCACTAGTACAATGATTGCCAACGATACTATCGTTAACGCAGACATTAACTCATCTGCTCAGATTGCTTACAGCAAGTTAAACCAGACAAACAGTATTGTAGATGCAGACATCAATGCATCCGCTGCTATCGCTTGGACAAAAATTGCTCCATCCTCAACAGTATCTGCAACTGAACTTGGATATGTTGACGGTGTTACTTCGTCTATCCAGACTCAATTAGATTCTAAGTTGGCAACTGCTACAGCATCAAGCACATACGCACCATTGGCAAGTCCAGCATTGACTGGAACTCCAACTGCCCCAACAGCTACTGCTGGAACAAATACAACTCAGGTTGCTACAACAGCATTTGTAAAAACAGCAGTTGATAACGTAGTTGCTGCTGCACCAGGAACACTTGATACTCTTAATGAGTTGGCTGCTGCACTTGGTAACGATGCTTCATTTTCTACAACAGTAACTAACTCTATTGCAACTAAGTTGCCACTTGCAGGTGGAACAATGTCTGGCGCAATTGCAATGGGAACCAATAAGATTACAGGTCTTGGAACTCCTACTACAACTACAGATGCTGCAACAAAAGCCTATGTAGATGGCGTAACAATTGCTCCTAGCAACTTGACTGGACCTATTACATCTACTGGATCAGCAACTGCTATTGCATCACAAACTGGTACTGGCACCAAATTTGTAATGGATACTAGCCCAACGCTAGTAACTCCAGTCTTGGGAGTAGCTACTGCTACTAGCGTCAATGGAACTACAATTCCTTCATCTAAAACTTTGGTTGCTACTGACTCAACTACTTATGTAGTTCCTTCACAGACATCTAACTCAGGCAAATACCTGACTACCAATGGAACAACTTCTTCTTGGGGAACAGTAGATGCTCTGCCTTCACAGACAAGCAACTCTGGTAAGTACCTCACAACCAACGGAACTGCTGCCTCTTGGTCTGCTGTCGCTGGTTCTGTAGCAGACCCGACTGAACCTTCATCTCCTACAGATGGACTTATCTGGGTAGATACAGATGGCACTGCACCAACTACAGTAGTAACTCGTTGGTCTAAATCACCAACTAACGGAACTACGACTCTTAGTGGTACAGATGATACAACAAATGTTCTTGCCTATACCCCAGGGTATGAGCAGGTATTCCTTAACGGTGTACTTCTATCTCGTGGTTCTGATTACACAGCAACTACTGGTACCAGCGTAGTACTTAGCGTTGCAACAGTTACAAGCGATATTGTAGAAATCATTGCTGCCTTGCAGGTGGCATACACAGATACGATTACAACTGCTGCTGCTGCAACTACCTATATTGCTAAGGCTTTGACTACTACTACTGGTGACATTATCTACGCATCAGGTGCTAACACTCCTGCTCGTCTAGCAGTTGGTTCGACAAACCAAGTCTTAGGTGTTACTGGTGGAATTCCTGCCTGGCAAGCCTCACCACAATCAACATTGACTACAACAGGCGATATTATGTACGCATCTGCGGCTAACACACCTGCTCGCTTGGGTGTTGGTTCTACTGGTCAGGTGTTGACTGTGGCATCTGGTGTGCCTAGTTGGGCTACACCTGCAAGCGGTGGAATGACATCCCTTGCAAGCGGCTCAGTAGTGGCTAATTTAAGTTTAGCCTCAATTAGTGGTAGTTATACAGATTTATATTTAGTGCTTAACAATGTAGTAACCACAGTTAATGACACAGGTGGAGTAAGAATAAATGGAGATACAACAGCAGCCAATTATCAAGTTACAGGCATAAGAAATATTGGTGGTACTTTAACGCAACAAACAAATAATGGATATTCATTTTTTGATGGTTGTTTAGGTTCAAGTTTTATGGCAAGTATTACTTATAATACTTTTGTATATTATTTTCCAAGTTATGCACAAACTACAGGATATAAAACTGGTTATGTTCAAGGATATTTTAATAATAATTTAAGTAGTAAAACAACAACTTGGGGTGTTTTAGGTTATTCATCAACCTCCGCAATTACTCAACTAGAATTAAAAACTGCTGGTTCTAATTTTGCCTCACAAGGCACTTATGTATTATACGGGGTGAAATAATGACAATTGAAACAATAACAATTCATAATGTTGAAACAGGCGAAGTCATTACAAGAGAGATGAACGCTGAGGAATTGGCACAACTTGCCACCGATAAGGTTGTAGGTGATGCAATTAAAGCAGCCAAGGCACAAGCCGAAATAGATAGAACAGCACTCCTTATCCGTTTAGGCATCACAGAAGAAGAAGCAGCACTACTCCTTGGAGGAACTAACTAATGGCTACATTTAGCAACACGACCAGACCAGGCTATGTCTGGGATGCAACCGACAATGTTTGGTATCCAATTGGAGTAGGTGGACATAGCCACTCTGAGATTGCTAAGACTATTGCAGATGCTAAGGGCGACCTTATTGTTGGTACTGCTGCAGATACGGTTGACCGCCTAGCAGTTGGAGCTGACGGATCAACACTCGTTGCAAACTCTGCCAATGCCACAGGCTTAGGCTGGTCGGCTACTCCTAGCGCATCCAATCCAGTTCTAAACTCAGCGTTTCAAAATTGGCAACGCGGAACCTCAATTTCTGTTGCAGCATCATCAACTGCTACATATTCAGCCGACAGGTGGAATAGCAATACTGGTGCTAATGGAGCAAGCACAATTTCAAGACAAGCAACGGGCGATACAACAAACCTGCCTAATATCCAATACTGCGCAAGAGTGCAAAAAAATGTTAGTCAAACTGGAACGAGTAGTTTTGCATTTTACCAATCTTTTGAAAGTATTAACTCAATACCATTTGCAGGTAAAACAGTAACTTTTTCTTTTTATGCTAGAAAAGGTGCAAATTATTCATCAGCAGCAGATTTACTTTCAGCAAAACTATTGACTGGTACGGGCACAGACCAAAATGTTTTATCTGGTTACACAGGTTTAGCACAACCGATAATTGTCAGTGCAACACTTACAACTTCTTGGCAAAGATTTTCTGGCACTGCTACATTGTCAAGTAGTTTGACTGAATTATCTACTGGTTTTGAATATACTCCCGTAGGTACCGCAGGTGCCGCCGATTACTTTGAGGTAACAGGCGTTCAAATTGATGTCGGAAGCGTTGCATTGCCTTTCCGTACCTATGCAGCAACACTCCAGGGGGAGTTAGCCGCTTGTCAGCGGTATTACTATCGCAACACATCAGGTTCACTTTACGGACTTATGGTAAATGCTGGTTACTTCACCAGTTCGACGGCTTACTATCCAAGCGTTCAATTCCCTGTACCAATGCGTGTAGCACCAACCTCAATAGATTTTTCAACATTGACTGCGCAAGACCAAACAGGAGCCACTTATGCAATGTCATCTCTTGCAATAGATACTGCGACAGTTACTCCTTTTGGGACAAGCGTTAATTCAACTGTATCAGGTGCAACCGCTGGTCGTTATGGTCGCGTGCTAGCAAACAATTCAACGACTGCTTATCTTGGCTTTAGTGCGGAGTTGTAAAAATGGATAATGTAACTTTTGTAGATATCGAATCACACGGCGTAGTAAATACTCACGCCATAATTGACCGTGGCAACGGCGAATTTACGTCAATGCTCAAGTCCACTTACGATGCCCAATTAGCGGCACAAGACACACTCCCATCCAAGTTATCCATTCCTTCTACACCACAGGCAGGTGCATAAATGAGTCGCGCACAAGTAACTTCAGCAATTGTAGATTTACCAGATGCTAAAGGTGATATTTATACGGCTACGGCTGACAATACTCCTGCTCGCTTGGCAGTAGGAACTAATGGGCAGGTACTAACCGCTGATTCGACTGCTGCAACTGGTATTAAATGGGCTACACCTTCAAGTGGTGGTATGACTTTATTAAGCACGACTTCACTTTCAGGCACTAGCACTGCAATAGCAAGCATTTCAGGAAGTTACACAAAATTAATTGTAATGTTTGACCAAGTTTCACAAAATACTACTGGTGGTTATTTAAGAATTGCACCTAATACCGCAACTGGTTCAACTTTTACATCATATAAAGATAGTAACGGTACTGCTTGGGTAAATCCTAGTATTGGTTATATGTATCCACTTGGACAAAATACTCCCAATTCTGGTTACGGAGTTACTTGCGCAGTTGAAATTATGGATTATTCACGCTCAGGTTCAACTCAATTCAAACCGTGGTTTTCTTATGGTGAAACTTATTCCGGCGGCGTTCAAGGCGTTGCGTTTGCATCTGGCTGTATAGACGTTGGTTCATCAGCACTTAATAATTTAACAATTACTTATTCTAATGGTGGAACCCTTGCTGGAACCGTCAGAATTTATGGAGCGTAAAAATGACAAATCCAATTATAAGAATTCACGATACTTCAACTGATGAAGTTATTGACCGCGAAATGACCAATGAAGAATATGCTGCATTTCAGGCAGACCAAGAATTAATGGCTGCTGAAAAAGCAAAAACAGAACAAGCCAAAGCCGACAAAGCAGCACTTTTAACCAAATTAGGCATTACCGCAGATGAGGCTAAATTACTACTGGGCTAACTTGACTGAGAGTTATGATCAGCTTCAAACTAACGGCGTGTCATAAGGGTCAATGCTTGAATTAGACTAGGATTTGGTGTATGAAAACTCCTAACTTAGTACCAATGGAAGAGATTTACCGTCAGCTCAAGAACCGCTATGACTCATCGGGCTTTAGCCCTTATGTAATACGCACGGATTGGCAGATTATCCGCAGGATTGGGGTGCATCCTGCTATCGCTACTCGTGAAGATTTAGAAAAAATTGTCTTGGCTGCCACTAAACAGTCCACCAAGGCTAACTATGTTTCTCGCTTACGCTCAATTTACAAGCACCTAAACAAACTAGGTTTAGTAAATGAAAACAATCCAGCGTTAGATTTGCCAGATGTAAAGGCTGGTAGGGGCGTTCCTAAGCCCGTTACCAAGGCAGAGTATGCAAAGTTGCTAGCAGAGGCTACACAGCCCTACAAAGACTGGTTTATCCTAGGTGGGATGGCAGGTTTACGTTGTATGGAAGCTGCCAAAGTACGCGGCGCAGACCTTATTGAAACCGATGAAGGGCCAATGTTAAGTGTTATTGGTAAGGGTAATACTGATCTTGTTATCCCTATCAGCCCTGTTGTAGCCGAAATGATTAAATCTCACAATACGCTAGATAGATTGTGGAAGATTGACCCTAACAAGTTTTCAGCCAAAGCAGCCAATGAAATGCGACGAATACTTGGAAGTGAAGCTAAACACTTTCATTCGCTTCGACATTATTTTGCAACAACAATGCTTGAAAAATCTGGCGGAGATTTGATTGCAGTAAAAGAACTTATGCGCCACACAAGTGTGGCAACAACACAAATTTACACACAATTAGCCCAAGGACGCACAAGGTCATTGGTCAATTTACTCTAAAAAATTAGTCTAATGCTACAATTTATTTCATTATGTAATTTACAACCGTAAGGTGCTGACCATGGATATATCTGCTTATATTGTTACAGCCGTAGCTTTTTGCTCCCTTTTAGGAGCGCTCGCTGGATCAGTCAGATGGATGGTCAAATCTTATCTTGCCGAACTAAAGCCCAACGGAGGCAGTTCGATGAAAGACTCAATCAATCGCTTAGAAAAACGGATTGATGATTTATTTATTTTGATTGCTGATAAACATTAAATAACCGAAAGGCCAACATAGTGAGGCTTCCCCGCCTATTTGCTGCCATGTTCCTTATCATTGGAACTTCTTTGCTTTACCCTACTTTGTCTGAGGCAACTTGTATCACTACTGCCCAAACTGTTGCTGCTGCATCTACTGCTGCAACGGTTCTTAATACCCAAAACCCAGTGCCAGGTTCTGAAACAGCAACTGCAACCCCTGTCCTTGTCCAAGACACTTGCGGTGGAGATGATGTTTCCTACCAAGTGGCCTTACCTACTGCCATTAACTTTCAAGGAACTCAATACACGGCAGTCTATGCAACTACTAACTCAACAATTGTCTTTGGCACACCAGATAATAATTACAGTAGCTTCCCCAACACTCCTTCTATTTCAGTTAATGCCTACGACTGGGTAGTTCTTGATCCCGCTAACCCAAACCCATCCAACTCATATCCTGCTGGATGGCGAGCGCCAGATGAGCATTTGATTATTACTTCTAGCCAAGCAGGGTTTCAGGTTGACCTAGCAGTTCGCCCGTATGGTGCTAACGCTGCTGGAACTCCGTTATCTACCATTGTTGTAACGGCTGCGATTAACGCCGATAACACTTTAACTATCACTTATCTTTCTGATGTACAGGCTGGGCTTAATACACGCACGGGCGTTCGCTTACCTGATGGTCGTGTTGTTACTTTAGAACAAGCAGGACTTACAAGAGTTCTTGTTGCTCCAGTTGTAACGGCTGAAGTTGTAGTACCAGCTCCTACGCCCAGTCCTTCCCCAACGGATATTCCTTCTCCAACTCCTTCACTTTCGCCTTCAGTCGAACCAATTCCAACTCCGAGTCCGACGTCCGTACCAACGCCAAGTCCAACTCCGACTGTAGAACCAACGCCTTCGCCTTCTCCAACACCAACGCAGATTCCAACTCCCGAACCTTCGCCAACCAATACACCTCTGCCACCTGCACCATCACCTACTCCATCTCCTGTAGATACCAGTACGCCAGTGCCAGTACAGCCAACGCCACTCCCAGTCCCAACGCCATCACCAACTCCTTCGCCTCAACCAATACCAGAGCCTACTCCTGTTCCAATTCCTGTTCCTGTTCCTGCACCGATTCCTGTGCAACCTCCAGTTGTAGAACCACAACCTGTACCAATTCCTGTACCAGTACCAGTATTAGAACCACCAGCACCACCTGCCCCAGAACCAATTCCTGTACCTGTTCCAGTTGCAGAACCAATTCCAGTTCCTGTTGAGCCACCACCTGTTGTAGAAGAACCAGCTCCAGTTCCTGTAGAAGAACCTCCTGCTGTTATACCTGAACCACCTACAGAACCACCTACAGAACCACCAGTAGAGCCAGTGCAACCGCCAACAGAAGAAACAGCGCCTCCAGTACCGCCAACAGACGAGCCAGTTGTGGTCCCACCTCCTGTTGAGGTGCCGCCAGTTGATGTGCCAGTGGAACCAATACCAATAGAAAAACCAGTACCACCATCATTGCCTCCTGTCGTAGCAGGTCTGACACCAAATAGTCCAGACCAATTGCCAGAGACTACTCCTAAGCAAGCACCAGTAGAAGTATTGGTTGCACATGTTCAAGTAGATATTGCTGGAGTTGAAAACGGTGGCATTGCATTTTTCGGAACTAAGAGTCAGCCGCAAGTTGTGCAAGAGGATGGAACACTTACTCCAGCAGCACCACCTCCTGGCTCTGGATTACCTATTCCAGTAGATGCCATTACAATTGTAGATACATTTATTGGGCAGCCAGGCGGAGTTACCTTTAACGCCCCTGACGTCGCAGTACCAACCGTGTTAGTGCCAGTTGAAGTGCCAGCAGCTTTGGATGCAATTCCAGGCGCAGGTGCTGCAATCCAAGCAGTAAACCAAGCCTATGTTGCCCTTGCAAACATAGGTAACGATATGTCACCGATTACTAGAAAGAAAGCAAAAAAGATTCTGGTTATCACGACAGTCATCAGCCAAGCAACAGCGTTTAGGAGAAAACCTTGAAGCGAATCCGTGATTTCTTTTCAGACATGGCAAACCAGAACTTTACCCTTGTAGGACTTTTTTGTGCATGGCTTGTACTAACAGGCAGTGCTAAGACTGTCGTTGGTTATGCCATTATTATTTCAATCTTACTTTGGATATTAACATTCTCATTGCGAAACCCAAGGGATAAGTAATGGTCAGCAGTTTGTGGAACATCCTTGCCAGAATCGTTGCAGTCTTTGCAGCCTCTGGCTTATCAGTGATAGGTGCAGGTTCAGTCATAGGCATCTCAGCTACTAAGGCTGCAATACTGGCTGGTACGTTAGGCGTGGCAACTGTTATCGAGAATCTAGCCCGTGGTTTCCTTGATGATGGTAAATTAACTTCCGCAGAGATCAACGCTGCTTTTGCCAAGGTTGATAAGAAAGCGGTTAAGTAATGGGTCAAAAAGAAGATTTTGTAGCCAAGGCTAGAGCAGAGATTGGCGTCATTGAAGAAGGCGATAACCTCACTAAGTATGGCGAGTTTACTAAACACAATGGACAACCATGGTGTGGAAGTTTCGTCATGTGGTGTGGGGCGCATATTACGCCAGCATTAAAACTACCTAATTGCGTTTATACGCCAGCAGGTGTAGAAGAATTTAAGAGCAAGAAAGCATGGACTGATGCTGCCACTGCTACTCCACAACCTGGAGATGTAGTGTTCTTTGATTTTGTAAAAGGTGGCAACGCAGTAGAACATGTGGGAATCGTAGTTAAAGATAATCTTGATGGCACAGTCGTGACCGTTGAGGGCAATACAAGTCCAGATAAAAAACCTACTGGCTCACAAGCCAATGGCGGAGAAGTTTGCATGAAGGTTCGCGCTTACAAGGCCGATAACAAACGCAAACTCCCTGTCTTTATAGTAGGTTTCGGCAAGCCAACCTTCATCTAAGGAGAAAAAATGAATCAAGAAAAAATGAAACAAATCGGCCTATCTTATCTTCGTGCAGCAGCATCAGTTGCAGCGGGACTTTATATGACTGGCGTACATGATCCAAAGACTTTAGCAAC
>Ga0304729_1001729_pt1 | contig 13893 bp, 13 predicted proteins | sample C_131016_MF_Meta_FD_190475 | JGI IMG/M metagenome (GOLD analysis project Ga0304729, IMG submission 190475) | Freshwater microbial communities from Lake Croche, Canada to study carbon cycling - C_131016_MF_MetaG (v2) (version 2) | ecosystem: Environmental > Aquatic > Freshwater > Lake | place... | reverse complement strand
TGGCGCGACTGCAGGTCGTACCACACTGAACGGCGAAGGTTTGCAGCATGAAGATGGTCACTCCATCTTGCTTGCTGCTACCAATCCAGCGGTCGTTTCATATGACCCAGCCTTTAGCTTCGAAATCGCGCACATTATGCAAGACGGGCTGCGCCGAATGTATGGCGAGAATCCAGAGAACATTTACTACTACCTAACGGTTTACAACGAGCCAATTGCTCAGCCTGCTGAGCCGGAAGATGTCGACGTCGACGGAATTCTCCGAGGGATGCACCTGTTCTCGCGTAGCGATCGTCACGATGGACCACGCGCGAATGTTTTGGCCTCCGGTGTTGCGGTGCCGTGGGCACTCGATGCACAGCGCATCCTTGCCGATGAGTGGGGTGTTGCCGCTGACGTTTGGTCGGTGACTTCCTGGAATGAGTTGCGTCGTGATGGCCTTGAGGTGGACCGCCACAATCTGCTAAATCCGAGCGAACCTCGCACTGCTTATGTCGCAAAGAAACTTGCTGACATTAACGGTCCGGTGATTGCTGTCTCTGATTACATGCGCGCGGTGCAAGATCAGATTCGCGAATGGGTGCCAACCGATTTCGTGTCACTTGGCACTGATGGTTGGGGTATGTCCGATACCCGTGGCGCACTGCGTCGTCACTTCCTAGTCGATGCCCAGAGCATTGTGGTGCAGACGCTAACTTCGCTGGCTAAACGAGGCGAAGTTGAGCCGCATGTAGTTCAGGAAGCGCTGAATCGCTATCAGCTCCATGACCCAAAGGCAGCCAATGCCGGAAACACTGAGGGTGGCGGCTGATTTTTAGCCCCACAGCCGTGCGCAGTTTCATTGCTACCTGTCACACTTAAGTCATGACTGAATCGTCACTGTATCTGAGTGCAGAGCGCCTGGATACTGAACGCGCTGTTTTAGCTCGTCGAGTGCATCGAATGACTGGCACTCTCACTAGTGCTGCCATGAATCGGATGGAGGAAACGGTCCCCTGGTTTCAGGAGCTGACCGCCAATGAACGAGCATCCGTAGGCACCATCGTTGAAGCTGGCGTAAATTCGTTCGTGGACTGGTTTGGCTCAGAGCAAATCGAGACCTCAGATGTTGGTCCGCTATTTTCAAATGCACCACGGGATTTAGTAAGAGCCCTCAGTCTGCAGCAAACCGTTGAACTCGTGCGCACCATCATGGCCGTAGTTGAAGAGTCTGTGGCACAGATTGCTGGCGATAACCGCATCAGGCAGGCATACCTACGCGAATCGCTGTTGCGCTATTCCCGTGAGATTGCCTTTGCTGCCGCAGAAGTATTTGCTACTGCGGCTGAATCACGCGGAGCTTGGGATGCGCGGCTACAGGATTTGATGCTAGACGCAATCATTAGCAACGAACCTGATCACACCGTCGAATCTCGGGCTATCGCTGCGGGCTGGCATTTAGACCAACCGGTCTGCACGCTAGTTGGGCCAGTGCCACAGAGTCGGATTCCGGTTGAAACGCGCATCGAGCAAATTCGCCGCACCGCCCGAACCGCAAACCTCGATGTGTTAGTGGGCATTCAGAGCAATCAAATGATCATCGTTATGGGCTCGAGCGACCCAGCGAGCTTCACTGCGGCCAGCACCCGCACCTTCCTGACACACTTCGGGCCAGGCACCGTAATTTTGGGACCAACCGTTGAGAATGTGAAACTGGCTTATCACTCGGTTAGCCCTGCCCTATCTGCGTACCAGGCGACGGCATTAGTCACACCAACCGAGCGACTCTTGAGTCATGAAGATTTACTATCTGCACGAGTGTTAACTGGAGACCATGATGCGATTAAACCGCTGATTGAAAAACTCAGTAGCGCAATTCGCCAAGACGTTCGAGAAACTTTGGCCACATATCTGGAACAAGCGCCCACTATCGAGGGGTGCGCCCGGAAAATGTTCGTCCATGTGAATACCGTGCGCTACCGGCTAAAACGGGTGGCTGAAGTCACCGGCTACGATCCGCTAAACCCTCAGGACGCACTGGCCCTTCGATTGGCCTTGATGTTAGGGCGGATTTAGGCACACTTGTAGGATACCTACAAGAAATCAGCGTATAATTTAGTGAATCGCTAACCCTTTTAGGGGAACTCTATACGAGAGACTAGATAAGTGCTTGCAGTTGTCGCGCCTGGCCAAGGCTCCCAGACCCCCGGTTTTCTGACCCCGTGGCTTGAATTACCCCGCTTCAAAGACCGGATGAACTGGCTCGGCACTGTTGCCGGCATTGACCTAGTGACGCATGGCACGCTCAGCGATGCCGAAACCATTCGCGACACGTCAATTGCACAGCCCCTAATTGCCAGTGTTGGCATGGTCTCATTGCTTGAACTTTTTCCTAACCGCGGTCAGGCTCTCCAGCAGGTGAGTGTGGGCGCAGGTCACAGCATGGGCGAAATCACTGCAGCTACAGCGGCTCATGTTTTAACTGCTGAGCAGGCCATGGTGTTCATTCGCGAGCGCGCGAATGCGATGGCCAAAGCAGCTGCAGTAACGCCAACTGGAATGACTGCAGTGCTCGGTGGCGATCGCCCAGAAGTATTGGCCACAATAAAGCGACTGGGTCTGACTGCGGCCAACGACAATGGCGGCGGTCAGATTGTTGCGGCCGGCACGCTGGAAGAACTTGCGGTACTGGCCGAGAACCCTCCCGCCGGAGCGCGCATTCGTCCACTTTCGGTAGCAGGTGCATTCCATACCAACCACATGATGCCTGCAGTGCGGGTGCTGGCTAATCACGCAAAAGCCATCAGCACTGAAGATTCCCGAATCAATTTACTTTCCAACGCTGATGGCACTGTGGTACACGATGGCCGCTCAGTATTGCGTCACCTGGTTCGCCAAGTAAGCCACCCAGTGCGGTGGGATCTGTGTATGCAGACGATGCTAGATCTGGGCGTAACGGGTCTGATTGAACTTCCACCTGCTGGGATTTTGGCTGGCTTAGCTAAGCGCGGCATGCCGGGCGTGGAAACTTTCACACTTAATACCCCAGAAGATTTACCGGCAGCAGCTGATTTTGTGGCAAAGCATGGCACGCCAAGTAACATCAAAGATTTACCAACGTGGCGAGTTGTCCTCTCCCCGATCAAGGGTGTATTCGAGCGAGTTTGCTTTGACGAAGTTAACGCCGAGCTCGGTGAAAACACCCGCATCGGCATCGTGCATGTTGATGGCGAGACATTCCCGGTCGAGGCGCCGTACGGCGGCAAAGTTGGCGAGTGGCTAGTGCAAGATGGTGCGCAAGTTAATGCCGGTGAATTGATTCTCCGACTGAAGCCAAGCAGTGACGCATGGTAGAGCTCGCAACAGCGCCAGCTGTTAGCCATGCTGGCTTCCTGGGACTTGGCACCTACCGACCAGAACGCGTCGTACCAAATAGCGAATTAGTAGAGCGCATCGAGTCTTCCGATGAATGGATTGTCGAGCGCTCAGGTATTAGAGAACGGCGCTATGCAGGTGCTGACGAAACTGTGGCTTCAATGGCTGCGGCCGCTGCAACTGCTGCCCTGACTGATGCCAACCTCACTGCTGGCGACATTGACCTGGTGATTCTGGCAACTTTCACGCACCGCTACGCAACTCCTTCGGCTGCCGCCGAAGTTAGCGCACTCATTGGTGCCACAAATGCTGCTGCCGTGGATGTCGGCGCTGCTTGTGCTGGGTTTGCCTACGCGGTCGGCCTTGCCGATGGCGCAGTCCGGGCTGGCACCGCCAAGAGGGTACTAGTTATCGGCGCTGAGAAAATCAGCGAAGTGATCGATTTTGATGATCGCGGCACAGCGTTTCTATTTGGTGACGGCGCTGGCGCCGTAGTGATTGGCCAAACCCCAGAGCAAGGTATTGGCCCGACAGTTTGGGGCGCTGACGGCTCGCAGATGGATGCCATCATCATGAATCCCGATACTTTCACTGCCGGTAAAGAGAAAACCAATTCAGTTTTAACCATGCAAGGACAAACCGTATTTCGTTGGGCCATTGGCTCGATGGGCGATGTGTGTCAGCGAGCATTGGTTGCAGCTGGCGTGACTGCCGATGACATTTGCGCATTTGTCCCGCATCAAGCAAACATGCGAATCACAAATTCACTGGTTAAGAACCTCGGATTTCCAGAATCGGTGGCCATAGCTCGCGACATCGAAAATGCGGGCAACACCTCGGCTGCCTCAATTCCACTTGCACTAGATCGACTGAGACAAAACGGCGAAGTCACCTCCGGTGATTTAGTTTTGCTAGTTGGGTTTGGCGCAGGCCTAGCCTTTGCAGCGCAGGTTGCACGGGTCCCATAGATTCCGGTTGCCGAAAGGTAGTCGGTAGCAATTCGTAAACCCGCGGATTGCGCTCACCAAAAAAGGAGAAACACATGTCACAGGAAGACGTATTAGCCGGCTTGGCAATCATCGTTAACGAAATCGCTGGCATTCCAGCCGAGAGCGTAAAGATGGAAAAGTCTTTTGTGGATGACCTAGACGTTGACTCATTGTCAATGGTTGAAGTTGTCATGGAGTGCGAAGCACGCTTTGGCGTAACTATTCCGGACTCAGAGGTTAAGAACCTAAACACTGTTGCTGACGCAGTTAACTACATCACCGCTAACCAGCAGTAATTCTGTCTTTTGATTGGTGGGCGGGATCAACCGCCCACCACATTAGACAAACTCACGAAATAGTAAGCAAAACCAAGTTGAAGATTCTTGTCACGCAGTGACACAAACTGAAGAAAGGTCGACAGAATGAGTCGCACCGTTGTTGTAACAGGTCTAGGCGCTACTACCCCACTAGGTGGAGATGTTGCGTCCACATGGGCAGGACTACTTGCTGGTAAGTCAGGAGCAGTATTGCTCACTGACGAGAGATTCGCGCAGTTGCCCGCTCGTATTGCCGCGCCAGTAGTCGTGGATCCAAGTGAAGTGCTTGAAGCTCACCAGATCCGCAAAATGGACCGCTCGCAGCAACTGGCACTGATCGCCGCTCGTGAAGCTTGGGCAGATGCCGGTTCGCCAGAGGTAGACCAAGAACGCCTAGGTGTAGCCGTAGCCACCGGAGTTGGTGGCGCTGTTTCACTGATGGAACAGTACGAAATTCTGATGACAAAGGGGCCGTCTCGGGTCTCGCCGATGACCGTACCAATGTTGATGCCAAATGGACCTGCAGCCGTGTTAGGCCTTGAATTTGGCGCAATGGCTGGCGTACACACTCCGGTTTCAGCTTGCGCCTCTGGCGCTGAGGCTATTGGCTACGGCGCTGAAATGATTCGCACTGGTCGCGCTGACATTGTTGTCTGTGGTGGCACCGAGGGTTGCATTCACCCGCTCACCTTGGCCGCCTTTGGTTCAATGCGTGCGCTCTCGACCCGTCATGATGACCCTGCCAGTGCATCGCGCCCATTCGACGTAAACCGCGATGGCTTTGTTATGAGTGAAGGTGCCGGAATTGTGGTGCTGGAATCAGAAGAACATGCCGCCGCTCGCGGTGCAAAAGTTTATGGAATTTATGGTGGCCAAGGACTAGCCGCAGATGCTCATCACATCGCCCAGCCAGAACCGGAAGGTCGTGGCGTCATGCTGGCAATGAACCGAGCGCTTGTTGATTCCGAGCTTGCCCTTGGCGACATCGTGCACATCAATGCACACGCCACCAGTACTCCAGCGGGCGATGTTGCCGAGGCGAAAGCCGTGCGCAAGGTATTCGGGTCACACGCAGACCAGGCAAGTGTTACTGCTGTGAAAGGCGCAACGGGCCACTTACTCGGTGGAGCAGGCTCCTTAGCCGCAATTGCGACCATTTTGGCACTGCGCGATCGTCTAGCGCCGCCGATTGCAAACCTGACCGACATTGACCCTGAGGTTGATATCGATGTGATTGTTAAAGAGCCACGCAAACTGCCATCAGGCGATATTGCAGGCATGAGCAACTCATTTGGTTTTGGTGGTCACGATGTAGTGCTCACCTTTAAGAGCAACTAACCGACTTGATGTAGCCAGCGCACGCTCATTGCGTCGCTTGCATTGCGGAATGGTTCGAGTTCGCGATCCCATGGTCCACCAAGAAGCTCATCTAACACATCTGTGAGAGTCTTTCCCTGCGCAATTGCAGTGCTCACCGCGTGACGGGCTTTATCTTCTTCAACATATGATTGGCCGTATACGCCCATCGGTGTGCGCAGGATGCCAAGTGACGGAGTGCAAACATAGCGTTGGCCATCAAAGCCTTGGCACGGCTCTTGGGTTACCTCAAAACGAATGTGCCCAAATGCGCGAAGTGCACTTACTAATCGTTCGGTGACTTCTGGAGCGCCCGTCCAAGATAATTCGGAGCGCACAGAGTTGTTGACGACTGGCTGATCAACCCACTCGAGGTTGATTCTTGTGCCCAGCACATTGCCAAGTGCCCACTCTAAGTGAGCACACATTGCCCGTGGGGTGCTGTGAATAAAAACCACACCACGAGTTTGCGCTGATGTTGCCATCTGCTTCCTCCATTCGTTGCTGCCTCATGCCTTCCCCAGCGTGGGCTCACTCCGAATGGTTATATGCATGACAATAGCCTGCAAACCTGCCAATTGGCTAGTTTTTTAATGAAATGCCTAAATTCCCATACCCGGCGTTGTTTTTAGCGGACATTTTGGCTCAATGTTGGTCGACATCCAGTTCAACTGGGTATTTCGCGTGTATTGCATAAAGGATTAGAAAAATCCCAGCTGGAATGCTGATTACCGTGGCCATAAGCATCGCCACCAAATAATCAGCCCGATTGCCCGCGCCGGTAACGTCAAACCAGCTGTCAACAAACAGTAAGATTCCCGAAGCGCAGGCATAGAGGTCATGGTGCTCGCTTTGGCGAAAGATGCTCACGGCTGTCACGGCCAGTAGCAGAGCTAACACGAGGTCAAAGCCCACCCAAGTCAACCGGTAATGCCGGGAAAGATTTTCTGCGGGCAAGGTCGCGGCCAAGAACAGGCTCCATGGGATTAGCACAGCGGCGGCTGCAATTACTGCTCGAGCGATGAACACTTGAAACTTGGGCGTTAGCATCCAACTCATGGCGAATACCTCTCCTGGTTAACACTTTCTCTGCCATTGAGCATAGGCTCAGAAGCAGGCAAAATTGAGTAAGTTGCCTAGTTCGTTACCAAGGGAGCAGTCAGTGAATATAAGTGCAGATCGGCCAAATCGATCTGCACTAGTACCTAAATTTGCTGGCCTTTTTGCACTAGTAATCGGGGTAATCGACCTAAGTCGCTTCTTCACTCCTGGCCTCCACCACCGACTCACCACACACCTTGGCACAGTGCCGGGTGCAGTTCGAAATGCCACCTTACTGAACACAATTTTCACTGGCGTTTTATTGATTCTTCTGGCCGATGGTCTGGCCCGACGGAAATTTCGTGCTTGGCTGGCCACCGAAGTGCTACTTTTCGTCTCCATCGCAATCCGATTAATTCTGGTTATCGGCTCGGATATAAAGCCATGGTCACTAGTTAGCCCGCTGGTTTTATTCGTCGTGCTGTTGGTCGGCCGCCGCGAGTTCTACGCCAAGCCAGCGCCAGGTTCACGCTGGGAGACGCTGCGCTTCTTCTTCATCAGTTCTGCTGTCGCCTTCATTGGCGCGTCGAGCATTGTGTTCATTCGCCTGCGTGATTTAACTGGCTTGCATGTGCACTTTTCCCTGCATTCAGTATTGATTTATGCTCTGCCTGGCTTTATTGGCATTACAACCGACATTTCCAATCAACACGGATTTGGCGGTGACTTTGCTTACTACGGACTTTTTGCTCTTGGCCTTGCGGTAATTGTGCCGACTCTTTACGCAATGCTTAGGAGTCACAAGCCACTGCCAGAGCCGCAACCAAAAGAACACACTGAACTTAGAGATTTATTGAGTCAATGGGGCGATGACGATTCGCTTGGGTATTTTGCGTTGCGCTCGGACAAACTACTCGTCTGGTCAGCAACGCGAAAAGCTTGTGTTTCATATCGGGTGGTTGGTGGAGTTGCGATTGCAAGCGGTGATCCAATTGGCGATCTTGAAGCTTGGCCCGGCGCCATCGCTGAGTTCTTAACTGAGTGCAAGAACCAAGGCTGGCTTCCGGCCGCGGCGGCTACCAGTGAAGCTGGTGCAGAAGTTTGGGTGCGCGAAGCACAAATGAATGCCCTGGAAATTGGCGATGAAGCAATCGTGGAAGTCGAGAGTTTCACGCTTGAGGGTCGGGCGATGCGAAATGTACGGCAAATGGTGAACCGCGTCAGTCGCCAAGGCTACACAACACAGGTTGCCCGACTGAGTCAATTATCAACCGATGAAGTGGCTCAACTCGACGCCATGGGCGTTGCTTGGCGGGTTGGCAAGACTGAGCGTGGCTACAGTATGGCTCTTGGGCGCATCGATGCGGTTAATGACCCGAATGTGGTTGCAATTAGGGCGTTTCGCGATGACCAACTAGTTGCATTCTTGACCCTGGTTCCTTGGGGAAATCACGGGCTTTCGCTGGATTACATGCGCCGCTCCCCCGAGTCCGACCCCGGGATTACTGAGTTACTTATCTGCGACTTGATTGCTGCCTGCCCGTCTATCGGCATCAAGCAGGTCTCGCTGAACTTTGCCGCATTCCGCGACGCGCTAGAGCGCGGCGATCGCATTGGCGCCGGACCAGTCAGTAAGTTCAATCGCAATTTCTTGCGCTTTGTTTCGCGCTGGGTGCAGATCGATTCGCTTTACCGCTTCAATGTTAAATTCCGGCCGATTTGGGAGCCTCGCTACCTGGTTTATAAAGGCAGCAAAGAGCTCTTACGCGCAGGCCTTGCCTACATTAAGGCCGAAGGCTTTCTTTAACTCGAACCGACTACTTAATCGAGCTGGCAACCGTTGAGTAAATTTCATACTGCAATGGCTTAAGTGTCAGACTCAAGTTACCGCTGATGGTTGTCGAAGCCCCGTCCGAGTATCGATACAGTCTTTCATTCGTCAAACCAGTGGTCACGGTAACAGTCTGCGATGCATCCTTAGAGATGTTCATCACTACCAAAACTGTGTTGCCATTCTTGATTCTGGTGAACGAGATTACTTTGTCGGCACTATTTGGAACTTCAACTACATCGCCGCCGAAGTTTCCACTGGATAACGCCTCGTTCTTGGCTTTTAAGTCAAAGAGTTTGGTGTAGAACTTGATCCATGGTGAGGCATTGTTCCAGGTGGTAGAAACTTTTGGATTTAAGGAGGTCGGCCAAACAATCGGATCCTTCAAGAAGAATTCCAAACGGCGATTTAGCCCAATTTCTTCACCGTTGTAGAGCATCGGGATGCCCTTCCACAGCGCAGTTAATGTTGTGGTGGCAGCAACTCCCGGACTACTGGTACACATGGCCCCAGATGTCGCACTACAACCCATCCGCTCAAATTCGGTACCGTACCAGGCATTCCAGTCGTGGTTCGTAATGAAGTTAACCGGGTACGTGCCGGAGGGGTAATAGGAAGTCAGGCGCTGCACTTGGTAAGTGAAGTTACCCTTTGAGCCACCGCCTTGGCCGACGCTGTTTAAGAAGCTGTATAGGAACGGCAGGTTGTAATCCGACACAAATGAACTTTGAAGTAACGCCTGGTAACTATCGGCCTCTGCTAAGAAGAAAGTCGGGCGAATGGCGTTAAGCGATGTTGCCATCTGGTCCCAGAAATCAAGTGAAATGTATGGCGAGCTCGCGTAATCAACCCGATAGCCATCCACGTTGTAGGCGGTAACCCAGAACTTCATGGCATTAATCAACGCAGTTTTCATTGCAGTGCTGTCAAAATTCAGCTGTGCCACATCCGACCAGTCGGACATAGGGGCTTTCATTTTTCCGGTGCTATCGAGCAGGTAGTAGTCCTTATGACTTGCAACCCAAACGTTATCCCACGCGGTGTGATTCATGACCCAGTCCAAAATTACATGGAAGCCGAGTGCGTGTGCGGTATCGACTAAAGTCTTGAAGTTGGCCAGCGTGCCATAGTCAGGGCTCACTGCTTGATAATCCTTGACTGAATATGGCGATCCCTTGCACACAGCACTAGCTGGCACTGTCGCATTCGCATTAACCGATGAGGTGCACTTTCGATTCAAACTGCCAATTGGGTGAATCGGCATGAGGTACAGCACGGTGATGCCCATTGCTTTCAATCGTGAAAGATTGTCTGTGACCGCTTGGAAGTTTCCAGCGCTCGAAAAATCGCGCACATTTACTTGGTAAATAACCGCATTTTTTGTCCAGGCAGGATCCGCAGGATGCGGAGGATTGATTGCACTGTTGATGTCTTTGTACACACGGGCGTCACCAGCTCGTAGCCACACTTCAGTGCTTGCACCAAAGTTTTTGACAAACCTATCGCCGCCGACGTCTTTATTCCAGTTGCCCTTTTGGTGGATGATAAAACCAACTGAGGCAACAGCGCGGGTGTACACCACGGTGGCAACGCAGCCAAATGAATCCATCCCGGTAAATTCGAAATCTTTTCCAACCTGACCGGGCTTATCTTCCCAAGACCAGATGACCCAGTTGGCCGTGTTTTTATCGGCAGCTCGGTAATGGATGGTCACGGTGGTTGTGGCAGTCGGGCTTGGGGTTGGCGAACTGCTAACCGAGGGTGCTACCGATGGCGCAGTGGCAGTCGGGCTTGCACTGGGCGAGGCGCTGGGCGCACACGGCGCAGGTGCTCCCAATTGGGCCAAGGTGACAGCCGCATTTGAGCCAGTTGCCGTTACTGCAGTCCCCCAGATTCCAACAAGCAGTGATAGGGCGATCAGGATTACCGTGGATTTGCGAATACTTACGCTTGTGCCAGACATGCTTGAACAGTAACAGCCGATATTCCTGCAATTCGTGCCATTTGGATAACACATTCGTTACCAAAAGGGGACATATTTCCTGAGATTTATTGAGACTTTGCCGAAGTCGGTTGAGGGCATGTGTTGCGTAGAATCGACTCATGCTGATTCGCCCTGCACACCCTAATGAAGCGCAACTTATTCTCGATTTCATTATGGACTTGGCGATCTATGAAAAATGTCCGGAAGAAGCTGTTGCAACTTTGGCAGACATTCAAGGCACATTCTTTTGCGAGAACCCACAAGTATTTTGCAACTTCATCGAAGCTGACGGCCAAGTTGTTGGGTTCGTGGTTTGGTACCTAAATTACTCAACCTGGACCGGCACGCACGGAATCTACATCGAAGATCTATTCGTTCGCTCCGAGTTTCGCGGCCGTGGCTACGGCAAGGCCCTACTTTCGTACCTAGCCGGGGTTTGCGTGGAGCGCGGGTATGAGCGCTTGCAATGGTGGGTGCTTAATTGGAATGAACCATCAATCAGGTTTTATGAGTCACTGGGCGCCAAGCCGATGAACGAGTGGACCGTGATGCGCGTAGACGAGGGTGCGTTGATTCGGCTTGCGGAATTATCTCGCTAGCCGTTGTTTTTAGTTTGACGGCAACCCGATAAACTTAGGCGTTCAGGGGCGGTAGCTCAGTCGGTCAGAGCAGCGGACTCATAATCCGTGGGTCGTGGGTTCGAGCCCCACCCGCCCCACCGTTAAAGGGATTTCGGACACTTTGAGCAAGTTGGACAGCAACGTGGACAGCAACGACAAGTTTGATGTTCACCCAACGTAGAGTCATGAATTTGTATCTATAGAAATGTGACAATGTTTGGTCGATGCTTTAACCAGTGGCTAGCCTAAGACTTGCGCCCTATCCGCAGCTTGATTAGTCCGATCAAGAGCGCAGACAGCAACAACATCGCGATGCTCCAACCGGCAACCCAAAATGGGTAGTCGCTCGGTGCCCGCCACCAGATAACATATGGTTTGCCAATCTTTTTAACGATTGCTTTGTATCTTGCTCCTGACTCAAAGAGAAGATTCCCAGTGGCCGGGTCTGCCTGCGCATAACCGTTTGCGTCTAACTTCAGAAATGGATCTGTCTGCACGAGTGACAGGGTTCCGTTTGAGTTGAGCCAGCCACGCTTGACTTCAAAGTCGCCGTGCTTTGTGGGCGAGAAGCCATAGGAAAGGAGTTTCGCTTGTGTCTCAGGGTTGATTTCAAGTGGATCGTTCGTTGTCACAGTGTGCACATTGACTGTCCGCGATTGTGCGTACAGTGGCTGAAATGCTACGGCAACAATGACTAGCAGGACCAATGCACAAACAATTGCACCGAGTACGCGCTTTATCAGTGTCCCAATGACCATTGAAATCACAACAAAGAATATTGTTTCAGCTGCGTACAGTGCTGGCTGTAACAAGATCTGCCCACTCAGCCAATTCGCCGGATCAAAGGAGCCGCTCACACCATTTGTTGCCAAAACCAGTGGTTGTCGCCACAAGTGCTGGTACACCGACCCAATCACGAATGCACCTAGACCGGAAATACCAAGGATTACGACTAGGTCGCTGCGAAGCATGCGAAACCGGCCCGCGCCCTGCGTCCAATCGAATTTATAGGTACCATTTTCAAACTGTCGCGAAAATAGCGGTGCCCCCACCAACATCCCCACAAGAATCGGCAAGTAAGGCAGGACGGTTACCAAAATATTTGCACGATTCTGCACCTGAGAAATTGTGTCAATTAGTTTCTGGTTAGTTCCGGGCGACAGCACTTTATTCAGGGAGTATTGTGCGATATCTGGAAGCCAGAGATACAGGATTCCACCTAGCACGATTGGATACACCAACAGCGCGATAATCAGATTGCGCCGCAAAATCAAAGTAGCCTGCAAAACGCTGAATGACTGCGTATCGCTGTCAGTAGGACCAGATACAACGGTTAACATTTTTGTCGAGTTCATTTCACTTCTCCTACTTGCTTCAAATCATGACTTCGCGAATTGCGCAGATAAGCCAAAACAATCTGCTCAAGTGAGGGTTTAGAGATTTCAAAACTTCGCAGTTTTGATTCATCTTCTGACCGAATGAGGTGAAACCCAACAACAGCGTTTGTGTCGATATCGATAATGTCGGCATCATCAACAGCATTGATCTCACTCACTGTTGAGCGGACAAGCCAATGAGATGACAGGACGTTATCGATGTCGGTGTTCAACTGAAGTTGGCCATGAGCAAGCAACGTCACAAAGTCACTCACTCTTGCCAGATCACTCATTGAATGGGAAGAAAAGATTACAGAGATCTCAGTTTCTGCAACCGTTTGCATCACACTCGCCAAGAATTCATGACTTGCAAGTGGGTCTAGAGCCGCTGTCGGCTCGTCCAGTAACAGAGCGTCTGGGTTCTTTGCTAGGGCCAAACTCAAGGAAACTTGAGCGCGCTGACCACCCGATAATTCTTTGACTTTCATTTTCAGACCAATACCCAAATCAGCGATTCTTTGCCGTGCAAGATCGGCTGTGAACGAACGGTTCAGACAGCCCGACACCTTAATCATCTCCGCAACGGTGAGTGAGTCGTGTAACGAAACATCTTGGGCAACAAATGCAACCCGGCTACGAATCTCATCTGAACCTGGATCAAAGGAATTGAACATCTTTAGCGAGCCACTCGTAGGTGCCACGAGACCAGCCGCAATGTTTAGCAAGGTGGACTTTCCTGCACCATTTGGACCAACTAATGCAATGACCTTGCCAACTGGAAGGCTCAAGTTGCAGTTAAGCACTTCCTTTCCTTTATAAGACTTCTTAAGGTTCTGAGCTGTTAATAGATTCATGCGAGTTCACGGTCCTGACGAGTTTGAACCTTTTCGCGCTTTACAGGTTGAGCAAGCAGCGCATTTTGAACAATTGCAAGAATTGATTCATTATCAAGCCCACAGGAACGGGCTTCAGAGAGCCATCCTTCGTTGAGTGACTTCTGCAGTTGCACATAATGCTTGAGCTCG
>Ga0304729_1001726_pt1 | contig 13907 bp, 12 predicted proteins | sample C_131016_MF_Meta_FD_190475 | JGI IMG/M metagenome (GOLD analysis project Ga0304729, IMG submission 190475) | Freshwater microbial communities from Lake Croche, Canada to study carbon cycling - C_131016_MF_MetaG (v2) (version 2) | ecosystem: Environmental > Aquatic > Freshwater > Lake | place... | reverse complement strand
ACTGCGGCAAACACTTTCCTGGCCATGGCTACGCGCGGGCTGATTCGCATTTGGCCGTACCGCGCGACCGGCGCAGCCTAAGCGCCATCAGCAAGCGCGATACGCAGCCCTACGCCAGCTTAGATTTGGTCCTGCGCGCCGTCATGCCTGCCCATGTGGTCTATCCGAAGGTGGATGCTTTGCCCGCTGGCTTTTCCAAGATCTGGCTGCAAACCATCTTGCGCCAGCGCCTGGGGTTTGGTGGCGCGGTTTTCAGCGACGATTTGTCCATGGCCGGCGCCCGCCAGGTGCAAGGCCAGGAGATCAGCATCACGCAAGCGGCCATGGCCGCTTTGGGCGCGGGCTGCGATATGGTTTTGCTGTGCAACCAATCCACCTTAGAAACGCCCCAGCATTCGCCCTTGGACGCGCTGCTGGCCGAACTGACACAGGTCCTGACTACGGGTCCCTGGCGCGTCAACGCTGCAAGCCATGGGCGCCGACTGGCGCTGCTGGGCCGCAGCGGCGCCCCAGGATGGGACGCGTTGCATGCAACGCCCCATTTTGTAAAGGCTTGCCGGGTGGTTTCAGAGTTATCGCAGGGCCGGCACAGTGCGCATTAATTGCGACCGGGGCTGCTTTTTGCACTTTGCGCCGCTGGCCCACGTGCTAGGATTCGCTGGCATGGGTTTGAAACCCCAAATTTTGTAATTAGGATGAAAAAAATGAAGTTAAAAACTCTGACGGTCGGCCTTATTTTGGCATTTACGGGCGCTATCGCAGCAGCCCAAACCGAGCCGGCAGTGGCTCCGGCCAGCACTGAAACCGTGGTCAAGTCCACTAAGAAGTCAGCCAAAAAACACGCGCACAAAGTCAGTGCCAAAAAGCACAAGACGGGCAAACACAAAAAGCACACCGTTTCGTAATTCACGCTAGGGCCTTTGGGGCCCTGTTTTCAGGGCGAGCGGTGCAATCGGGGGTGGGATAGCGAGAGCACTTGATCTGCAATAGCCTGCGCTAACGCCTTGTCCGCTCGGTGCTGCGAGTGCTGGAATACCCATTTTTGAAGCGCTTGCAGATCACGCAGGCTCGGTGCAACTTTGATCTGCGCCAAAGCGCCGCTTAGGTTGCGCGCATCAATCAGTGCGGCTACTTTGGGTGTCCAAGGGCTGGGACGTGCCATGGTGTATTTTCTGGTTTCCTGCACAGGTGCAGTTTTTCATTGTGACACAGGCGAGCAAGACATGAATCATTGGCTTTGCATACTAAATTGGGCGCTGGTTTTGGCGGCGCTGGCAGGATGTGCAAGTACGCCTGTACCTGTCGCGCCAGCCTATGAAGTACCGATTGCAGCGGCCCCTGCGCAGCCTGCCGTAGTGCGCACGCCGCCACGCATTGGTTTGGCCTTAGGCGGCGGTGCTGCGCGTGGCTTTGCCCATGTGGGCGTTATCCAGGTGCTTGAAGAGGCGGGTATTCGGCCTAATCTGGTATCGGGTACTTCGGCCGGCAGCCTGGTCGCGGCGCTCTACGCCAGCGGCAAGACCGGGGCGCAACTACAAACCATTGCCGAGACCATGGAAGAGGCCACGATTGCTGATTGGACGCTGCAGGTTTTCACCCGAGGCGCTTTGCGCGGCGAGGCACTGGCCAAATACGTCAATACCCAAGTGGGGCAAAAACCCATCGAAGCATTGCCCATGCCCTTGGGTATCGTGGCCACCGATCTCAATAGCGGCAACGATATCGTCTTTCAGCGGGGGGACACCGGCACAGCGGTGCGCGCCTCCAGCGCGGTGCCGGCGATTTTTCAGCCGGTCAAGATTGGCAGCCATGAATATGTCGATGGCGGTCTGGTCTCGCCCGTGCCGGTGCGCGCTGCCCGCAAAATGGGCGCGGACCTGGTGATCGCGGTGGATATCTCCAGCCCGCCCGAGTCGGCCTCGGCCGCTGGCACCATCGATATTCTGCTGCAAACCTTCACCATCATGGGTAAAAGCATCAACAGCCTGGAGCTGCTGAGTGCCGATGTGGTGGTCCGCCCGCAGTTGCAAGGCATTTCCAGCGCCGATTTCGGCGCCCGCAAGCGCTCCATTGAGGCGGGCCGTCAGGCCATGCAGGCGGCTTTACCGCAATTGCGCGCGGCCATCGAGGCCAAAACCCGCTAAGTCTCAAGCCCCCAAACCGGACGGGCAAAAAAAAGGCCTCGTCTTGCAACGAGGCCTGAAGGGATCCCTGAACCAGAGGTTTCGAAAGGATCCGAGGAGACAAACGGTGCAGAAGTTTCCTTCTGCGTTAATCTACTGTATCAGGGTTTTCCCTTGGTGAAGGCGATGTGCGTAAATAAATTTGCACTGCGCCTGCCAATTAACGCTTTTTGCTGGAAGTGGCCGCTTTGGTCGCGGTTGTTGCGGTAGCAGCAACTGCGTTGAAGTTGGCTTCAGCGACGTCGGTCGCTTGTTTCACAGCCTTTTGAATCGATTCCAGCGCATTGTTGGCAGCCGAAACAGCGCTTTTCATAACAGCAACGGCAGACTCTGAGCCGGCAGGTGCGTTTTTAGCAGCGCTGTCGACCAAAGAGGCGATTTTGTGCTGGGCATCTGCAGCCTGGGCTTCCACAGCTTTGGTGAACTCAGCGCCGGTGCCGCTGGCGATGTCATACAGGTGACGACTGTAAGAGGCCGCTTTTTCAGCCAAAGGCTGGAGCAGGCCAGATTGCAGGGCCAGCAGTTCTTGGGCGTCTTTTACGCTCAGGGCGGTCTGGGTGTGGGCAGACGCTTCGGTCAAAGCGGCTTTGGAAGCGGCCAGGTTCAGTTCGACGATTTTCTCAACGCTTTCAAAAGCTTTGCTGGTCAAACCAAACAGGGTTTCCATGTTGGATTTGTGGGAAGCGACGACTTGTTCTACGGTCAACATATAAATACTCCTAAGTTAAAAAATGAATTTGCCACGTGTCTACTGCGCTTTCATCCGGCCTCTCCGGTTATGTTGCAGTGCAGCATGAAATGAATTATAGGGACGGAAACCGCGCTTGCAAGGCTTTTTTGTTGCAATGCAGCAAAAAAGCCACAAATTTTTTGATTTCAGGGTGAAAACAGCGGTTTCTCCTCTGAAACCTGACCGGGCCTAATCCAATTGAAGTTCGGTACGGCGCGGCAAAAATGGCAGAATCAAGTTGTTTTTGGGGACTTTCCCTATCCCAACCGCGTTTGCCAGCGCGCCTTTTCATGCCCAAACCACTACCAGCGCTGCGAAGCGCGTACCGCGCCTGGCGCGCCATAGGCACCCGCTGGGCCGACAACGATGCCTATGGCCACGTTAACAACGTCGTCTATTACGCTTGGTTTGATACCGCCGTCAACGCCTACCTGGTAGAGCACGGCGCCTTGGACATCCGGGGTGGCGCCGTCATTGGCCTGGTGGTAGAGACACAGTGCAGTTATTTTTCACCGCTGGCCTTTCCCCAGACCGTGGATCTGGGGCTGCGGGTGGAGCATATAGGCCACAGCAGCGTGCGCTATGGGTTGGCGGTTTTTGCGCAGGGCCAGGACAGTGCGGCAGCGCAAGGGCACTTTGTCCATGTGTATGTGGATGCCGCCACCCGCAAACCGGCGGCACTGCCTGCGGCTTTAACGCAGGCGCTGGCACCCTTGCGCTGAGCCGGGCCCGAATTTTGGTTTTTTGATTTGATTTGATTGGAGTGAGCATGTCTTTGTCCCCCGAAACACAGGCCGTTGATGCCGCCATTGCCAGCCGCATGTCGGTACGCGCCTTTACGGCGCAGCCAGTAGCGCATGCCGACATCGAGGCCATTTTGGCGCTCGCCAGCCGCGCGCCCTCGGGTACCAACTGCCAGCCCTGGCGCGTCTATGTACTCCAGGGCGCCAGCCGTGATGCCCTTGTGGGCAAAGTCTGCGCCGCCCACGACGCCTTGCGCGCCGACCCCACCCTGGCCGCGCAGTACCGCGAGGAATACGACTACTACCCTGAAAAATGGGTGAGCCCCTATATCGACCGGCGCCGCGAAAACGGTTGGGGTCTGTATGGCTTGCTTGGCATCGGCAAAGGCGACAAAGACCAGATGCACGCCCAGCACCAGCGCAATTACCGTTTTTTTGACGCGCCGGTGGGCCTGATGTTCACCGTCGACAAGGTCATGGGGCGCGGCTCCCTGGTCGATTACGGAGCCTTTTTGCAAAACATCATGGTTGCCGCCCGGGGGCGGGGGCTGGACACCTGCGCGCAGGCGGCCTGGAACGGTTTTGCCAGCATCATCCTGCCGCACATTGGCGCAGGCGAGGCAGAGATGCTCATCTGCGGCATGTCGCTGGGCTACGCAGAGCGCAGCGCGCCGGTCAATGGCTTTCACACGCCCCGCGTGCCGGTGGCGCAATTTACCCGCTGGCTCGACTGAGCGGAGATTCACCACATGACCCAATCCTCCAATAAGCCCCGCATCCTGGTGACGCGGGCGATTTTCCCCAGTGTGATCGAGCGCCTGTCGGCGCATTTCTCGGTGGAGTCCAACCCCGAGGACACGCTGTGGGACCGCCCCCAATTGATGGCCCGCCTGGCCGACAAAGTGGGCGCGTTTACCACGGGTACCGAGCGCATGGATGCCGAGTTGCTGGCGCATTGCCCGCAACTGCGCATTTGCGCCAATATGACCGTGGGCTACAACAATTTTGATCTGCCTGCCATGACGGCTGCTGGCGTGCTGGGCACGAACGCGCCGGACGTGCTCACCGAGACCACCGCCGACTTTGGCTTTGCCTTGCTGCTAGCTACCGCGCGGCGCGTGACCGAGAGCGAGCATTTTTTGCGCGCCGGTCTGTGGACGCGCTGGAGCTATGACATGTTCTCGGGCGCCGAGGTGCATGGCAGCACCCTGGGCATCATCGGTATGGGCCGTATAGGGCAGGCCATCGCCCGGCGTGCCGCCCTTGGCTTTGGCATGCAGGTGATTTATCACAACCGCAGCCGCCTGGATTCGGCCACCGAGCAAGCGCTGTCGGCCCGCTATGTCGATAAGACCACCTTGCTGCAAAGCGCCGACCACATCATGTTGGTTTTGCCCTACAGCGCCGAGGCGCACCACACCATCGGCGCGGCCGAGCTGGCGTGCATGAAGCCGACGGCTACGCTGATCAACCTGGCCCGCGGTGGCATCGTCGATGACGCCGCGCTGGCGCAGGCCTTACGCAATCGAACGATTGCTGCGGCCGGTCTGGACGTTTTTGAAGGCGAGCCGCGCGTGCACCCCGACCTGCTCACGGTGCCCAATGTGGTGCTCACCCCGCATATTGCCAGCGCCACGGCGGGCACCCGCCAGGCCATGGCCGATGTGGCGGTGGACAACTTGGTAGGTTTTTTGGTGCACGGCCAGGCGCGTACGCCTTTGAACCCACAGGTCTTGGCGGACCGCTAAGTAGCACCGAAGCCTCCTTGTTAGCGCCTGACGGTGCGATACTTCGGCCCGTAGCGGGCAACCGAAGCCCCATTGCATAAAACGATTGGAGACTTCTTATGCTGTTTGGCAAACTTCTACCCAAAGAAGGTAATTTCTTTGAATTGTTCAACCAGCATGCCGATTGGATCGTAGAGGCATCGCGCTCCTTTTCCAACCTGGTTGCCAATTACAGCGACGTGCAGCTGCGCGAAAAATACACCCAAGAAGTGGACAACGCCGAGCGCGCTGCCGACCGCGTCACCCATGAGGTCAACCGGCTGATCCACACCACCTTCATCACGCCGATTGACCGTGAGCAAATCCATACACTGATTAACCTCATGGACGACGTGGCCGACTTGGTCCAGGATTCTGCCGAAACCATGTCTTTGTACGATGTGCGCGTCATGACGGAGGAAATCACCCGCCTGACCGATTTGTCGGTCAAATGCTGCGAACGGGTACGCGAGGCGGTACGTCTGCTCGACTCCATCGCCGACCCCACCACGGCCGAAGCAGCCCTCAAAACCTGCGAGGAAATTGACCGCCTCGAGTCCGACGCAGACCGCGTCATGCGCAGCGCCATGAGCAAACTTTTCCGCGAAGAGCCCGACGTGCGCGAGGTGATCAAGCTCAAGGCCATCTATGAACTCCTGGAGACCATTACCGACAAATGCGAGGATGTGGCTAACCAGATTGAGGGCATCGTCCTCGAGAATTCCTGATCGCTGGGCTAGCCGTATGCAAGTACAAGCAGCAGTCTGGGTGGTGGTGTTGCTGGTCGCCTTGGCGCTGGCTTTCGATTTCATGAACGGTTTTCATGATGCCGCCAACGCCATCGCTACCATTGTCTCGACCGGGGTGCTCAAACCTGGGCAGGCAGTGGTTTTTGCTTCTTTTTTCAATTTTGTCGCGATTTTTGTGTTTCATCTGAGTGTGGCCGCCACGGTGGGCAAAGGTATTGTGCAGCCGGGTGTTGTCGATACGCATGTGGTTTTTGGCGCTCTGATTGGTGCGATTACTTGGAACGTGATTACCTGGTATTTCGGCATCCCGAGCAGCTCCTCGCATGCGCTGATCGGCGGCATTGTGGGTGCGGTGCTGGCCAAATCAGGCGGCGGGGCCTTGATCTCGGCTGGCATTATGAAAACGGTGGTATTTATTTTTCTCTCGCCGCTGCTGGGCTTCGTGCTGGGCTCTTTGATGATGGTTCTGGTGGCCAATATCTTTCGACGTAGCCGTCCGCTCAAGGTAGACAAATGGTTCAGGCGTCTGCAACTCATTTCAGCCGGCGCTTACAGCCTGGGCCACGGTGGTAACGATGCGCAAAAGACGATCGGCATTATCTGGATGCTGCTGGTTGCTACTGGCTATGTCGCCGCCAGCGACGCTGCGCCACCCATGTGGACCGTTGCAGCCTGTTACTGCGCCATTGGATTGGGCACCTTGTTTGGCGGCTGGCGCATAGTGCGCACCATGGGCCAAAAACTGACCAAACTCAAGCCAGTCGGTGGCTTTTGCGCGGAAACCGGGGGTGCCATGACGCTATTTATTGCCACCGGCCTGGGCATTCCGGTCTCGACCACGCACACCATTACCGGCGCGATCGTGGGAGTCGGTTCAACGCAACGCGCCAGCGCGGTGCGCTGGGGCATGGCCGGACGCATCGTCTGGGCCTGGATGTTGACCATTCCTGCCAGCGCGTTTGTGTCGGCCGTGGCCTATTGGATCAGCCTGCAATTGTTCTAAGCCCGCGCGGGCCGCATATTGGAAAGTTTTTCTGTGACTCTTGGTGCACTTTGGCCCGTCTGGCTCGCTTTGGCCGTTCAGACAGTTTTGCTGCTTTTACTGCTGCTGCGCGGGCGTGGCGGGCCTGCGCCTGAGGACGTGCAGGCCGCTGCCCAAGTCCAGCAAGCCGTGCTTGCTGGCGTACAGGCGCAGGGCGAGCGCTTGGACCGTTTGGAGCGTGAACTGCGCCGCGAACTGGCCGAGGCCGCCCGCGCCAGCCGCCGGGAGGCCGCCCAGAGCATGGCCACGTTTCAGCAAACCCTCACGCAGCAAAGCGCCGAGGCCACGCGCACGCAAAACACCCAGATTGACACCTTTGGCCAGCAACTGGGCTTGTTGCAAAAAACGCTGTCCGACACTTTGATTGGTCAGCTCGGAGCCCTTGGAGAGTCCAATGCCCGGCGCATCGCCGAATTGAGCGAGACCAGCGCGCGCAGCCTGGCCGAGGTGCGCAGCACCCTGGAGGCGCAGCTTTTGCAACTGCAGTCCACCAACGCCACCAAGCTTGACGAAATGCGCGCCACCGTCGATGAAAAGCTGCAATCGACGCTGCAGGCGCGGCTTGGCGAGAGTTTCAAGCAAGTGGCTGACCGCTTGGAGCAGGTGCACAAAGGCCTAGGCGAGATGCAAACCCTGGCCCAAGGCGTGGGTGACTTGAAGCATTTGCTCAGCAACGTCAAGACGCGTGGCATTTTCGGCGAGGCGCAGCTGGCGTCCTTGCTCGAGCAGGTCTTTGTGCCCGACCAGTACGCCAGCCAGGTGGCCACCCGCCCGGGAAGCAAAAACGTGGTCGACTTCGCCATCAAGCTGCCCGGCAAGTCCGACGATGGTGCGCCGCTGTGGCTGCCCATCGACGCGAAGTTCCCCAACGAAGACTACGAGCGCTTGCTCGATGCGCAGGGACGCGCCCACTTGGCCGACGCCGACGCGGCCGCCAAAGCGCTGGAGACGCGCATCCGCCTGGAGGCCAAGTCCATCAACGAAAAATACGTGGAGCCGCCGTACACCACCGACTTTGCCATCTTGTTTTTACCCACCGAGGGCCTGTACGCGGAGGTCTTGCGCCGCCCCGGGCTGATGGAGGCCTTGCAGCGCGATTACCGCGTGACCTTGGCCGGTCCGACCACCTTGCTCTCGATGCTCAGTTCGCTGCAAATGGGTTTTCGTACGCTGGCGCTGGAGAAACGCTCCAGCGAGGTGTGGCAGGTGCTGGGCGCCGTCAAAACCGAATTCGGCAAATTTGGCGACGTGCTGGCCAAGGTCAAGTCCCAAACCGAGACGGTGCTAAAAAGTCTGGATACCGCCGAGGTGCGCAGCCGCGCCATGGGACGGGCCCTGAAAAAAGTGCAGGCCTTGCCGGAGGCGCAAAGCGCCACGCTCATCCCGCTGGACAAAGACTTTGACAGTGATGCGGGGCCCGGGCCGCTGTGAGCCCGGGTAGCCACGAGCGCCTTGACCCTGCAAAGGATGGCGCATCCCCAGGTGCGGGTTTACCGCGCCTGATCGTTGGCCATATTTGTCTGAACGCCAGCATGGTGGCCATGCGCATGGCAACGCCGCTGCTGGCGCTGCGGATGGGCCACAGCGCGCTGCACGTGGGGCTCTTGCTGGCATTTTTTTCGCTTAGCCAGGTATTTTTGTCGCTGCCTGCGGGCCGCTTCGCTGACCGCCATGGTCTGCAAAAACCGGTGCGAGTGGCCGTTGTGCTGGCGATGGCAGGCGCGCTCGTATCCCTGCTGTTTCCGGTATTTGAATGGATGTGCGTGAGTGCGATGTTGATGGGTGCGGCAACCGGCACGGCCTCGGTAGCCCTGCAGCGCCATGTGGGCCGCGCGGCGCGCGACAGCATGGAGTTGCGCCGTGTCTTTAGTTGGTTGGCGCTGGGGCCGGCTTTTTCCAATTTTTTCGGCGCGGTGGTCGCCGGGCTGCTGATTGACTACGGCGCACTGCTGCTGCCGGCCTGGCTGGACTATCCTGGTTTCAGGGCGGCGTTTGGCTTTGCACTTCTGATGCCCTTGCTTAGTGTCTGGTGCATTGCTGCTGTCGCCGAACTGGCCCCGGTGGAAGTGCCTGTCGGGCCACAGCCCTCGGCCTGGCATTTGCTGCGCGCTGCACCCATGCGACGTTTGCTCCTGGTCAATTGGCTGCTGTCCTCGTGCTGGGATGTGCATACGTTTGTGGTTCCGGTGATCGGCCATGAGCGCGAGTTGAGCGCCTCGGTCATTGGCACTATTTTGGGCGCTTTTGCTGTGGCCGCTGTGGCGGTGCGGGTGCTCATTCCGCTCACGGCAGCGCATATCAAGGAGTGGCACGCGCTCACCGCCGCCATGCTGGCTACGGGCATGCTGTTTGCGATTTATCCCTTTATGCAGTCGCCCTGGACCATGGGTTTGTGCTCGGTGGGCCTGGGCGTGGCTCTGGGCTCAGTGCAGCCTATGATCATGAGCACCTTGCACCAGATCACGCCGCACGCCCAGCATGGGCAGGCTATCGGCTTGCGCATGGCGACTATCAATTTTTCCAGTGTGGTGATGCCGCTGCTCTTTGGCACCGCTGGTATGGTGGTGGGCGTCAGTGCGGTGTTTTGGACGGTGGGCACCTTGGTGGCGCTTGGTGCGCACGCCGCCTGGCGCTTGCGGGCTTAGGCGCTTTGCACGGGCGCGGCGCAGCAAATTCTCGGGGTCGGCAAAGGCCAGGCGGTTGGCCTCGGCGGGTAGGTGATTGCCTTGGTCGCAATGGGTTTGCAGCGCCTGCCAGGCGCGTTCAAGGTCGCGGGAGGAGGGGGCTGGGGTGTTTTGCAGGCTGGCGATTGTGCGGTACGTCGTCCTGCGGCGCGCCCATAAAAAAAGCCCCCGCAGGGGCTTGGCGCCAAGGCGGGCAAGCCCGCTTTTACATTAGACGCGCTTGCGGTATTCGCCGGTTCGGGTGTCGATCTCTACTTTGTCGCCCTGGGCCACAAAGATCGGCACGCCGATTTCAAAGCCGGTGGCAATTTTGGCGGGCTTGAGTACTTTGCCGGAGGTATCGCCTTTAACCGCAGGCTCGGTCCAAGTGATTTCACGCACCACGCTGGTAGGTAATTCCACCGAGATCGCTTTGCCGTCGTAGAACACGACTTCCACTTCCATACCGTCTTCCAGGTAGCTGAGCGAATCGCCCATGTTTTCGGCTTCGACTTCGTACTGGTTGTAGTCCGCGTCCATGCAGACATACATCGGATCGGCAAAGTAGGAGTAGGTGCAATCTTTCTTGTCCAAAATGACCTGGTCCATCTTGTCGTCGGCCTTGAACACGACTTCGGTTCCAAAGTTGGCGATCAGGCTTTTGAGCTTCATGCGCACGGTGGCCGAGTTGCGTCCGCCGCGGCTGTATTCGGTTTTCAGAACGACCATCGGGTCTTTGCCGTGCATGATGACATTACCAGCACGAATTTCCTGGGCAATTTTCATAATCAATCCGTCAGATTGTGGGGCCGCCAAAAAGCAGCCTTAGACCGCGATATGCGGCGGGGCGTGGTGCGAAGCGGTAAAGCGCCTGTCACCAGCAAAGCTGCTGAGTTTATCGCGAATCGGTTTACCGGCTGGCCGCAAGGTTGGGGCACGCCCGGCTAGGGCGCCGGTGCAGCTCCGAGCAGACCTTGCACAAAGCCGAGCAGCAGGGTGCCTAAGTCGTCGTGTTCCCTCAGTGTTTGAGAGCGGGTTCGTGCCGACAGCGCCCAGTCCGAGCCGGCCTCCCAAGGCCAAAGCAGGTCCGGCTGCCACGGACTGTGTGCCCCTTGGTTCCAAAATATATGCCAAGCGCGTTCGGGGGCGCTTGCGCCGATGGCGTCAAGATAGGCCTGCAGTTTGGCGTGGTGCGCGCCGTCGGCCTGCGGGTAAATCTGCCACACGCTGGGCCTGCCTGCCTGCAGCGCCTGTGCCAAGGAGTCTTCGCCGCGCACCAGATTGAGGTCGCACAAGCCCAATAGGGCATCAAAGGGGGCTTGCGGCAGAAAAGGCAGTAAACGGATTTGCAGCGCGCCTTGGGTCACCGCGCAATCGGCGTGTCCTACATCGGAACGAAGGTCCGCAGCCTGGGCTAAGGCGCTCTGCCCGGCACCGGCAGCCACCAGCAATTGCACCGGCTGGTCTTGGCTGCGCAAAGCCTGCACCAGCGCCGCCAGGGGCGCCGTCGGGTAGGAAAAAAGTAAAACGCTGCGCTGCCCCGCCAGCGCCGGGGCATAAGTGCGCAGTGCGGGGTCGCAATCGGCCCAATCTGCCCGCCCGCTGGCAACGCTGCTGCGCAGCAGGCCGCCGCTTTTGGGAACCAAACCAGGGTAGAAAAAATGCTTGGTCCAGCCACGCGCGGGGCCGCTCATCACTGGCGAGGGCAGGCCGTGGCTGCGCAGGGCAAAGGGTTCGGCGCTGAGGTATTCCAGATTGATCCAAGCGGGCGGGCGCCCTTGCAAGGCCGCTTGCGCTGCGTGCCATTGCAGCCAAGCGGGCGGCAGTTCGCAGCCAAAGGCCTCTATCCACACATTGCCGGGCGGGCACTGGGCAAGAAAGACTGGGTTTGCGGCTTGCTCCCAAGAGAGCACCTGAATTCCTGGCCATTGGCCTTGGCGGGCGCCGGGCGCCATCCACTCCAGCGGCGCGCTGTCGTCTATCCAAAGGCGCACCTGGTGCCCCCGGGCGGCCAGTGTGGCGCACAGGCGCCAGCAGACGCCGGCGTCGCCGTAGTTATCGATGACCTGGCAAAAAACGTCCCAGCGCAGCGGCGCGGGCAGCGTTTTGGCGGGCAGGGCGGCGGGCAGGTCCATGGCCAGATTGTCCATCCCCAGTGCGACCCGCCAAATTGCTGGGCAAATGCTTGGACAATAGGCCCATGACGGCGCCCGCACCATCCCCCCACAGCGACGAACTGCTGCGCCAAGTGGCCGCATTGCCCACCTTGCCCGGCGTCTACCGCTACTTTGATGCGCAGGAACAGATTTTGTACGTCGGCAAAGCCATCAGCCTGAAAAAGCGTGTGGCCAGCTATTTCCAGAAAAACCATGGCGGCACCCGCATCGGGCACATGGTCAGCAAGATTGCGCGCATGGAGACCACGGTGGTGCGCTCCGAGGCCGAGGCCTTGCTGCTGGAAAACAACCTCATCAAGACGCTCAGCCCCAAATACAACATTTTGTTTCGGGACGACAAGAGCTACCCCTACCTGAAGATGACTGCCGCCAACCCTGAGCCCGCACCCGAAGCAGGTGGGCGCAAAAGCGGCAAGCCGGGCACCGACCCGCAGCAGTATTCGCGGGTGGCGTATTACCGGGGCGGCGTCGAGAAAAAGCACCATTATTTCGGCCCCTACCCCAGCGCCTGGGCCGTTAAAGAGGCGATTTTGCTGATGCAAAAGGTGTTTCGTCTGCGCACTTGCGAAGACTCGGTCTTTAGCAACCGCACCCGGCCCTGTCTGCTCTACCAAATCAAGCGCTGCTCGGGGCCGTGCGTGGGGCATATCAGCCCCCCAGACTATGCGCAGGATGTCCTCGATGCCCAGCGCTTTTTGCAGGGCGACGCCCAGGAGGTGCTCAAGTCACTGGAGTCGCGCATGATGGCGCACGCCGAGCGCCTGGAGTTCGAACAGGCCGCAGAGTTGCGCAACCAGGTAGCGGCGCTCTCCAACGTGCTGCACCAGCAATCAGTGGACAACGTGTCGGACCGCGATGTGGACATCCTGGCCGTCAAAGTGCAAGGCGGCAAAGCCTGCGTCAACCTGGCTATGGTGCGCGGCGGGCGGCATTTGGGTGACAGGCCGTATTTCCCGGTGCATGTCGAAGATGCGGCAGTTTTGCTCGACGACGAGGGCGCCTCGGACGCACCCCAAAGCGCCGAGTCGCAGGTTCTGGAGGCCTTTTTGGCGCAGCACTACATCGGCGTGCCCATGCCAGCCGTGCTGGTTGTCAGCGAGCCGGTGGGCAAGGGCTTGCTGAAAGCACTGTCGGAGCAACACGGTTTCAAGGTAACGGCGGTGCACCAGCCGCGTGAGCAGCGCCGCGCCTGGCTCGATATGGCGCAAACCAATGCGGCGCTGCAATTGGCCCGGCTGTTGGCCGAAGAAGGTTCGCAGCAGGCCCGCACCCGGGCCCTGGCCGAAGCGCTGGACCTGGCGATGGAGGACCTGGCCCGCCTGCGCATCGAGTGTTTTGATATTTCACACACGGCGGGCGAGGCGACGCAGGCCTCGTGCGTGGTGTTTGAACAGCATGCCATGCAAAACGCGCAGTATCGGCGCTACCGCATCGAGGACATCACGCCCGGTGACGACTACGCCGCCATGCGCCAGGTGCTTACGCGCCGCTACAGCAAAGTGGCCGAGGCGCTGGCCCAGGCCAAGCACGCCGGGCAGGCGGCCACGGGCAGCGCGCGCATGCCCGATTTGGTGCTGGTCGACGGCGGTAAAGGCCAGGTGTCTATGGCGCGCGAGGTGTTTGAAGGCCTGGGGCTGGACTTGACGTTGATCGTCGGTGTGGAAAAAGGCGAGGGCCGCAAGGTCGGGCTGGAGGAACTGGTTTTTGCCGATGGACGTGACAAGGTCTACCTGGGTGCCGACTCCGCCGCGCTGATGCTGGTGGCGCAAATTCGCGACGAGGCGCACCGTTTTGCCATTACCGGCATGCGCGCCCAGCGCGCCCGGGTGCGGGTGAACGGCGGCAAGCTCGAAG
>Ga0304729_1001725_pt1 | contig 13913 bp, 14 predicted proteins | sample C_131016_MF_Meta_FD_190475 | JGI IMG/M metagenome (GOLD analysis project Ga0304729, IMG submission 190475) | Freshwater microbial communities from Lake Croche, Canada to study carbon cycling - C_131016_MF_MetaG (v2) (version 2) | ecosystem: Environmental > Aquatic > Freshwater > Lake | place... | reverse complement strand
AAAGCGATCGCTTCCTTTTTGAAGTAATCACCAAAAGAGAAGTTACCGTTCATCTGGAAGAAAGTTCCGTGACGAGTTGTCTTACCAACTTCTTCGATGTCTAGTGTTCTCACACACTTCTGAACACTTGTAGCTCTTGCATAAGGAGCTGGAATAAGACCAGTCATGTATGGAATAAAAGGAACCATACCGGCGACTGTGAAAAGTAATGATGGGTCTTCACTGATTAGTGATGCGCTCGGAACAACAACGTGATCTTTTGATTCGAAGAATTCCAACCAGCGGTTTTTGATTTCAGCAGTTTGCATGTTTACTTCTTACTCTTAGGTGAGCTAGCGTGCTTGGCTTCTTGTTGACGGTAGCCATCACTTAGCGCGCTTGCAAAAGTTTTTACCTTGGTTCCTGCTTGATCTAGTGCTTGTTTAGCAGCAGGATTACTCTCGATTTGTTTGGCAAGATAAACGCCTACGGCGATACCCGCAATAAATAAAGCGGCCTTACGCATTCTTACTTTTTCTTTTTCTTACCTAGTAAGCCGGTAACACCTTTAACAATTTCACCTACGCGAAGAAGCGGACCACCGATGGTAGTGGTGAAAGATTCAACTAGTGAAGCAAGATTTGTTGTTGCATCAACAACGTTGTCAGTGATGACATCGATCTTGTCTAGTTGCTTGTTTGTCTGCTTGGTTGTCTCAGTAAGTTCTGTAAGCAGTGGAATTAATGCATCCCCTGTTTCACGAATGGTTGCAGTACTTGCGTCAATGAACTTGCTAACTCTCAGTGCAACAAGCACAAGAGATAAAACCAGCACCGCAAAAGCGATAGCTGCGATCAAAGCCGCTAAGTCTGCACCATTCATGAAGGGAAACCTTAGGGTTTAGCGAGCTGCGTAGTACTCAACCACAAGCTGAACTTCACAAGTGATTGGAACTTCTGCACGCTTTGGACGACGAACTAGAGTTGCCTGAAGCTTGTCTAGTTCAACTGATAGGTAGCCCGGAACTGGAGGAAGAACATCAACGTGTCCTCCTGCTGCAGCAACCTGGAAAGGTTCGGTTGATTCGCTCTTAGGAGCAACGTGAATCATCTGGCCAACCTTCACTCGAGCTGATGGACGGTCAAGTCTCTGACCATCAACCAAGATGTGACGGTGCACAACCATCTGACGTGCCTGTGCGATAGTTCTTGCGAAACCTGCACGAAGAACTAGAGCGTCAAGACGCATCTCTAGAAGCTCAACTAGGTTTTCACCAGTTAGACCTTCAGTCTTCTTAGCATCGTTGAAGATCTTGCGAAGCTGAGCCTCACGGATACCGTACTGTGCGCGAAGACGCTGCTTCTCGCGAAGACGGACTGCGAAGTCGCTGTCAGCTTTACGCTTGGTGCGACCATGCTGACCTGGAGCGTATGGACGCTTCTCTAAATACTTTGCTGCCTTTGGAGTTAGTGCAATTCCTAGTGAGCGAGACAAACGAGTCTTGCTACGTGTGCGTGTTGTTTTAGACACATATACCTTTCAAATGAACCAAATAAGATTTTTCTGCCTGGTGCATCTTGGCTAAAAAAGATTCACACACCGGTTGACCATAGTTCGCAGCCATGAACTTTAGTCGGGTCGGCAACTTCCCAATATTAGCAGTTTTACAGATGAAATGTCTATGATTACTGCTTCTTGCGTAAACCCAAGATCTTCTTGAATCTTTCCAACAGGTTGACTTCGAAGCCAGAATTCTTGGGTTTGTAGTAGGACTTGTGCTCTTTGGGTAAATATTGCTGCTGCGTGAGTGTTCCCTCAACGTCATGCGGATACTCATAGGCCTCCGGACCCTTGATTGGACTGCTACTTCGCAAATACAGTGGAATCTCAGGAGTGAAACCACCACGAACATCATCCATAGCCTCATTAATGGCTTTATAACCAGAATTGGACTTAGGTGCCAGTGCTAAATAGATAGTCAACTCAGACAACGGTATTCGAGCCTCTGGCATACCAATGTGGGTAACTATGTTCAGTGTTGAACTGGCTAGGTTCAGAGCATTAGGGTCAGCTAGACCAATGTCCTCGGCAGCCAGAATAGCTAATCTGCGACCTATAAACCTTGGGTCTTCACCGCCAACCAGCATTCTTGCCAGGTAGTGCAATGCAGCATCGGGATCTGAACCTCGAACCGATTTGATGAAAGCACTGATTATGTCGTAGTGCTGGTCACCAGTTGAGTCATAGCGTGCCAAAGCAGTCTGAATGTTTGCTTCAACTTCAGCACTGGAGATTGTCGTTAAACCCAACTGTTTAGCTGTGACTGACGAGGTTTCGAGGATTGTTAGAGCCTTTCGAGCGTCGCCTCCGGACAGTCGGGCTATCAAGCCCAGTGTTTCAGCGTCAGCTGAGAATCTTGACTCGAGCCCTCGTTCATCTTCTAAGGCCTGAGCAAGTATTGCTCGGAGGTCATCCTCGCTGAGCGGATTTAGGGTCACTAGTAGTGCCCTGGAGTTGATAGCTGGAGTTAGTGAGAACAGAGGATTCTCAGTTGTCGCTCCAATCAGCACAATCAGACCCTCTTCTACGGCTTTTAGGAGGGATTCTTGTTGAACCTTTGAAAACCGGTGGATCTCATCAATAAAAACAACGGCACCTTGATTGCCAGCGTCAATGTCCGCTTTTGACTGTTCAAAGGCCGACCGCAAATCAGAGATAGATGCATTTATGGCACTAATCTCGATCAGTCTTCTACCCGACTGATTTGAAAGAATTCTTGCCAGAGTTGTCTTACCAGTTCCAGGTGGGCCATAGAAAAGCAGAGAAGGCAGGTTTTGGGCTTTATTTATGTAGGAGGCAAAGGGTCCAGAATCTTGCTTTAGATGGTCTTGTCCATAAACATCCTTGAGTTCTGAAGGTCGCATCCTTGCAGCTAAAGGCATCCCTACTGGGAAGTCAAAGAGTCCGATGCTATTCACAGTTCAAGGGTAAACCACCGTTAACCTCGTCTAAACTCTATTTGTACCTAATTTCGGAGGAAAAATTGGCAAGCAAAAAGACCAAAGGCATTGACTCGCAGGTAGCTGAGAGTCTGAAGCGCTATGAAGCTAAGCAGAATGTGACTGATCACAGAATAAGTGTCAGGGCTAAGGACAATCGCCTAGCAATTATCATCACTGCTGCTGTTTTCGTTTTTGCACTTGTCAGTCAATACACATACTTCAACTACGGACCAGGCGTTTCGCCGACTGCCTGCGTCCACTTCACTCAGACCAAACTTCCTCAAGTTGGTGGAGCTCCAAATCCAATTTCAATTCCTGATGCCGGTTTGTCACAATGCCGCGATTGGCACGGAGACTTGGTTATAAATAAGGCAGACCTGAAAATTACACTTCATGGAAACGTAGCGCCTCAGGCCGTGGCAAACTTCGTTACTCTTGCAAACAATGGTTTCTACGCGGCAGGTCAAAAGTGCCATCGCCTAGTCACTTCTGGTATCTATGTGCTGCAATGTGGTGACCCTAAGGAAGACGGGACCGGTGGCCCAGGTTACAGTTTTGGTCCGATCGAGAATTCTCCAACTGCTCCTGCTGGAGTCGTGCCTACTTATAAAAAAGGTTGGCTTGCAATGGCGAGAAGTCGAAACAACGCGGAGTCAATGGGTAGTCAATTCTTCATTGTCTACAAGGACTCACAAATCCCAAATGACTCAAAAGGTGGCTACACGGTTTTTGGAGAAGTAACTAGCGGTCTTGATGGCTTGAATTCTGTGTTCAACGGAGGCGTCATCGGAGGTAAGTCTGATGGCAAACCTAAGGTAACCGCAGCCATAACAAAAGTTACCGTCAAATAGTTTCGATTTAGGAGAACATCGTGTCAGCAATTCAAACAGACTTCGGACGCATCGACGAGAATTTGAATGTTTTTGTCACCGACAATGGAGTTGAGCGCCTCATTGGGTCACAACCAACTATGACTGCAGAGCAAGCAATTGCACTCTACGTGAAGCGCTACGAGGATTTGGCTGCTTCAGTCAGACTCCTTGAACAACGTGTCAAAGCAAAAGCGGATGCTAAGTCTGTGAGTAAATCAGCCACCAAGTTGATAGCTGACCTCGAATCTCCAGCGGCCATCGGAGATCTTCAATCTCTTCGCGACCGTGTAAAAGCGATCCGCGGAGACCTAGAACTACTTACTCAAAAGGCCAATGAAGAACACGAAGCGGCAGTTGTCGAAGGACTTGCTAAGCGGGAAAGCATAGCTCTAGATGCGGAAAAGATTGCCGCCGCAGATCCAAACAAGACTAACTACAAGAATGCCTCGGCGAAAATGACTGAATTGTTCGAGGCATGGCAGATACTTCAAAAGTCTGGGGTTAGGATTTCGAAGTCAAAAGCAGATGAAGTTTGGTCTAGATTCTCAAAAGCTCGCAACACTTTCGAATCAAACAAGCGTGCCTATTTTGCAACTCAAGACCAACTGGCCAAGACAAGCAAGAATGCAAAAGCAGAGCTTGTTGCAAAAGCTGAGGCATTGGTTGCTAAGGGTTCCGAAGCGTTTTTGGACTACCGCAAGCTTCTCGATGCTTGGAAGGCACTTCCAAAAGTGAAGGCAAAGAGTGACGATGCTCTGTGGGCAAGATTCAAGGCAGCCGGCGATGCAATCTATGCCGCAAAGGTAGAAAAATCAGCAGCAGATGACATTGCTTTCTCGGAGAACTTGAAGGTAAAACTAGAACTCCTCGAAGAAGCTGAAAAGATTGATCCTGAGAAGGATCTCAACTCAGCTAAGGCAGCGCTCAAGGTAATCCAGAGCAAATGGGAGAAGGCAGGGAAGGTTCCTCGTGAATCTCTTCGGCCGACCGAAGACCGTCTGCGTGCTGTAGAGAAGAAGGTCAAAGACGTCGAACAAGAGCAATGGCGCAAGTCCGATCCAGCAACGATTGAGCGCACAAACTCAATGAAAACTCAGCTTGAAGAGTCAATTGCCAAGCTTGAAAAGGAATTGGAAGCAGCTAAGGGCTCTGGAGACTCAGTAAAAGTAGCAAAGGCACAGGAAGCTCTCGACACTAAGAAGGCTTGGCTCGCCGTTATTGCTAACAGCTAGCCGTTCTTAACTCTGTATACGTCATAGACGTTATCGATACGTCTTACTGAATTCAGTAGAGCATCTAGTGACGCTGGATTATTCATCTCGAAAACAAACCTGCTAAGGGCAACCCTGTCCGCTCTAGTTGAAACTGATGCACTGAGAATGTTCACGTGGTTTTCACTGAGAACCCTGGTCACGTCGCTTAGGAGACCACCTCGGTCTAGAGCCTCAACCTGAATTTGAACAAGGAAGACACTTCTTGCGTTTGTCTCCCACGAAACATCAATCAGTCGGTCTGGCTGAGTGCGTAGATCATCGGCATTCCTGCAATCAGCTCGGTGGACCGATACACCGCTTGCTCTCGTTATGAAACCTAAAATCTCATCTCCCGGTACTGGCGTGCAACACCGTGCAAGCTTAACCATAACGTCAGCATCTCCCCTGACCAAGATGCCTGAGTCGCTGTGTCTAACTCTGTTTAGAGTTGCTGTGTTAGCTGGTAGCTCAAAAACTGACTCTTCTGAATCCTCATCAACTGTGAACGCAGCCGCCATCTTTTCAACAACGGATTGAGCCGACAAGTGGTTATCACCAATGGCTGCATATAGGTCCGCTGGCTCTGCATAGCGAAGGTCTGAAGTTACCTTCAGAAGACTATCTGCGGCAAGTGCTCGCTGAATTGGCAATCCCTGCTTACGCAAAGCTTTAGCCAATAGATCTTTACCTCTATCAATTGCGTCGTCTTTACGCTCTGCGCTAAACCACGCTCTGATCTTGGATTTGGCTCTTTGTGAGGCAACGAACTGCAACCAGTCTTGACTAGGGCCAGCGTCTTGTGACTTCGAAGTAAGAATCTCGACGACGTCTCCAGATTGAAGAACTGTTTCTAATGGAACCAGGCGTCCGTTAACCTTTGCTCCCATGGTTCTGTGACCAACGTCAGTGTGGACAGCGTAAGAGAAATCGACTGGCGTTGAACCCTTGGTCAGACCTATGACTTTACCTTTAGGAGTGAAAGCATAAACTTCTTTGGCTCCGATTTCGAACCTAAGTGCGTCGAGGAACTCACTTGGATCAGCTGTCTCGTGCTGCCAGTCCGAAAGATGCTTGAGCCAAACAAGATCTTCTTCGCTGTTGAGTCTTGATGCAGGCCCTCCCTCTTTGTATTTCCAGTGAGCAGCAACACCATATTCAGCTCTGTTATGCATCTCTTGTGTGCGAATCTGAATCTCGACCGGTCGTCCATTGGGTCCTATTACCGTTGTGTGAAGAGACTGATACAAATTGAACTTTGGCATGGCAATGTAGTCTTTGAAACGACCTGGAACTGGATTCCATCGTGCGTGGATAGCACCGAGGATTGCATAGCAGTCTCTAACATCTGGAACTATAACTCGAATACCTACCAAGTCATAGATGTCATCAAACTCGCGCCCACGAACAACCATTTTTTGATAGATCGAGTAATACTGCTTTGGTCTGCCGTCAACCTTGCCGCGAATCTTATTGTCACGCATGTCCTCGTCAATAGCGGAGATCACACCTTGAATGAATTCTTCACGCTTTGGTGATCTCTGGCGAACAAGGTTAGTTATCTCTTCATAGACCTTCGGGTATAGGACAGAGAAAGAAATGTCCTCAAGCTCCCACTTGATAGTACTGATGCCCAAACGGTGAGCAAGTGGTGCGTAAATCTCGAGAGTTTCTTGAGCTTTACTCTTGGCCTTCTCTTCAGGAACGAATCCCCAGGTTCTTGCGTTATGCAAGCGATCAGCAAGTTTGATTACCAATACACGGATGTCTTTCGACATTGCCACGACCATTTTTCGAACTGTTTCGGCTTGAGCTGATTCACCGAACTTTACCTTGTCCAGCTTGGTAACACCATCCACTAGCATTGCGATTTCTTCTCCGAAGTCAACTCGCAATTGGTCTAATGGGTAGTCAGTATCTTCGACGGTATCGTGCAAAAGTGCTGCTGCTAATCCAGCAGTTCCGATGCCCAGTTCAGCGAGAATCTGTGCAACGGCAATTGGGTGCGTGATGTATGGGTCACCGCTTTTTCGAACCTGACCAGAATGGGCTTTCTCTGCAACGACAAAAGCCTTTTCGACAACGGAGAAATCTGCTTTTGGATGAGAAGTTTTAGCTGCTTTGATTACATCCGCGATGCCTAGGCCCTCAACGGGTCTTGTGAAGATTTTAGGCAGACGGTTTCTAAGCGCTGCTAGAGCACCACCGCTAGAAACATCTGACATTCAAACCTCTTTAGATCAAGTGTCTAAAGACTACAACTAAGCCTTTGCTCTCTTAGCGAGGACTCTCTCCGCAGCCTTCTTATACTTCTCTTCACCTTCACGCAGTTGTGAATAGAAAGGAGATGCAATGAAGATTGTCGAGTAGGTTCCAACGACGATTCCAATGAACAAAGCTAATGAAATGTCTCGCAACGTACCTGCTCCAAGGATGAAGGCTCCAATAAACAAAATTGCAGCTACCGGAAGAACAGCAACCACTGATGTGTTGATCGAACGCACCAAAGTTTGATTGATGGCAAGATTCACACGTTCAGCAAATGTAGCAGTCTCACTGTGTTCGATGTCAATCGTGTTTTCACGAATCTTGTCGAAGACCACAACGGTGTCATACAGCGAATATCCAAGGATGGTAAGGAATCCGATAACCGCAGCCGGTGTAACTTCGAAACCAAATGCTCCATAGACACCAGCGGTGATAACCAAGTCGTGGATCAAAGCAAGGATCGCTGCAACCGACATCTTGAGTGTTCTAAAGTAAAGTGCCATCAAGATGGCTGCAAGCACAATGAATGCTAGAAGACCTGAAACTGCCTTATTAGTGATGTCAGCTCCCCAGTTAGGGCCAATGAAGGAACTCGTTACGTTCGTGTCCTTAACCTTGTATGCAGATGCAAGAGCAAGACGAACCTTCTCTGATTCCACGTCCTTTAACTGAGGCGTTTGAACACGAATTGCATCGGTTCCAATTTTGGTCACGTTGACCTGGATGTTGCCTGCTACAGAATGAACAGCGTCCTCTGCTGTAATAGTTGAGGTCACTTGGCTCGCTGAGATTCGATACTCAGAACCACCTTTGAATTCAATACCGAAGTTAAAGCCACCGGTTCTAAGTGGAAGCAAGATTGCCAACACCAACATGACACCAGCAATCACATAGAAGATCTTGCGACGACCGACAAAATCTATTGACTTGTCTCCGTTATAGAGCTGGTTACCTAGATCGCTAAAACGAGACATTAGTTAGCCTCCCCTTCAGATGAGTTGTTGGACGCTGACTTACGTTCGGCTATTGTTTGTCTGCGTTGTGCTTCCTTAGAAGACTTAGCTACCTTGCCCGATGGAACCTCAGCGCTTACTCGGAACTGCGCGCGGCCGGTGTAACCAAAGTTGCCTGCTTCACGGATTTCAAGTCCTGAGAACCTACCGCCACTTGAGAAGTACTTTGTTTGAGAAAGCAGCTTGAACATTGGGAAAGTGAACAACCAAACGACTGCAAGGTCGATAACCGTGGTTAGACCAAGGGTGAATGCGAATCCCTTTACGTTTCCAACAGTAAGTAAGAACAAGGTCACAGCAGCCAATAAGCTCACGCTGTCGGATACCAAGATAGTTCTCTGCGCTCTGCGCCAACCTGATTCAACAGCAACTGCCAAACTCTTGCCTTCGCGAAGTTCATCTCTAACACGCTCAAAGTAAACAATGAACGAGTCTGCGGTAATACCGATCGCCACAATAAGACCTGCGATACCAGACAGTGAAAGTCGGTAGTCGTTCTGCCATGTCAGTAGCGCAACCATCAGGTAAGTGATAACCGCCGCTACTGTCAATGAACCAATAGTTAGCATCGCAAGTGCTCGGTATTGGAACACTGAATAACCGATAACAAGTAGGAGACCAATCAAGCCTGCAAGCAATCCTGCTTGAAGTTGCTGTGAACCCAAAGTCGCTGAAATATTCTCCTGAGATTGAACTGCGAAGCTAATCGGAAGAGATCCATACTTCAGCTGATTGCCGAGAGTAGTTGCCCCAACCTGGTTGAAGTTACCAGTGATCTGCGCGCTTCCTCCAGTGATAACTGCCTGGGTTGTAGGTGCAGTGATTACGTAACCGTCGATGGTTACAGCAAAACGATTGCGCGGGTCTTTCAAAGCGTATAGACGCTGAGTGATTTTGCCGAACTTAGCTCCACCATCTGCATTGAAGGCAAGATTAACCGCCCACTCGTTAGTAGTAACACCATTGCTTCCAGTGACCACTCCTGCGCTGGCGTCTGAAACATCGGTTCCATCCATTTCGACAGGACCAAGAATGTACTTCTGATAAAGCGATCTGTCACAAGTCACTAGAGGCTTGTTAGCTGGGTCTATTTGACCAGGCTTACGGAATGCCTTTGAACAATCTAGATTCTCGTATTGTTTCTGCAAAGCAGCAGACACGTAGTTCACGTCGCTAGGGTTTGTTGGCGAAGCTGAAGATGTCTTGATTGGCGTTGATCCAGTCTTGCCAATCACGGTCTTGGTTCCAGCCGAGGCAACCAACACAGGTCTGAATTCGAGTTTTGCTGAGCTCTTAATAAGAGCAAGAGTGTTTTTGTCTGGAGAACCAGGAATTGAAACAACGATGTTGTTTCCAGAAGTGTTGATCTGAGATTCACTGACACCGGTTGAGTCAACACGTTGACGAATGATGTCAACCGCTTGGGTAAGTTCTTGCTCTGTAACAGTCGCACCGTTGGCAACTATCGGCGTCAAGATGATCTGCGTTCCACCAGAGAGATCCAATGCAAGGTTTGGAACGAAGGTTGCCTTCGCGTCTCCCTGCAGTATTCCAGAACCAATTAGTGCTGGGATACCTGCGATGATCACGATGAGCCAAACGAGTGCTCGTCTGGCTGATGAAGTGATTCCGTTTTTAGCTGCCATTTTGAACCTTTACTTTTACCTAGCTAATTACTTAGCGGTCTTCTTTACTGGAGCAGACTTTGTTGCAGCCGCTTTCTTAACTGGAGCTTTCTTAGCGGGAGCCTTCACCGCAACATCTTCTTTAGGGGCAGTTACGTTTCTGACTGCAGCCTTCATGAATTCGATCTTGGTTCCAGGGGTACTCTCAACCACAACAGTGTCGTTGTTGATGGAAACTATTTTTCCGGTGATTCCGCCAAGCATTACCACGTTGGCGCCGACCTTTACGGTGTCGTTTAGTGTCTCAGCCTGCTTCTTACGCTTGCGGCTACTAAATAACAAGAAGGCAACGAACACAGCAATGATTAGAACAAGCTGGAGGGTATTTGAATCTGGCATTTGGAACCAATCTGCTAGTAATTTGCGACAACTAGCCGATTATAGCCGACCCTAGTCGAATAAATCGTGGCTAGGGGCAGGGCTTGGGAGCCCTAGGTGAGAATAGGCCGCTGGCGTGGCCTGTCTCCCACGTGCTGTTCGAGCTATAAGACCAACTCGGAGCAAATATGGCTCAACAACGGTCTCGATGGTGTCCTGTTCTTCTCCTAATGCGACAGCGAGAGTGTTCAATCCAGTGGGTTTACCGCTAAACCTGACAATCAAGGCATCCAGAACAGCTCTATCCAAGCGATCAAGCCCCAATTCATCAATTTCATAGAGTTCTAAGGCCGCTGATACCTCCTTTGAGGTGGCCAAACCTGAACTGTTTACTAGTGCATAATCTCTAACTCGTCTAAGCAACCTGTTGGCAATTCTTGGCGTGCCTCTTGACCTCGAAGCGATCAGTGAAAGTGACTCGTCGTCGATGGAAAGATTCATGAGCCGAGCTGCTCTTGTGACTACCTGCTCTAGTTCTTCATTGCTATAAAAATCGAGATTTGCAGTAAAGCCGAACCTATCCCTTAGTGGATTGGGCAGCATTCCACTCCTCGTTGTTGCCCCAACCAAAGTGAAAGGTTCAATGTCGAGAGAAATAGAGTTAGCTCCCACACCCTTTCCAACCATGACATCAACTCTGAAATCCTCCATCGCCAGATATAGAAGCTCTTCAGCGCTTCTAGACATTCTGTGAATCTCGTCAATGAACAAGACTTCGCCGGTGGATAAAGATGAAAGTATTGCAGCCAAGTCACCAGCGTGTTGAATTGCAGGTCCGCTGGTGAGCCTAAGTGGTCGATCAGATTCCTTAGCCACAATCATGGCGAGAGTTGTCTTACCCAAGCCTGGAGGGCCAGCAAGAAGAATATGATCCGCCGTTCTCCCCTCTATTCTCGCTGCGTTGATCAACAGTTCGATTTGCGCTCTTACCTTAACTTGGCCAACAAAGTCTTCAAGCTTGCTAGGTCGAATAGCAGTTTCGAATGCTAGATCTGAAGGTTCAGCCTTGGCGTCTAGAAGTTCATCTGACATGCTGCTATCCCTTTCGAGACTTCGATAAGAGCAGGAGCGAACTCTTTAGCAACTCGCCTTCGGTTTGTTTAGAACTACTACCCAGGCTCTGCTTTATCACGTCTCGAGCAACGCGATCTTGGTATCCCAAACTGATGAGGGCACTTAGAACTTGGTCAGAAGCGGAAGACGTTGATTCTGCACCTATAACTAACTTGCCGGAGAGATTTAGAACTATGAGCTTTGCTGTTTTTGGACCGATGCCGCTAACTGACCTAAACATCTCATCGTTGGCAGAATTCACAGCTTCACCAACTCCGTCAACACCCAACTGGCCAACAACAGCCATTGCTGATTTCGGTCCAACGCCGTTCACAGAACAAAGCAGTTGGAAGATCGCTAGCTCTTCGGAAGTCTCGAAACCAAAGAGAGCTTGAGAGTCCTCGCGGATGATGTGAGCTGTGTGAAGAAATAGTTTGTCGCCAGTTTGAATGTTGGAACTCGTTTGTGGAAGAACCGTTACTAAATACCCGACGCCTGAAACATCCAGGACAACACTGGCGATGTCTTTACGTGCAACAATTCCGTTTAACGAGGCAATCACGACTAAAGACTAACCTTTACTTGCTCTTGCGCTTGGAATTCGCCTCTGCGGTTCGCCATTTACGTTGAGCGGGCGTTTCTGTTGCGTTTGAGGATATGGTTCCCCGCCAGGCTCCAGTCATTGCAATAGCTAAAGCATCCGCCGCGTCAGCTGGTTTAGGTATGGTCTTTAGTTTGAGAAGCTTGGTAACCATTTGCGTTACCTGCTCCTTATTTGCACGGCCACTTCCTGTTACTGCTGCTTTGATCTCTGTAGGTGTGTAGAAATCAACTGGAATGTTGTTCTTTGAACAGATAAACAGAATCACCCCAGTTATTTGAGCAACACCCATAACTGTCTTCAAGTTTTGTTGAGAAAAGACTCGTTCTATTGCTACGTGAGTTGGCTTAGATCGCTTGACAAGTTCTTCGAACTCGGTTCCAAGCTTCTTTATTCGCTCTGATAATTCCATCTTTGAATCAGATAGTAAAACGCCAACTTCAATGAAAGTTACCTGGCGACTCTTGCCCACCTCAATAAGACCGTAGCCAAATCGGGTTAGACCTGGGTCAACACCAAGAACGGTCTGATTCAACTATTCAGCCTCTAGTGCTGCTGCAACTTCAGGCGACATGTCGAAGTTTGAATAAACGTTTTGGACTTCATCTGAATCTTCTAAGGCATCAATCAAGGCAATTACCTTTTTAGCCGTCTCAAGATCAACTTGGACCGGCATAGAAGAAATGAATTCGACGTCCGCTGACTCGTAGTCGATTCCGGCATTCTGAAGTGCACTTCTCACATCAACCATCGAACTTGGATCTGTTGTGATGATGAACTGTTCACCGCGGTCTTGAATATCATCAACACCGAATTCAAGAACTGCCTCGAAAATCTTGTCCTCAGTGGTTTCTGCTGTCTTCTCAACAACAATTACACCCTTGCGACTGAATTGGTATGACACAGAACCTGGGTCTGCCATAGTTCCACCGTTTCTCGTCACGGCCAAACGAACATCAGCAGCAGCTCTGTTCTTGTTATCGGTTAGACATTCAATAAGCATTGCAACACCATTAGGGCCATAACCTTCATACATGATGGTCAGATATTCAACTCCACCACCATCTAAGCCAGCGCCACGCTTGATGGCGCGTTCAATATTGTCGTTAGGTAGTGAAGATTTACGTCCCTTTTGAACTGCATCATAAAGAGTTGGATTACCGTCTAGGTCAGCACCACCAAGTCGTGCTGCAACTTCAATGTTCTTGATGAGCTTTGCGAAAAGCTTAGCCCTACGACCATCTATGACAGCCTTCTTGTGTTTGGTGGTTGCCCATTTGGAGTGCCCGGACATGTTTCTCCTATTTCAAGTGATTCAAGGAAAGTTTAGTTTGTTGCATGAAAATTCGCAGTTTTGCACATCTCCACGAAGTATTCGTGGACTTTCGTCTCCCCTGTTACTTCTGGGTGAAAACTAATGCCTAAAAGGTTCTTCTGGCGAACAGCAACAATACGACCATCACTTAGTGAAGCAAGGACTTGAACATCAGCCCCGACTGCTGTGACAATTGGGGCTCTTATGAAGGCTGCTTTGACTGTAAGGCCATCAAATTGAAGTTCACTCTCGAAAGAATCAACCTGCGATCCGAAAGCATTACGTTGAACTGTGATGTCCAGGCCGCCAAACGTCTCTTGAGTTGCTGTTCCATCAACTAACTTGTTGGCTAGCAGGATAAGTCCGGCACAGGTTCCGAATACAGGTAGGCCTTGTTGGATCATATTTCTAATAGGTTCGCGTAGTTGAAAAATCTTGCTCAACTTGTCGATTACTGTGCTTTCACCACCCGGAATAATCAAACCCGAGATGTCTTT
>Ga0304729_1001721_pt1 | contig 13924 bp, 10 predicted proteins | sample C_131016_MF_Meta_FD_190475 | JGI IMG/M metagenome (GOLD analysis project Ga0304729, IMG submission 190475) | Freshwater microbial communities from Lake Croche, Canada to study carbon cycling - C_131016_MF_MetaG (v2) (version 2) | ecosystem: Environmental > Aquatic > Freshwater > Lake | place... | reverse complement strand
CCCACAAACCCGGACCGCCCGGCCGGGCCAAATCGCCATATCGCATCTTGGTAGAAGATGACACGGGCGACATCACGTTGACGTGGTTTAATACCAGTCGCGCGCGGATGGAAGCACTGCTACCGGTGGGAGAAATCCGTTATGTTTCCGGTATAGTGGAGCTTTGGGACGGCCATCGCCAAATGATCCATCCAGACCGCGTCCTCGATGCGGCAGGGCTGTCCCGTCAACTTCCCTTCGAACCGGTTTATGGGCTTTCAGCAGGCCTTTATCAACGCGGTTTGATCAAAGCAGCAAAAGTCGCGCTTTTAAATCTACCGGACTTTCCCGAGTGGATAGATCCGGCCCTACTCGGTAGAGAAAATTGGGCAGGATTCACGCATTCGTTGCGTTCGCTTCATTGCCCGTCGTCACTGGCCGAAATAAACCCCTTGGCGCCCGCAAGGCTCCGACTGGCCTACGATGAACTCCTCGCTGGCCAGCTCGCGCTTTTATTGATGCGGGCCCGAATGAAACGCGAAGCGGGAGCCGTTCGCAGTGGCGATGGTAAAATTGTCAATACCATGTTGGCCGCTCTGCCCTTCACGCTCACCGACGGACAGAAACAAGCGCTTACCGACATCAAACGCGACCTTGCTTCGCCCGAGCGTATGTTGCGCCTTCTCCAAGGCGATGTTGGTTCAGGAAAAACCGTTGTCGCCCTTCTGTCGATGACCATGGCAGTTGAAGCCGGTTGGCAGGCTGCGCTCATGGCGCCTACGGAAATTCTCGCGCGCCAACATTATGAGCGCCTCAAACCCCTTGCCGACAAAGTTGGGTTGACCATTGCCCTCCTGACCGGACGCGACAAAGGCCAATCGCGAATCCAAACAATGGTAGGATTAGCGGACGGTACGATCCAACTCGCGATTGGAACGCATGCTTTATTCCAAGACACAGTAAAGTTCCATAAGTTAGGCCTAGCCGTGATCGACGAACAACATCGTTTCGGCGTCCACCAACGCCTAGCGCTTTCTAAAAAGGGAGACGCGGTAGACGTATTGGTCATGACGGCGACCCCGATACCGCGGACTTTGGTGCTTACCTATTTCGGCGACATGGACGTCTCCATCGTTCGGGAAAAGCCAGCAGGTCGAAAACCGATTGATACCCGGACAATTGCATTAGAGCGGTTAGACGAAGTGGCCAACGGGTTAGAGCGGGCCATGGCAAGTGGTCAACGTATCTATTGGATCTGCCCCTTGGTTGAGGAATCCGAAGACCTCGACCTCGCGGCGGCGCAAGAGCGTTTTGAAAGCCTTGAAAAACTCTATGGGGCGCGTGTCGGAATTGTTCACGGTCAAATGAAGAGTGCGGATAAAGACGCTGCCATGTCGAATTTTGCGTCTGGAAAAACCCAAATCTTGGTCGCAACAACCGTTGTAGAAGTCGGTGTCGATGTCCCCGAAGCCACCATCATGGTGATTGAACATGCCGAACGCTTTGGTTTGTCGCAACTCCACCAATTACGGGGTCGCGTTGGCCGAGGTGCTGAGCGGTCGAGTTGCATCCTTCTCTTTGGTCCGTTGGGTGAAACTGGTCGTGCACGTCTTGAAACCATGCGCTCGACCAATGATGGTTTCGAGATTGCAGAACAAGATCTGCGCCTCCGTGGAGAAGGGGATGTATTAGGGACACGCCAGTCGGGAATGCCAGGGTTCAAGCTTTCGGTACCTGATAAGCACAGCGAGTTATTGGGAATTGCCCGAGACGATGCCAAAAATATTTTAAACCATGATCCTAGACTCGAAACGCCACGGGGTCAGGCAGTACGCACCCTGCTTTATTTGTTTGAACGCGATGAAGCGATAAAATTGATCAGAGCGGGCTGATTGCACCAATACTCGTCTAACCGAAGAAAGGCAGGAGGAGTTGATAGGCGATCGCCAATAATAAAACGCTAATCACACCGTCAATGACCTGCCAGATAATCGGTAGGCCTAACGAACCACTCAATGCTTTCGCACCATAGCCTAGCGCAAAAAAGAAGAGGAACGAGGCCGATATTGTTCCCGATACGAAATACCATCGTTCGGGTCCGAAATTCGAAGCGATTGAACCAACCAGTATAACCGTGTCGATATAAACATGCGGGTTAAGCCATGTCAGCATCGCTGCACTGGCCAACGTAGAGAGCATCGATGCCATGTCGCCTCCTGAAGCTTTCAGGGACGAAGTGGCGGAAATAGAAGCGCGGAAACGTTGCATAGCGAACCAAAACAGATAGAGCGTGCCAGTGACCCGCAACGCCGTTTCAAACCAAGGAAACGCCGTTCTGACCTGTTCGCAGAACAATACACCGCCAATCATGAGGAGCGCATCTGATACGGCGCATAGAAAGCAAACCCAAAAAATATGTTCGTTTCTTATGCCTTGTCGTAAAACAAACGTATTTTGGGCGCCGATCGTCACAATCAAACTAAATCCAAGACACAAACCAGAAAAAAAGACAGCCATAAGGTACGATAATTTCTATGCCGTCGTGGGTTGATCAGAATCGATACGTCCGGTGGGCGAAACGGGTTGTATGAGCCCCGCTGACATCACCAATTTTGCGGCGTCATCGACCGATATTCCCACCTCGATGACTTCGGATCTGCGGACGTATAGAAAAAATCCAGTCGTCGGGTTCGGGGAACACGGAAGAAAACACGACACGTAATCCTCCGAACCCGGTAAAGCCTCGACAACATTTCCCTCAGGCACGCCTGAGATGAAGACGATCGACCATAGTCCTTTGCTGGGATATTCGATTAATCCAACTTTACGGAACGATGTCCCATTTTGCGAAAAAAGGGTTTCAAAAACCTGTTTTACACCCTTGTAAATGCCCCTGACGACTGGCATTCGCCCCAAAAGTGTTTCCCCGATCCCGATCATCCACCGACCGACAAGATTGGCCGTTAAAAATCCCAGCAAGGTCAGGCTAACGAAGGCGATGATTAAGCCTAAGCCCGGAATATTATAGGGTGCTAACCAATCCGGAAAAAAACCGATCGGTATAAGTGGTTTGAACCAAGCATCGATGATGCCAATGATCCATGTCGTGATGAAAACCGTGACAGCCAACGGACCGGCAATAACGATACCCGTTAAAAAATATCCCCGAAGGCGTTGGCTTATCGTCGGTCGTAACGGTGCAATAGGCGCAAAAGGCCCCGGATTGCGCAGGTCATTGATCGCATCGCCCGTCATCGCGGACCCATCCATCGCGGTTTAGTTCGGATCGCACATATCTAGCAGGCATGGATCCTAGCGTCGATGTTGAATTACTCCACCGTAACGGATTTAGCCAAATTTCGGGGTTGGTCGACGTCTTTGCCCAAGGCAACAGCCGCATGATAGGCGAGAAGTTGGATAGGAATAGCGTAAGCAATCGCAGCAAACCGCGATCCCATCATCGGCATTTCAATTTTGGCAGAAGGCTCAAGCCCCGCACCAGTAAATCCCTCTCGATCAGAAATCAAAATAATGCGCCCGCCTCGAGCGGCCACTTCCTGCATGTTTGAAACAGTTTTTTCATATAAACCGTCGTGAGGCGCGATCACAATGACGGGCAACGTTTCGTCAATCAGGGCAATAGGCCCGTGCTTTAATTCCCCCGCCGCATAGGCTTCGGCATGAATGTAAGAAATTTCTTTCAGCTTTAAAGCGCCTTCAAGAGCGAGCGGAAAACTTGTTCCCCGACCGAGATAGAGAACGTCACTGGCCTTTGCCATATCATGCGCAACGTGTTCGATGTGCGGTTCAAGTTTGAGGGCTTCAACCATCAACCCCGGAATCGAAATCAAATCATTTACGAGCAGCTCTTCTTCGCCAGCCTTTAGCGTTCCGCGGGCAGACGCCGCGGCGATTGCCAAACAAGCCAACGCTGTCAATTGACAGGTGAACGCCTTGGTCGAGGCGACGCCAATTTCTGGCCCAGCAAGTGTTGGAACGACTACATCACTTTCCCGCGCGATGGAGGACGTGGTGACGTTCACGACCGATAAGATGTGCTGACCTTGTTGCTTGGCGTATCTAAGACCTGCAAGCGTATCGGCTGTTTCACCGGACTGCGAAATGAATATGGCTAATCCACCCTCATCGAGGGGGGCTTCGCGATAGCGAAATTCGGAAGCAACATCGACTTCGACGGGAAGTCTCGCAAGCGCTTCGAACCAGTATTTTGCAATTTGAGCCGCATAACTCGCGGTCCCGCAAGCCGTGATAGATATCCGGTTTAACTTGGACCAATCAAACGGCAACTCGACTGGCAAGTGAACTTTTCCAGAACCGAGATCGAGGTAGTGCGCTAACGTTCGACCCACAACTTCTGGCTGCTCGGCGATTTCTTTAGCCATAAAATGCCGGTGATTGCCTTTATCGATAAGGTAAGCGCCAGCGCCACTTTTCTGTTTGGCGCGGTCCACCAATGCATTCGTCACATCATGAAATTCAGCTCCCTTACGATGAAGGACAACCCAATCCCCTTCTTCAAGATAGCTGACCACGTCGGTAAAAGGCGCTAACGCAAGTGCATCCGAACCGAGATACATTTCTTGGTCGCCATAGCCCACTGCCAACGGTGCCCCCTGACGTGCCCCGATCAAGAGATCTTGATAACCTGAAAACAGAAATCCCAATGCAAACGCGCCCCTTAACCTGGGCAACGATTCAGCCACCGCCTTTACGGGATCGCCCGTTCGCAACAAGGCGCGGTCGACCAAATGAAGTGCCACCTCGGTGTCGGTTTCGCTCTTAAAGACGACACCACTGGCTTGTAGTTCGGCCCTTAATTCGCGAAAATTTTCGATAATCCCATTGTGCACAACCGCGACGCGGTCGGTCGCGTGTGGATGTGCGTTATCTTCTGTCGGCTTGCCGTGGGTCGCCCAACGCGTGTGACCAATCGCACTGTGCCCAAACAACGGGTGCAAGCCAAGTTTTGCGGCGAGGTTTTTTAGCTTGCCCTCCGCTCGTAACCGCTCGATCTGGCCATTACTTGCCAAGGATGCGACACCAGAGGAATCATAACCACGATATTCGAGGCGTTTAAGCGCTTCAATAACCTGACCCGCCGCCGGTTCAGACGATAGAATTCCAACGATTCCACACATCTCAATGTATTCCAATCTTGATAAGAACAATGCCTGATAAGCAATGTCACCTAAGCGATGCAAATCACGTTCGATGACGAAAATTAACGCTCAAGACGAGGCCTTTGATTTCTTCTTGGCTTCGCTTGCCGCCCGGAAACTGGCACCCCACCCGTCTTTCGTAATCTGCTTACCGCGAGCAACCGCCAATTGGTCCAGCGAAACGTCTTTTGTAATCACTGAACCAGAACCGATATATGCACCGGCACCAATCGTTACAGGGGCAACAAGAGACGAGTTGGCACCAACAAAAGCGCCGGCGCCAATCACCGTTTTATATTTGAAATAGCCGTCATAATTACACGTAATTGTACCTGCTCCAATATTGGCGTCAGCGCCTACATCTGCGTCGCCGATATAGCTCAAATGGCTAATTTTAGCGCCCGGACCGATATTGGCTTTTTTGAGTTCGACGAAATTGCCGATCTTTGCTCCAGATCCCACGACAGAACCGGGACGAATCCGCGCAAACGGACCAATCGACGCGCCGCTGTCAATCTCGCACTCTTCGAGATGACTGAACGCGTTTATAACTACATTGTTTCCAACCTTTACATTGGCTCCAAATACGACATTTGGCTCGATCAAAACATCACGACCGAATGCCGTGTCATACGTCAAAAATACCGAACTCGGATCTTGCAGAGTAACGCCCCCCAACATCGCTCGATGCCTTAAACGATCTTGCATCAGCGCTTCTGCCCGTGCCAATTGACCACGATCATTAACGCCCATAACTTCCGATTCAGAAGCTAACTCAAATCCCGCCGAAGCACCCATGTCGCGTGCGACCGAAACAACATCGGTTAAGTAATATTCGTTTTGCGCATTGTCGTTGCCGACAGCATCCAGAAAAGCGATACCCCGCCTCCCGTCTATGCCCATTAAGCCCGAATTGCACAGCGAAACCTGACGCTCGTTTTCGCTCGCGTCCTTGTGTTCCCGAATCGCCTGCAACATCGCACCATCGATCAATAGACGACCATAGCCATAGGGATTTAAAGCTTCAAATCCCAGAGCCACAACGGAACGCCCTTCCCTCAGGCGTGCGCGCATTGCCTTCAGTGTCGTTGGTTCAATCAACGGTGTGTCAGCAAAGAGCACCAAAACATCGTCATACCCCGTGCCTATCGCCTCACGAGCCGCCAAAACAGCATGCGCGGTACCTAACCGGTCCGTTTGCACAAAAACCTGCGCATGCGGCGCCAAGGTCGCTATTTCCGAGGATACATCAGCACGGTTAGGTCCGATGACAACAGCCACATTAGAAATCCCCGCGCTGTTTACCGTTTCAAGGATGTGACCAAGCATCGAACGGCCTGCAAGCCGGTGAAGAACCTTCGGCGTGGTCGACTTCATGCGGGTACCCTCACCCGCAGCCAAGATGACCGCTATGCAACTTCTTTCCGTCATGCGTGTTAAAATTCCTTCTCAGAATTCATTTCCGAATACCGCTTATGGATCATGTAAGTTAGACCGCATGAATAGGAAATGACTGTCCAAAATCCACAAGGCCACCCGTTAAACACGGTTGCGACGCAATAACCTATTGACCCGGCGGGCCTTGCCCTTTAGGCAGACGCGTGGAGCGAGCGCGTAGCTCAGCCGGTAGAGCAATTGACTTTTAATCAATAGGTCCTGGGTTCGAGTCCCAGCGCGCTCACCATTTTCGTCCGTACCGGCGGGGCGAAATTGACGATCTTTAATGTAAGCGATCGGGACGGGGCATTATTTCCCCTGTCAATTGATCAGTATCTGTGTCGACACCATCATCCTCCGGATCATCCGCATCATCTTTTCCAGATTGTTCATTATCACCTATGCCCGCGCGTACCGCCTGACCGGCGGCCGTTAATAGATCGAGGGCGTCAACTGGATGATGGGTAAATCCGACAATATATGCCATTTCAATCATCAAGCGGGCGGCTAAAACGGTTCCGGAGACACCAGCCGCTTCGGCAAGGGAGGGTAAAACCTCGTTAGCTAGCGTGTCGACTAGTTGCTCAATCCGGTCGTCTTCGGATTCTTCGAGATCGGTAAGGGCAACTTCGATGACGGTGGAACTCATGAGCGAATCTCCTCTGTCTTGAACCATGACAGCATGAATTGCCGAACACGTCGATTAGATGACACAACGAAATCTGCATTTAGACCAACATCGCTTCAATAGGAAGCCCCGAGGGGAACTATCGTTATCGCCTTGACAGCGGGACGTCACCACGGAAACTGCACCTTTCTCTAACTTTGGATTATAATGTCATGCACACGGCCAGATTTCCGGGCGTCATTCTCGCAGGTGGAGCGGCGACGCGCATGGGTGGCGGTGATAAACCGTTAATCTCTCTTCAAAATAAACCAATTTTGACGTGGATTATTGACCGCGTTGGACCGCAATTAGCAGAGCTTGCGATCAATGCGAACGGCAATCCTAAACGGTTTGAAGCTTATCCTTATCCGGTTCTGCCAGATCATGTTGCCGATCTAGGACCGATGGCAGGTATTTTAGCGGCGATGGTTTGGGGTAAACAGATTATGCCGCATTCCACGCATGTCCTAATTGTTTCAGGGGACACGCCGTTTTTACCGCTGGGTCTTGTCGATCGCTTGTCGGCTTCGGCTCCGGCCCACTCATTAGTCATATCAACCGCGAAATCCGGAAACCGCCTGCACCCAACGATAGCTCTCTGGCCACTTGCCGCCCAAAGCGAAGTTGCAGGCCAATTAAGGGCAGGAAATGGCCAACGCGTTCTAGATTGGTTGGATCAACTGGGGTCTGTCCCAGTCGAATGGCCCATCGTACCATACGATCCGTTTTTCAATATTAACACGCCAGAAAATAGGACTGAAGGCGAGCGTATCGCAAAAAATTTCTTTTAATCGTGTACTTTAAGATATCCCAAAAGGTCCGCTAACGGCATAGCATTGGCCACGATGCAGTCAGCCAAGCCGAAAGCATCTGAAAGCTCGTATTTGGGTGGATTTTTGAACTCTGACGCATGGTCCGTTGCAACCGCAACAATGGTACTGTCATCCGGAAAGATGAAGGGTTTACCATTTTCAACCCGATGAACTTCAATTTTTGCTAAGGGTTCCGGTTTATAGCCTTCGATCAAGACAAAATCGACAGGCGAAAGCAGCGATAGTAAATGCCGCAGATCGGGTTCGGGAGCACCGCGCAACTCATGCATAAGGGCAAAGCGTTCACCCGATGCCACGAGCACTTCTCGAGCACCCGCAGTGCGGTGGACATAACTATCTTTGCCTGGATAATCGACATCAAACCTGTGATGCGCATGCTTAATCGTCGAAACCGTATATCCCCGCCGCGTAAGCTCCGGTATCAATCGGGAGATTAAAGTTGTCTTTCCTGCGCCGCTCCACCCAGCCAGACCAATAACCCGCATGATACCGCCTCACCTTAAAACCGCGTAAACTGTCGCCACTTTTAAAATAGGCTAACCAAGGTTAAGTCTTTATTCCATGGTCGACCATCATCTTGATCTAAGGGGCTTAAAATGCCCCTTACCTGCGCTTCGGACCGCGAAGGCGCTATCGCGTCTTACTCCGGGCGAAGTACTTCATGTCACCTGTACCGATCGCATGGCAGCGATCGATATCCCCCACCTTGTTACCCAACGCGGCGATCGGGTAATCGAATATGAGCCGGCGGCGGAGCATTTATATTTTATGATCGAACGTATGCCACCGCTGGAGTCTTCGACGGAAGCCTAAACCATGCGAAGCGGGCGTCGCGCAATCCATGCCGCGATCAGAGAAGCCGCGATAGTGCCTCCCCCAACTTGGTTGCGCGTTCGTTAAATGCTGAAAGGCGCTCATGTTGCTCTTCGACAATTTCTTCTGGAGCCCGTGCCATAAATTCGGCATTGCCAAGCTTGGCATCGATTTTTGCAACTTCCAGCGAAACTTTCTCAAGTTCCTTTGAGAGACGGCCCTTCTCGGCGTCGATATCGATGATTCCGGCAAGCGGAAGTGCTGCAACTTCGCCCCGAATAACCATCTGCGCCGATTGTGGAGGAGCCGTACTCCCAAACGAAATGTCCGACAAACGCGCCAAACGCTTCAACATATCCCCCCATGTCGTAACCCTGTCTTGGGTTGCCTTTGATGTATTCACCAGAACCAAAGGAACGAGCGATCCAGCAGGAACGTTGATTTCACTCCGAGCAGAGCGAATTTCCGTCACAAGATCTACGAGCCAACCTAACTCAGCTTCAGCATCAGGCGCTTGCAACCCATCCAACATCGGCCATTCAGCCAGTGAAAGAATGGATGTCCGTTTTGGCCCTTCTGCTCCTTTGATGGCCCAAAGCTCTTCCGTCAGGTACGGCATGAAGGGATGCAAAATCTTCAAGATTCCATCGAGAACATAGGCAACGCTGGCTCGGGTCTCAGCTTTAGCGCCTTCGTCTTCCCCGACGAAAACGGGTTTGGCGAGTTCGAGATACCAATCGCAAAATACGTTCCAGGTAAAGCGATAGGCCGCATTGGCCGCATCATTAAACCGGAACGCTTCAATCGCCGCGGTAACTTCCGATGTAACGTTCGCCAATTCGCTGATGGCCCAGCGGTTGAGCTGCAATTTAACCGTTTGGGGGTCAAAACCAGCGATGCGAGCGCAGGCATTCATCTCTGCAAATCGTGCGGCATTCCAAATTTTGGTCGCGAAATTACGATAACCCTCAATACGTTGTGTCGAAAGCTTAATGTCGCGGCCTTGAGCGGCCATTGCGGCAAGGGTAAAGCGCAACGCGTCAGCCCCATATTGATCAACCAGATCGAGCGGATCGATCACATTGCCCTTGGATTTCGACATTTTTGCGCCTTTTTCGTCACGGACGAGGGCGTGGATATAGACCGTATGAAACGGTTCCCGCCCCATAAAATGATCACCCATCATCATCATACGGGCTACCCAAAAGAAGATAATGTCGAAACCGGTTACGAGGACATCGGTTGGATAATACCGCTCGAGTTCCGCCGTATGATCAGGCCAGCCGAGGGTGGAAAATGGCCAAAGCGCGGATGAAAACCATGTATCGAGAACATCTTCATCACGGGTTAATTCAGCTTTGTGGCCATAATGTTTCTCTGCTGCGATCGTCACTTCTTCCGCGTTAGCGCCGACAAAAACAATCCCATCCGGTCCGTACCACGCCGGGATTTGATGGCCCCACCATAACTGGCGAGACACACACCACGGCTCAATGTTTTCAAGCCATTGATAATAAGTTTTCGACCAGTTCTCCGGCACAAATTTGGTGCGCCCCGAACGTACCGAATCCAACGCCTCGATAGCCATGGTCTTGGCATCGACATACCATTGGTCGGTCAAATAGGGTTCAATCGCCGAATTCGAGCGGTCGCCATGCGGCACTTGGCTGGCATATGGCTCGACTTTTGCGAGATAGCCTGCGGCTTCTACAAGGCCAACAACGCGCTTCCTCGCTTCATAGCGATCGAGCCCGTCTAACGCCGTAATGTCAGTAGAAAAGCCAGCAGCCCCGGTGGTAAACGATTCATTGCCTTGAATGTAAATCTTGGCCTGTCGCGTCAGAATATTGATGGCAGACAAATTATGCCGTTTGCCGACTTCAAAATCGTTGAAATCATGAGCGGGCGTAATTTTAACCGCGCCCGTTCCCTTTTCGGGATCGGCATAGTCATCGGCGACCACAGGCACCAGACGCCCGATCAGCGGCAACACGATGTTTTTGCCGATCAGATGCTTGAGTTTCTCGTTTTCGGGATGGATCGCAATCGCCGTATCGCCCAGCATGGTTTCAGGCCGTGTGGTGGCAATCGGTACAAACGTGTTTGGATTTTCCGGGTCGTAGGTTTCGCCCTCGACCGGATAATCAAAATAATAGAGGTGCCCATGGGGATCTTTGCTCAAGGCTTTTGACAAAGCATCGGCATTAAACGGGACTTCGTCGCCACGGATAAATTTAAACGAGCCCTTCTTCTCGATCTGCACCACTTCCAAATCGGAAATGGCTGATTCGAAATGCGGATCCCAATTTACAAGCCGCTTATCTTTATAGATGAGCTTTTTATTATAAAGCTCTACAAACACTTTGGTTACGGCTCGAACCATCTGGTCATCAGCTGCACCGTCTTTTCCCATTGTAAACCGTTCACGCGACCAATCGCAGGATGCACCTAGCCGTTTCAACTGGTTGATGATGAGCCCGCCGGATTCTTCTTTCCAGGCCCAGACGCGTTTCAAAAATGCTACGCGGCCCATATCCCGGCGCGACGGTTCCTTACGTTCGGCGAGTTGACGTTCAACCACCATCTGCGTTGCTATGCCCGCATGGTCAGTTCCCGGTTGCCAGAGAACGTCCTTGCCGCGCATGCGCTCAAAGCGGCACAAAATATCTTGAAGCGTATTGTTAAGCGCATGTCCCATATGGAGGGAACCTGTCACATTTGGAGGCGGAATCACGATGGTGAAAGGCTTTGCGTTCTTACGTTCTGGTCGACCGGCGCGAAACGCTTCATTCGTTTCCCACATTTCGCGGATACGGGCCTCGATCGAAGCCGGCTCAAACCTGTTGTCCATCATGCGTGCAAAATCCCCGCCGTCTTGGGCGCCAAACCTATGGTATGTCAGCTAGAAAGCCGACCGATATCGTTAAGTCAACGTATTGAATAAAAGAGCACCAGCTTACCGAACAGATCAGACTTTTTTAGCCATTCGTTCGATTTCAGCCTTCACCAAGCGTTCTACCATTGGTGGCAAGTGAGCGTCGATCCACTCCTTTAACATCGGACGCAATGCAGCCTCAACGACCGTTTGCATGGCGGAGGCAACGGCCTGATCCGCAACCGTTTCCCGCTCGATGCTTTGACGCAAAGAGCCGAACGCGGACGACACGGCAGTTACCGTTTCTTTTGCAACGGGGGCAGATACAGCAGGAACGTTCAACGGACCTTCAACAGCGGCGGACATGATTGAAGCTTCGCCATTCGACGATATCCGCGCCATACGCGCTGCCAATTCCGTCACCGCTGAAACAGGATCCAGTGGAATACCGTTTGCCGTATGTTGATGTTCGGCAACTGACGCATTCCGGCGGCCAATTGGAAGATTCCAAGCCGGTTCTTTGGCGGATGGTAATGCCATTTGGGTCGATAGTTCGAAGACCTCCGCCTTTACCTGAGGCGAAACCGGTGCAGGTACGGCATTAGAATCTCCTAGATCGTCCGAAATAATTTTCCGGATCGAAGCTAAAATTTCGTCCATCGTTGGTTCATTTTGCCGTGCAATTAGCGCGCTCATTTGGGAACTCGTTACTAAAAACCTAATCGCGATACACTAACGACAGTATGATGCAGCCTGCAACCCTGAGATCGAACATATTTGTTAATCGAACCCGATTTTTACGGGATATTACTCCGCTTTGTCCGTACCGGTTATCCGACCTTGGGTGGCATCATAGTGTTTTTTCGGGTCATACGCTGCAACCTGAAGACCGAGGCTAGGCGCCGACAGACGCCCGACAGCTGATAAAACCTGATAAGATGAGACAACCCGATCGCGTTGCGCCGTAACGAGATTTACGCGGGCGCTCAAGAGGCTTTGATCGGAAATCAGAACGTCCAGCGTGGTACGCTGACCCACTTTTGCTTCTTCACGAACACCATTCAACGCGATGGTTGCCGCATCGATTTGGGCTTTTGCTGACTTAACCCGCGCCACGGCCGTCTCGTACTGGCTCCAGGCGTTGGCGACGCCGGCACGAACAGCATCACGCGCGCTGTCCGCTTCCAATTGACGTTGGCCTAAAGTTTCCTTAGCGGCACGCGCGCGCGCGGAAATTTCACCTGCGTCGTATAGCGGCATCGAAAGCTGACCCAGTACCTGGAAGGTGTGACCGATATCGTCCGGATATTTTGAATCCCACGTATTCGACACGCTGCCCTGTAGGTCGACCTTCGGCTTAAATTCGCCCTCGATTAAACGAACTTGCGCCTCTGCAACCTCGATATTAATCCGTGACGCAACCAATTGGGGATGCTCAACATCCGCAATTTTAAAGGCTTCGGCAACCGAAGACGGTAACCGCTTTGCAACCGGCTCCGCCTCGACCAAGTTGGTCGGCGCAATACCAATAACCTGCTGGTAGCTTGCTCTGCTGCTTTCTAGATTGGCTACAGCGCTCGATACATCGGCTTCGGCCGAAGCAAGTTGTGCCTCGACTTGCGCGACATCGGTCCGAGTCACTTCACCCACGTTAAACCTATCTTGGGTTTGGCGTAGCTGTTCTTTAAGCACTTCGATATTCGCGGTCCGGAGTTTTACGACGGCTTGATCGCGCACCACATTCATATATTGGGTCGCGCCGTTTAAGAGAACCTGTTGTTCGGACGCGCGGAGACTTGCACGGGAAGCGAGGACACCTTTTTCGGCGGACTCTACCTGCGACGCCGTCCGACTTCCGTTATACAAGTTTTGGGTAACCGAGAGGCCTACGGAACGAGGCGTCGTATAATATTCAGTGTTCGATCCGCTATAGCTACCGGTATAAAATGCTGAATCTGCTTTTCCTAATGAGCTGGTCACATTAACCTGAGGAAGGTAACCTGCTTTTGCCCTGGGAACCTGCTCGTCCGTAGCCCGTAAGCTCGCCCGTTGCGCGTTTAAATCCGGACTGCGCTGATAAGCAAGCGCGAGCGCCCCGTTGATCGTTTCGGCCTGAGAAAGGCTGGCCATCAAAATCGAT
>Ga0304729_1001720_pt1 | contig 13931 bp, 13 predicted proteins | sample C_131016_MF_Meta_FD_190475 | JGI IMG/M metagenome (GOLD analysis project Ga0304729, IMG submission 190475) | Freshwater microbial communities from Lake Croche, Canada to study carbon cycling - C_131016_MF_MetaG (v2) (version 2) | ecosystem: Environmental > Aquatic > Freshwater > Lake | place... | reverse complement strand
CTTAAGGATGAGGTGGACCCTTCCCTCGCCAACCTGGCAAACCTGAGGGTAGCTGCTGCAGCTGCCCCCGTTGCTGCTGCAGCCCCCGTAGCCGACTCCGTCGCCGACTCCGTCGACCCCCCCCCCTACACCAACAGCGAAGAGGACGAGGAGGAAGACGAAGAGGAAGGCGAGGAGGAAGACGAGGAGGAAGACGAGGAGGAAGACGAGGAGGAAGACTCTCCCGCTATCACGAGGTCTAGGCTTATCGCCGCGATTGAACGCGAGAAAGTCCTCGAGTGCCTCGACCTCATTACAGCAGGAGCCAACCTGACGGTCAAGGACCGCTGCGGCCAGACTACCCTTGTTGCAGCTATAAATGCATGGCCAAAAGAGGTAGCCCTAGCAGAAGAGGTAGCCCTAGCAATTGTAGCGGCAGCCCCTTCCTACGGGCTTCTTGACGCCAGGGACCACTCTACTCAAACGCCTCTGATGCATGCCAGCAGTAGGGGCCTCACCCGTGTGGTCGCCGCCCTGCTGCGCAAGGAGGTGTTTGTTAACTATGGGAGTTACCACGGCACGGCCCTGACCCGTGCCTGTGTCAACTGCCACGCCGAGACTGCAATGTGCCTCATCAAGGCCGGTGGAAAAGTGACCAGCAATACGACGGTCCTCGCCTACCCCGCCATGAAGGATCCCCGCATGGCGGAGGTTGCGGCGGCTCTCGTGGCCGACCTACCCGCCGAGCGGGTGCGGAATGAGGAGTACACTGAAGAATTGGACGGTGCAGCTAACCTTGGGCGAATGGCTGCCGGTCTCCTCTAATAAAAAAGAGCTCATCCTAGAGTTCTTTTTCTCTTACACAAATAGAATATGTTCTTACCACAAAAAGAATATTTAAAATTTTTAAAAGATTCAAACTATTATGAACAAATAACAAACCTCTTACAGGATGCATTTGGATATCGAGGAGTGCAGTATTTTGTACCTGCCGGTGGGTTTTTTGCAGCTCTCCGAACTACTTCGAAAGAAGTAGTCGCGTGTGCTCGAATTTCTCCTCTTCTCGGTTCTACAGGATCCTACCTCATTCGAAATATTGTAGTGGGGGCTGGATATCGTGGGAAAGGATTCTGCCCAAAACTCTTAAAAGAAGTCTTCCGTGAATTGAAAAAGAAAGGGGGGGAGAAACTGGTGCTGGATGTGGACCCCTCTAACATTCCTGCTGTGAAGTGCTATACTGGTGTAGGGTTTGTTCCCATGGAAACCAAAACCTATAACAAAAAAGAATATACAAGGATGGTGAAGGAGTTTTAAATAGGAATCGTAATTCCAGATGTTTGAAAGGCAAGGCTTCCATCGGCAGCAAAACTGAGGGTTGCCCGTGTATTGTTAGGAAACCCAAAGTTATTTCCTTTTATGTTTGTACCTGACATATTTGTGGATAATGCACTGCCAGTCTGATTAATTACCATTGTTGTAAAAAATTCTCCTGCAGGAGGATTATAGGCAGTACCCCCATTTGTGGTATTATTCACGTAAAAATAAAGATTTCGTAAATTGGTGTAACCGGATGAAAGGTTGATCAAGGTAAGATTACCAGCCGAAGGATTTGTAAATATATCAGCTGCATTGGCTACATTATTATATGTAACTCCACCACCGCCCGTATTATATGTAAGTGCCGTCACTGTTCTTCCAGCAATATAGCTTCCTGCTGTAATAGAGGTTCCAGCTGTGATAGAGGTACCGGTGCTAATACTGGTACCTACGCTAAGGGAGGTACCGATCGTAGCAGACGTACCAGTGCTAAGGGAGGCTCCAATCTTTGCATCAGTACCAACTGTCAAAGACTGTCCCGTGCTGAGAAGACCGCTAAACGTACCGTAGCCATCTGCAACGACCGAACCATGTGTGTAGATAGAGTTTCCCAGATTGGTACTGAGATTGGTACCAGGATCTACTCCCTGGCCCATATACGCCGGTTTATCGGTATTGAAGATAGCAAAGCTGGGGGAGTTGGGGTTAATAAAACCAGTCAGCAAACTGGTGTGGTCAAAGACACTTACCATCAGGGTACTGACACCAGCGTTTGCCGTAGGATAGAGTTTTTTACCCGTTTCGGAGAGAATACTTCCTCGCAGAGTGGAGGTAGCAGGAACCCCCAGGGTAGACAACCTTCCTACATTGCTAAACGTGGTGGGATCAAAGATCAGGGAATATCCGAAGAAGTCACTGGTGTAGGAACTCATCGCAATGTAAGAGCGACGAGGAGCATTCGTAAAACTTCCGTGAGAATTGGTTGCGATGGTGGCCATATCTTATATTCTGGACAAAGATTTTATAAAAGAGCCACCAAGGCTGCTCCGTTCACCGCATGGCACCACATCGATGCCCAGTCGCGATTGTAATAATATTTATAATATAGCCAAGAACCAATATACGCTCCTACAAATGTAACTCCCATAAAAGAATTTTTTAATGTTAAAAATAAATACAATAAGCTACTATAATAAATAATTAAATAAAACGATGGATATTGATTATTCCATTCTAAATGATTTTGAGAACTAACAGTTGTGTAAGAGGTAGAGATAGTCCATAAAAATATTGGAAAGAATGCTACTAAACTATATACTAAATAAGAATTTGTAAAATATCCTGCTTTGAATATCCACATGATCAAAGCAATAAGAAGTGGTTGAGCATAGAGGAGAATCGGAATCAATGCGGAAGCTATTTTATTTTCAGGAGTGGGACCCAAATGGGTCCAGATAACAAACTCTACCAATTGCATTGAACTGATTACTAAAAGGATAAGAGCAACGGCACGATCTGTTACTTTGTTTCGAAACCATAAAAACAGGCTGATACTTCCAACAAATAAAAAGGTACTGATGGATGTTTTGGCATCGTGGCACATTCCTATACTTTAGGAATATACATTCTACTTCACATACAGACTTTCAGGAACGACTATATCTCGTAGGAGTTTTGTTTCTACTCCTACAAATCGTTTGAGCATCTCGACATTTCCATCGTAGGTTGATAAGCTGATCCATTCTTGAACGAGGTGATTTAGTTTTAGAATTCCTTTCATAAAATTTCCTTCAAACAGGCCTGTTTCGGCCAGAAGGACGGCAGCGGATTCACCGGCGACCCATCGGTGAGAGAGGACCACCCAGTGGGTGGAGAGGATCCACTCACTTTCAGGAGATTCAATTCCGCATTTTTTTTCAATAGCAATACTTTTTTGAGAAATTGTTTCCATAAACTCTAAAACTTTTGAATCCACGGGAAAGGTTCCAGCTGGGATTGTATCCATGGGTTCTGCTATAAAACAGGCCAAGGTGGCAAGAATCGTTTCCATAGGGGAGGACTCTAACATCTTGCTGGTATATAGTTCCACCATGTAAATAGGGTTTCCTTCATTTATTTCGGTAGCTAGGATTCCTTTTGCTGTGAGGGTCAAATCCTCTTTGACGTAGTCCCATGCTTGAAGAGTTTTGATGAGGGGGAGAATGGGGTCAAAGGGAGGAGCGGCCAGAGTCCGACGGAGACCGTCACGACGATACATAGATCGTTGAATGGTGCTCCATCCTGTCCACTGCATATCCCAGGTGGTGCCTGTGTGGGCAGCCATCCACGCAGCAAGGGCTGCTTGAGCAAGTTTCAATGGACCGCGGCGACTATTCTTCACGGTAGCTTCCAATTGTTCACGTTCTTCCAACGCGCGGATTACATCCGCAGAGGGAATTTCTTTTTCCAACTCTACCAATTCAGTTTCCAATATTTTAGTAGTAGCAACTTCTTGTACTTTCCAATAACTATTTGTTAATATTTCTTTGGAAGCTTCTTTAGCATTCCAAAGAGCTTTGAGAACAAATTCATATCCAAAACTCATACGACTTCTAAGAGGGACTAAGGGTCCTGAAAGAACCGTTCGCATTTCTTCAGGGGAGAGAGGATCATGAGCCGGTAGATGGAGGACAATTCCTTTGGGATCTTTTCCGCGCCGTCCAGCCCGTCCTGCCATTTGGGTATATTCATCGGCTCGTAGCGGACGCAGCCCCCCTGCAGAAGGTTTTCTAAGATCGGTAAAGACCACAGTTCTAGCAGGTAAATTCAATCCTACAGCAAATGTTTCAGTAGCAAATAATACTTTAATGAGTCCTCTAGCGAAGAGGAGTTCAACTATTTCTTTCAAGAGGGGGAGAACGCCACTATGGTGAAAAGCGATTCCCTTTTGGGCCAATGTGAATAATTCATGATATTGGGGAAGGGATTCAATCGATTTGTAACGATGAAGGTGAAAATCGAATAAATGTTTTACGGTAGCAGCATCGGCTCCTGATAGGAGGGAATGTTCTACAGCCATGGCATACCTCTTACAATCGTTACGAGAGAATACAAAGAAGATGGCAGGACAAAGATCTTTTTCTTTCAAGGTTTGGATGCATTCGTTTAATCGGTGGAGGAAGCTCATAATTCTTGGTTTCTCTGCATTTTGTGTAGCTGTCATTGATTCGCCTCGTCGTCTAGCGGCTTCTACGGTTCGTTTCCATTTTTCTACTGCTTCAGTTGTATCATTTTTAGAACGGAGCCACGCTCTGTAGACATCTGTTTGAAAGGGAGATTCATCTGATTCTTTGAGAGTCAACATGGAAGTTTCGTTTCCTTTATGGAACATTCCATGAAGTAAAGGTACAATTCTGTAGGTAGTACTCAAAAGAGTAATAGGAGTTTCTTTACTTCGTCCCAACCAGTCCGCCAATTCATAGGCGGAATCGATGGTGGCAGATAAAAGAATCATTCGAATGGAGTTAGGAAGGAGAATTAAACATTCTTCCCACACATGGCCACGATCAGGGTCATTAATATAATGGACTTCATCAAATATAACGGCTCCAACATCTCGTAAAGAGACCATTCCTGCAATGCCCAACGAGGCGGTAGCAGTATGTTGTTTAAACAATAGATTTCGTAGAATTTCTGTTGTCATCACCACAATATCAGCTTCAGGAGCAAATTTAATATCACCGGTAAGAATTCCAACGGTGGCCGATGGGAAGAGGGCTTTCAAATCATTAAATTTTTGGTTGCTTAATGATTTAATGGGGGTAGTGTAGAAGATGCGTTGCTTCTTCTTTAGAGAATGAGCAATTTGATATTCTCCTACCAATGTTTTACCAGACCCTGTTTTAGCGGTCACAAATACATTAAAACCTTTTTCAATTGCATCAATAGCATTCAATTGAAAGGGATCCAGAGGAAATTTATAGGCGATGGCAGGATCTGCAGGGAGAGGGGCTGCAAATCCTTTGGGGGGGATGCGGACGAAACTCATTTTAAATTATTATAGGGTCGAGGTGTTTAGATTTATCGTCTCAATTTTCTAGAACGGTTGGAGCGGTGGCGTTTTCGTGTAGTACGGTGGCGTAGTCGTGCTGTGGTGGAACAGGTGGGGCCGATGCAACTATTTATAGACATTCCTCCGCGTTGTTTGCGCAATTCTTTGCGAGAGGAGGACAAACGCAACTCTTTGCGAGAGGTACGCCTTCGTGGCGGAGGTCCAGCACCGATGCCATTATTTGCAGCAGCCGCTGCGGCAGCAGGAGGAGCAGGTGCATTGTTATTATTTCCAAATATACTCCCACTCTTACCCTGAGTTGAATTATTCATAGCACGGTTAATAGCATTTTTATATTCTGCCTGTTTTGCCTCGAGAAGTTTGACTACACCAGCCTTCTCATTTTTACGTGCCAGATCTAATGCAGTATTACCAAACTTTTCTTTTAGAGTTATATTAACAGCACGAGCAGCCAACAACAAAGATACAATATTTAAATATCCTTTTTTAGATGCCATCATCAATGGAGTTAGTCCACCACTAGCTGTTGCATTCACATTAGCATCAGCAGCCAACAACAAAGATACAGCATTTAAATTCATACTCGCAGATGCTAAATGTAATGGGGTTACTCTACTTTTAGAATCACTTATTGCATTCACATCAGCACCAGCGGATATCAATCCAGATACAAACGCTGAAGTTTGACGATGTTTACACATTAAATGCAACAGTGTGTATCCTTCGCGATTCTTGACCGTCAGGTCAGCCCCCTGGCTGATTGCAACAAGGCATTTGCTGATGAGATTTTCACACATATCCTTTATGAAGTCCTTGAATGCCGGGTCGTCTACGTCTACGTCTACGTAGTATAATTTCCTGTGTATGCCTGTCACGTATTCGAGGCAATTGCCTTTTTTCTTCTCCTCGATGAACTTAATGTATCTGAGAAGATCTTCTCCCAAGGCGGTGGCAGCGGCGGGGGAGATCGGGGGGGCAGCAGCACGAGCTGCAAATGCACTTTCTACTGCAGAGGAGAGATCGTACACAGGAGCAGGAGGAGGGGGAGGGGGATCACCAGAACCACCGGCGGATGCCATATCTAAACTGTACAATGGAAAACGCAAAGCGTTTTCCATTGTACAGTTTAGATATCCCTAAGCTTTATTTTGTCGGCTTTGCCGACAAAATAAAGCTGCCATATCTATTTTAAATAAGGAAACTCGCAAAGCGAGTTTCTAAAATGTAAAAATCTTTACCGCATCCAGCAACCGGGTTTTATTCATAATAATGGCGACATGGCCTTCCCCACAGGCCAAATATAATCTCTGAGATTCTTCCCCAGTAAAATAAGAGTAAATCTTGCAAACAATTTCCAAAAGGTTAATAATATCTTCGAAACAGAATCCCAAGGACCAGAGGTCCAGGAGGGAACGGAGGACTTCCACTTGATTCTTGTTGAGGGCAGCTCTGCCCAATCGGACTAATTGGGTGACGGGGGGAGCATTGACAATAGCTTGTATCTCAGCAGCAGAAACATTTTCCATTCCTGCGCACTCTAACATCTGAAAGAACAGTTTGTACAATCTTGCATTTCCCAATGCCATACTAATCATCCAACTGTGAGCTTCATCTTGCACCTTTACTTTTTCCATGGAAGGGCGAACAATGGATAAATTGACAGGCATAAATTGCAGCATGACGCAACGGGATTGGAGAGGTTCGATGAAGGGTTCTGCGCCTGTAGCAACAAAGAGGAATCTCGCGTGTTTTTCATAATTTTCCAAGATTCTGCGGAGGGCTTGTTGACTGATGACGGGAACGGAATCGGCATCGTCCATCCAGACCCATGCTTTGGCAGCTGGATATCTCCTTGTTCGTCGTACAAATTCGGTAAGGGATCCACGAATAGTACCGATGCCACGATCATTGACGGAGGTGAGGGAGAGAACATAATCTCCATGTTCTGCATCAGGAACCCCATGATGTTTTAGATAGGTGTAGAGGAAGGCACGGGACATCATAGTTTTTCCTGTTCCAGAGGGACCAAAGAGCATAAGATGGGGTGGATTTTCTACATGGGATTGCAGAAAGGTGCGAATATGATCTTGGCTTAGGACGGCGTCCATTCTTGAAAAGGTAGAGGCCGATTGATTTAGGTTATCGCGCTTATTGCTTAAAAATCAATCAAGAAGAAAGAGAAGGAATGAGTTTGTACGAGCGGTTAGGGGTGGAACGGGATGCATCCTCCGAGGAGATTAAACGATCGTACCGCGACTTAGCTCGTTCCAAGCATCCTGACAAGGGGGGATCTGCTGCAGAATTTCAAGCCATTCAGGAAGCGCACGAAGTATTATCGGACGATCGTCGTCGCAGTGTCTACGATGCCACTGGTGAGTTACAGGATGTAACGGAGAGTGCAGGACATACGGCAGGAGGAATTCCTTTTTCCTTTATGGGAGGATTTCCTGGAATGTCGTTTAATATGAGTGATTTAGGGGGATTGTTTGGGATGCCGCAGACGGGTCGTCCTATACGGCCACGGGGTCCGAACAAGCAGCACGACATTGGACTCCCCTTACATTTATTGTACAAAGGGCATCAGGTTCATTTGAAGATGAATCAGGCTAGAAAATGTGGGAGTTGCAGGGGGAGTGGAGCGGAGACCTCAGAATCCTGTGGGGTGTGCAAAGGGGCTGGACGTCGCACCGAGATTCGTATGATGGGGCCTGGTATTATGGCCCAATCGACGGGACCTTGTGAACCTTGCAAGGGAGAAGGCAAACGTACAGTACAGGTGTGTAAGACTTGCAATGGAAAACAGTTTGTAGAAAAGGAGAAAACTCTTATTGTAAAAATTACACCAGGGATGAGAGAGGGAGAGACGATTACCTTTCCAGGAGAGTGTAGTGAAAGCAAAGAGTTTGATGCACCTGGTGACGTAGTATTAACGATTCGTAGAACGGATCCTGAAACGGGGTGGGAGGTGCGTGGATCTGATTTAGTGATGCGACAAACCGTAACCTATGCGGAAGCCATGATGGGGGTTTCATTTCGTTTGAAGGATCATCCAAGTGGAAAAAGTCCTTTGTTTGTGTGGAACAGAGGACCTTTGTTGCACGGGGCGGTGTTACGGGCGAAGGGGTGGGGCATGGCAGGGGGAGATGCTCTGGTAGAGATGTCAGTAACTCCTCCTGAACAGCGCCCGTGGCGACCAGAGGAACTTTTGATGCTCCAAACAGTCTTTCAGTACACTCCTCAAGCCACTCCTACCGATGTGGAAGTGGTGGCATTGGAGTAATAGAATATAGAATATTGCAAACTATTCATAATAGTTTACAATAGATAGTTGTTAGTTTAGTTCCTGCGATTCTTGCGAGAGGCTTTGCGATTCTTGCGGGAATTGCGACGGTGGCGACGGGAGCGGCGGCGCGATTCTCGCCGAAGGCGAGAATCAAGCCTCTGTTCCCCCTCCCGTAGGGAGGGGGAACGGCGGCGGCCACCGGCCTGAGTCTGGTAGGCCCCATGAAATCCAGGAGTGGCATTGGTGCTACGGAAATTGGCTTCTGCTTCTGCCATGCGACCAATTTCAGGATTGGTTCCTGCTTCCGTACGCCACTGGGGGTTCAGAGCCTGTTCACTAAGACCGCGGGGGAGGAGCATATCGGAGCTGCTGAGGGAAGCGGGAGACAGCCCACCTCCTGTTTGAGAGTAGCGCATAGAGGAGGGAATGGAGCTCTGGGATTCCTTGTAGAATTGGTCCAGCTGTCCTACACCGGCATCGGAACGCGAGGATCCTTGGAGGAGGGTGGAATCGTCAAAGGGGAAGGGAGCGGCGCCACCGCGCATCCTCCTCCCCCCGTGAAGATTCTGAGTCATCTGCTGAAACGCTACGCCCTGGGGGAGACTACTGGGAGCTCCCCCTCCGTACATGTTGCGCATGTTGCGCATGTTGCGCATGTTGCGGCTGTTGCGCATGTTGCGGCTCTTACGCATGTTGCGCATGTTGCGGCTCTTACGCATGTTGCGGCTCTTACGCATGTTGCGGCGCATGTTGCGGGAGCTGCGACGACCTCCAAGGAATCCGTTTCCAGCTCCCTCTTTATTAACTTTATCTCTAAGTTCGTTTGGAAAAAGAGATTCATTCGTATTATTGCGATTGCTTACACCCGTGACTTCAGAGGCACGACGTTCTCGCTCTTCTTCCGTTAAATTTCCAGCATTATTTCCAGTTAACTTTACATTTTCAAATTCATGAGTGTTATTTTCAGCAGCACCATTCTCTTCACCATTCACTGGATTCATCTTCTATTAGATCCAGCGAGTTTAATTTGTCGGGGTGGTGATGGTCTTCTTCTTGATGTTACCGCTCACAATGTAGATAGAATTCTCAGTAATGACGATAAAATCTTCTTTTACTTTAAAAATCTTATGGATCAGGGAGGTATACTCTTCCTCGCTGCGGACAAGCATTTTATCCTTGGTGGTAGCATCTTCGCCCAGAAAGGCGTGGCCTTCCTTCGTATGAAGGTAATAATCAAGCATGATGGGCTTATCCATTTCAATGGAAAGTCGAGCCGCATGAAGGAGAATCTTATCGCTGGGGAGATGAAGTTCGGAAGCATGGGTTGTACTCGGGGCACTAGGTGCGACTGCGGTGGTGCTGCTGAGGGTGGGAGCAGGGGTTGCCATTCTAAAAACAGATCGGGGAAATTGCAAAGCAATTTACCCCACTTGTTTATTCAGCGGGGCGATCAATCAAAGAGGCCACCGGAACGGTAAGTTGATGGCGAAGGCTCGGATGAGGGATCCAAACGGGGGAAGCTTCGGTCGCCGTCGGTTCTACCGGAGTAGAAGAGGGGAGTAAATATCGTTTACGAATTACTTCGGAAGCATGGTTTGTAAAGACAGATTGAATAAATTTCATAGCTTGATCAATATGGCGCATACTTCCATCCGGAAGACCACTCGCCTGAATAATCACTTGACCCGTTTGAAAGGGTGAAATAGTAATTTTCTTGCATTGAGTGAGACCGGAACCAGTTCCATTTCCTACACACAAGGTGGGGCAATTGCAACGTCCTTCTTTTCCAGGAACCAGTATAGCATCATTAAAGAAATACTTTGTCTTTACACCTTGATACACTGTAGTTTCATACAGGCAAGGAAGATGATACTTACTAGTAATTAATGCATGGAGTGCTTCTTGACGAATTGGGGCACCAATACTAAAATCACTATTAATCAAATGAACCTGAAATTTATGAATATGGGGGGTTCCTTCAAAGAGATCGGTACAATGTGTTTGAAGGTGTTCCAACAACCATACCATTGTAGTACGAGCCATGTCCGAAGATCGAATCCCCGTCATTTGAATACCACCATTTTTAAAGAGTTTGACATTGATTTCTTTCCAGTAGGAAGGGGATACTTCATGTCGAACTACTAGTGTAGCTTGATTAAAGAAAGCTTTTGCGACTTTACCTTTTGATTTCTTTTCCTGTTTCATAATATTTATACAACTAATACCTCGAGAGGAAGTTCCGGTTTGAATTTTTAGAATTCCATTGGCAAGATTCCAATAAGGAAGTAAGGGAACTGTTTCGTACAATCTAGGTATATTGATTTTAACTCCTAGTTGCACCGTTGTAGTCATTGTACTGACTCGCAACGGTGAAAATTTTAATTCATATTCTTTATGTTCAATGGAAAGCATTCTTAGAGTTGTTTAGATAGGGGATCTTTAGATCCCTTGGCTCTCATTTTTTTAGTAGGCCCGAGTAGAATGGTACGTCGTACAAGAAAGCGAGGAGGAGGGTATGGAGTCTCCGAGCGATATTTTGGCATCAACACATCATTAGGAATGTCAGAGGTTCCTTCTTCTCTGAGTACGGCCGCTGCCATTCGTCCACCTCTAATTCAGCAGGGGGGGAAACGGCAGAGGGGGGGAGGGTATTTGAGTACGGAGCGATATTTTGGAGTAGATTCGCCTTTGATGGCAGGGGGGGTAGCTCCTTCTTCTCAGGCCACCCATTCTACCATTCGTCCGCCTCTTTTGGCGCAGAAGGGGGGGAGGCGTTCCAAAAGGGTAAAGGGTGGATTTTATCCAAGCATCATGGGGCCGTTTGTTGCAAATGCACACAGTGTTATGCCCATGTTAGCTGGTGTAAGTGCTTATAAATTATATAGAAATTCTACAAATCGGACTAGAAAATCAAAGCGGTAAGAATCTGCTTAAACGTAGAATCAGTGATGCGTTCATTCATAGGATGGACCCACGCGGAGATTATTCCTTTCGTCTCCGCACGGTGAAAGCTGCTTCGGTTCGTACTCTTTTTGATGGAATCAAGGAGATCTTGACGGAGGCGAACATTGAAATTGATCCTCTTGGAATTAAGATTATGGCCATGGACGGAACTCACACCATTCTGGTCCACATGCGGCTTCATGCCGATCGGTTCGACGAGTTTCATTGTCCCACCAAGACCATTTTTGGTGTCAACATGATGAATTTGAACAAGTTTCTAAAGGGGATTACGAGTGATGATCATTTGGTCATGTATCAGAGTAAGTCCAACCAGAGCAAACTAAATTTGATCAAGTTGAATGGTGAAAAACAGATGAGTACAGATATGGATCTCAATCTGATGGAACTAGATATTAAGCCGATTGAGATTCCTCCGGTTCATTTTCCTAGTATTATTACGATGCCAAGTTCCGATTTTCAGAAGATCATCAAAGAGCTGTCTCCGTTGGGAGAAAAGGTGGAGATTAAATCGGTAGAGAATGAGTTGATCTTTCGGTTAGAGGGTGGAGAATTTGGAAATGTTTCGACTACCTGTGTCATGCCCAAGGCATCTCCGGAGATTGTGCAGGGCTATTTTGGTCTCAAACAATTGGCATTGTTTACCAAACTAACCCCTCTTTCCACCGATATCACTCTTCATTTGAAGAACAACTATCCGATTATTATTGAATATTCCGTGGCAGGGCTGGGAGAAGTAAAACTGGCCTTGGCCCCGAGTCCTCGCAATGAATCCGGGCTAACGCATTCTTAACGCCGCTGTTTACGGGAGCGGCGCTGTTTACGGCTCCGTTTTCGGGTGGATCGTTTGTAAGGAGGTCTTGCAGGAGTTCTTTGATAATTTGCATTTAATATTTTCTTTTCTATTGTGAGTGGGTTGCCTCTGTTATTTTGTGTTTTTTCTGGAATAACCGCCTGGCTTGTTAATTGATATTGCACTCCACCTGGCTTTGTTAAAACAGGTCCTCCTACAGGAGCTTGTTTTCTGTTGGGGGGGTTGGTGGTAGAACTGCTCATTTTCTACTAATAGTCTACAAAATTATAAAAATTGATACTTAAACAAAAATGACAAACTACTTTCTATACCATGGCTACTTCTACTCCTACCCTTCCACCGTTTGTTGGCTCATGGAAATTATATTTTCATGACCCATCAAATCCAAATTGGCAAGAAAAGGATTATATTCTTCTTGCCACTCTAACATCCTGGGCTGATTATTGGACCTGGATGAATGCTATTTCAGATGCTCAATTTGAACAAGGCGGTCTCTTTCTTATGAAGGATGGATTTCAACCTCGTTACGAGCATTTTACCAATAAACGAGGAGGAGCCTATCAGATTCAAATTAGTCAATTAGAAGACGAATATCGAAAGACATTTGATTATTATGCAATTGCAATGATTCTAGGAGCATCTACAATCGATTCTAACAATAAAATTATAGGTCATACCATTACATTAAAACGTAAATTCTACATTTTGAAGGTATGGAATGTAGATGCTGCTAGTTATAATAAAATTACAGATATTCATAATTTTGTAAAACCAACTACGTCGATTCTATATGCCCCTCATATTGGTAGAAATTATTCGTAAGAAATTTGAACTTCTTCAGCCGTATTTTTTGTACCGTTTATTATAGTCTTAATTGGAAAAACTTGTTGATGAATCATAGACCACAGAGTAACAAGAGAGGGGAGAGAGGGTTCTGTAGTTCCAGACCATCGAAGAGATTGGATCCAGTCACTGAGATCAGTTCCATCCACTTCTACTGCCACCCAGGAGAGACGTTTGGGTCGTCCCCCCTGCAAAGCAGGGGGGACTTGCAGTACGATTGAATCGGGTGAATAAACATAAGCCGTTTCTAAGAGAGCAGGAGGAAGAGTGACTGTAGAAGGAAAGACTCTTCCATCAGAAAGGAGTCGATAAGAACAAGGAGCGGGTCCTAGCCAAGATCGAAAATACGTTTTACATGATTCTGATAGGGAAGAACAACACTTTGTTATTCTTCCATATCTAATTAAACAACACATTGCAACTTGCATGATATACTGACTCTTTCAGTGATTGGTTTAAGCTGACTTCTTCTTTTTCTGTTTTTTAGATTGTTGTTGATACACTGGTTCCACTCGGAGAGGTTCTTCGGGTATACTACGTATAAAAGAGACGACTGTTGCTACTGGTTCTACAATTGCTACTGGTTCTACAATTGCTACTGGTTCTACAATTGCTACTGGTTCTACAATTGCTACTGGTTCTACAATTGCTACTGGTTCTACAATTGCTACTGGTTCTACAAT
>Ga0304729_1001718_pt1 | contig 13934 bp, 12 predicted proteins | sample C_131016_MF_Meta_FD_190475 | JGI IMG/M metagenome (GOLD analysis project Ga0304729, IMG submission 190475) | Freshwater microbial communities from Lake Croche, Canada to study carbon cycling - C_131016_MF_MetaG (v2) (version 2) | ecosystem: Environmental > Aquatic > Freshwater > Lake | place... | reverse complement strand
TTCTGGTCAGGCTGAAGATCACACAGATCTTTACATCAAAATTAATGCACTTCCTTCTTACTTAGAGCGTCAAATTGGTGAAGAAAAATCAGACGGTACTGGTGTTGAGAAGCCTGGTGATTACTGGGTAGATGAAAAATCGCAGCAGGTCTATTTGACTGAACAAGGTCACGATAAGGCTGAAGAAATTTTAGTGCAGTTGGGCGCCTTAAATGATGGCGCTTCTTTGTACGCCCCACAAAATATTACATTGATGCACCACGTTTATGCAGCATTGCGCGCGCACTGTCTGTATAACCGAGACCAACAATATGTTGTACAAAACAATGAAGTCATTATTGTTGATGAGTTCACCGGTCGATTGATGCAAGGTCGCCGCTGGTCTGATGGTCTCCATCAAGCGGTAGAGGCTAAAGAGGGTGTGCCGATTCAGAATGAGAATCAAACCCTCGCTACGATTACTTTCCAAAATTACTTCCGTATGTACGGTAAGTTATCCGGTATGACGGGCACTGCTGATACTGAGGCGTATGAGTTCAAGGAGATTTATAACCTTGAAACAGTAGTTATTCCACCCAATAGAATTAGTCAGCGCAAGGATCGTCAAGACCAAATCTTTAAGTCTTCTCCTGAGCGCTATGATGCGGTCACTAAAGATATTGAAGATTGCTACGAGCGTGGCCAACCAGTCTTGGTAGGCACCACCTCGATTGAAAACTCTGAGTTGATTGCGAAATTGCTCGATCAACGTAAATTACCGCACCAGGTTTTGAATGCTAAGCAGCACGCACGTGAAGCAGAAATCATTGCGCAAGCAGGCCGTCCAAAAATGATCACTATTGCTACCAATATGGCCGGCCGTGGAACGGACATTGTGCTTGGCGGTAATGTAAGCAAGCAATCTACCTTAATTGAAGCCGACTCTGCCCTGTCTGATGCAGAAAAAGCAGGCAAGATTAAAGTGCTTCAAGATGAGTGGCAGGGTCTACACGATCATGTTCTTAGCGCTGGTGGTTTGCATATTATTGGTACAGAGCGCCATGAAAGCCGTCGTATTGATAATCAGTTAAGAGGTCGCTCAGGTCGACAAGGTGACCCAGGCTCATCTCGCTTCTATCTTTCTTTAGATGATTCACTGTTACGTATTTTTGCTGGCGATCGTATGCGTGCTGTCATGGAACGATTGAAGATGCCTGATGGCGAGCCAATTGAAGCAGGCATGGTAACCCGCTCAATTGAGTCAGCACAGCGTAAGGTTGAAGGTCGTAACTTTGATATTCGTAAACAGTTGTTGGAGTATGACGACGTTGCGAACGATCAGCGAAAAGAAACTTATCGCTTAAGAAATCAAGTGCTTGAAAGTAAAGATATTGGTGATTTAATTGCCAATTTGCGTGAAGATGTCGTGCGCTCGGTTTGCTCCGTCTATATCCCTCTTGAGTCTATGGAAGAGCAGTGGGATTTATCTGGACTTGAAAATGCGTTAGTAAGCGATTGGGGCTTAACTGTCGACTTACGAAATTGGATTGATGGCGCCCAGACAGCAGACGATGCAGAAATTGTGGATCGTGTACTAGCGGCTGCCAAAGAAACCTATGATGCGAAAGTTAACCTGTCCGGCCGAGAATCTTTTGCCGGCTTTGAGCGCTCTGTTCTTCTCTATAGTCTCGATACTCATTGGCGCGAGCACTTGGCAGCCTTAGATCATTTGCGTCAAGGTATCCATTTACGTGGCTATGCTCAAAAAGATCCAAAGCAAGAGTACCGTCGTGAAGCATTTGAGCTGTATGGCGAATTGCTTAGCGTGATCAAGAATGATGTTGTGAAAACCATCATGACCGTCAAGATCAGAAGTGCTAGTGAATTGGATCAAGCTGCTGAATCAATGAATGACGATTTGGCTAAATTAGCAGATCTCCAATATCAACATGCTGATCCCGTTAAAGAAGTGGCTGGCTCAACAGGTGACCGCGGTGATGCGATTGAGGTTATCCCTGCGCCTGTGCGAACAGGTCCCAAGATTGGTCGTAACGACCCTTGTACTTGTGGTAGCGGCAAAAAATATAAGAATTGCTGCGGCGCCTTAAGCTAGGCAATGCTTTAAAGGGGCGCGCTAGCACCCCTTTAAACCCTCATCTACAATTGTCAGACTATGACAGTTAATCTACCCCTCCCCCAAAAAGCTGACCTCAAGCCTGTTAAAGGTTTTGAGATGGGCATTGCTGAAGCTGGAATTAAGAAAGCAAATCGTAAAGATTTATTGGTGATGACCTTAGCTCCTGGATCTCAGGTTGCTGGCGTCTTTACCCTCAATCGTTTTTGCGCTGCGCCTGTGCAGGTTTGCCGTGAGCATTTAGCGCAAGAGGGTCGCAATGGAGAAATTCGTGCATTAGTGGTTAATACCGGTAATGCTAATGCCGGTACTGGTGAGTCAGGTATGAAACACGCCCTAGAAACATGTGCTGCTTTAGCTAAAGATCTCAAGATTAATTCAGAACAAATCCTGCCGTTTTCAACAGGTGTGATTCTGGAGCCTTTGCCGATTGAAAAAATCATTAGTGCTTTGCCAAAAGCAGTGTCCAATTTGGGTGAGGATAATTGGTTTGATGCCGCTCAGGCCATCATGACTACTGATACCCAGCCCAAGGCAGCCTCAATGACAGTATCAACACCAACGGGGCCAGTAGTGATTACCGGCATCTGTAAAGGTGCAGGGATGATTCATCCAAATATGGCAACCATGTTGGGCTTTATTGCAACCGATGCAGGTTTTGCCCCAGGCTTATTGGGTAAGCTCACTCGTGAAATTGCTAACCTTTCTTTTAACGCTATTACGATTGATGGCGATACCTCAACCAATGATTCATTCATCATTATTGCAACTGGTCAGTCTGCAGTGCAGATTAATGCGGTGACAGATCCAAGTTATACAGTGGTACGCGGTGCCTTGATCACCCTCGCTATACAGTTAGCGCAAATGATTGTGCGTGATGGCGAAGGTGCTACGAAATTCATTACCATTGAAGTGCTTGGAGGTAAGACCGAAGCGGAATGTCGTTTAGTTGCAAAAGCGATTGCCCACTCACCTTTAGTAAAAACAGCTTTCTTTGCAAGCGATCCCAATTTAGGCCGTATTTTGGCGGCGATTGGTTATGCAGGCATTAGTGATTTAGATGTAGGTCGTGTGCAAATGTGGCTTGGCGATGTTTGGGTTGCCAAAGATGGCGGTCGTAACCCAAGCTATCAAGAAGCCGATGGCAAAAGGGTAATGCAGGCCCCAGAGATTACCGTCAAGGTTGACTTAGGACGCGGCAATGCCACTCAAACTATGTGGACGTGCGACTTGTCTCATGAGTATGTGTCTATTAATACTGATTACCGCTCTTAAAGCTTAAGAAAAATATGAACGAAAAATTAGAGCAACTCTTAAATCATCTCGAAACTTTCCTACCTAAGCCTTTAACTGAGAAGGAGTGGAAATCCTCTACTGCGTTTAGATGGCGTAGACGCGATAGTATTTTTGGCAGTATTGGTTTTATGCAGCCGGTGAAACATATTTCAGATATCACATTTGATGATTTGAAGAATATTGATCGTCAACGCGATGCTATCCGCGAGAACACTCAGCACTTTATTCAAAAGAAGCCTGCCAATAATATTTTGCTTACAGGCGCTAGGGGGACTGGTAAATCTTCATTGATCAAGGCTAGCCTGCATGAGTTTGCTGGCCAGGGATTGCGTTTAGTTGAGGTTGAGAAAGAGCATTTAGCAGACTTGGCTGACATTGCCGATATCTTGGCTGAGCGACCAGAACGTTTTATCGTTTTTTGTGATGATTTGTCATTTGATGAGGGCGAATCAGGATATAAGGCAATGAAATCTGCGCTTGATGGCTCTGTTTCTGCTCAAGTGGATAATATTTTGATTTATGCCACTTCAAATCGCCGTCATTTGTTACCTGAATACATGAAGGATAACGAAGGCTATGCTTATGGCGATGATGGCGAGATTCATCCGGGTGAGGTAGTAGAAGAAAAAATTTCTTTATCTGAACGTTTTGGATTATGGCTCTCTTTTTACCCGCCAAAGCAGGACGAGTATTTAGCCATCGTTGCACATTGGTTAAGTCATTTTGGTTTGAATGCAACCCAAATTGAATCTGCTCGTGCAGATGCCTTAGTTTGGGCGCTGGAGCGTGGTTCACGTTCTGGCCGTGTCGCTTGGCAATTTGCAAAACACTGGGCGGGCTCTCATGCTTAAGACGATTTATTCCTATGAATGAAATGAATCGTCCTATTACTGTGGTTGCTGCAGGAATATTACTAGATTCAGAAAATCGTTATCTATTAGGTCAGAGGCCTGAAGGTAAACCATATGCTGGTTATTGGGAAGTGCCTGGTGGGAAAGTTGAAAAAGGTGAAACCATTTTTCAGGCTTTACAGCGTGAACTCCAAGAAGAGCTGGGTATCGATGTTCAGTCCAGTGAAGAATTAACTGTCTTGGAGCATGACTATCCACATGCTTATGTCCGCTTATATGTCAGTATCATCCGCGATTGGACAGGCGCCCCTATAGGGCGTGAGGGACAAGCTCTATCTTGGGAGTTTATTAGTGCGCAAGCTCCGAGTGTCGGGCCCTTGCTGCCAGCCGCCTGGCCAATGCTGGAGTGTCTTAGAAGGTCTTTGGCTTAGAACTGACAGAGCGTCAGTTTAAAAGGGACATCCGCATTAATAAGCTGTGCTTTTTTCGCTCCATCGGCCTTGAGGAAGCGCACTGAGAGTAAATATTTATTAGCGCTGATTTCTGAGTAGAGAGTGTCATCTTCCAATGTAATACGCATTAATTGGTACACCTTACCAGAGGGCGCTTGCTGAAATGAGCCGTTAGTAGCAAGCACCTCTTTTGCTTCGCCGGACTGACGTAATAGGCGCAAAAATAATTGACACGATTCTTGCCATGGCAAAAGTGGAGCCACATACTTTTCTAAAAGCTTGCGACGCTCGATTGAAGGACTATTTTTCCAAGCGTGATAACTAGGTAAATCAATTGGACTTGTTCCGCCTGGAATATTAAGGCGTGTGCGAATCGCATTTAACCACTCACTCTCAGTAATAGCTGAGTTGGGTCTGCCAGCAGACTGATTGATGCTGCTAGCAGCAGAATCAATTTCAGCAAGAGCTTGGGATAGCGCTTCTTGATCTACCTTTTGTGATGACTTGAGGCCATTGAGAGCATATTTTTGGCGCTCAAATTCTTTCAGCAACAAAGACTTAATATCACCCCTGGCACCAATATCACCAAGATCAAACAAAATAGAGATGGCGTTATGGTGAAGCTCTGGATCATCTGAGCGCAGGAAGTGATTAAAGCGGGCGAACAAATACTCCAGCCGAAGCATGCTTCGAACTAATTCGTTAAATGGGTATTCGTAGACAATCACAAGCCCATATTCTATGACGAACTGGGCTGATCTTTCTGAAACTGCAGGATTTTTTGGTGTAAGTTTTGTACTTCTACTTCTAAGTCCTGAAGACTTCCCTGGTTTTCAATCACCACATCAGCATGCTTGAGGCGCTCTTCTCTACTAGCTTGAGCCGCCAGGATTCTCTCAAGCTCTTCTCGGGGCAAATTGCTGCGCTGCATCACCCTTTGAATTTGAGTCTCGTTGGGGCAGTCTACGACCACTAAAAGATCAATCAGGCTATTCCAGGAGTCCGACTCAAGCAGCAAGGGCACGACGAAGACCAGGTATGGAGCGCCTTCTTTGCTGATTCGTAAGGCTTGCTTGTTAGTCTCTTGTCGTATCAGTGGGTGGGTAATCGCTTCTAGGGATTTTCTGGCTTCCGGCTTGGAAAAGACTAAGGAGCGCATCTTATCTCTATTGAGTGCCCCATCGGCTGAAATGAAGTCTGAACCAAATTGCTTTTCAATCAGCGCAATTGCTGCTCCATGAGGTGCTGTAATTTGGTGGGCGATAAGGTCTGTATCTACAATGCCAGCGCCAAGCTTAGCCAGCAAATCGCTGACAGCAGTTTTTCCAGAGCCAATTCCGCCAGTTAAGCCAATCAGGGGTATACGTCCCTTTAGTAGGCTTAAGTCGGATTGCTCAGCAGTAGGTTTTGGAGCAGCTGTGGCCATAACAACTCAATGATGCCAGCAAAGATTAGAAAAGGCCCAAAAGGAAATGGTGAACCATGATTTTTTTTGTTTAGTCTGAGCCAGAGCATGCCACCCATGATCCCGGAGGCCGATGCTATTAACAGGATGCCGGGAAGAGCGCTCCAACCCAGCCAGGCGCCTAGTGCAGCTAAGAGTTTGGCATCACCCATACCAATCCCATCTTGTTTCTTGAGGTATCGATACAAGTGATTTAATAGCCATAGCAATAGATAGCCAAGCAGAGCGCCAAGGATAGATTCTTGAGAACCTACAAACTGTAGTTTTGAAAAACTATTAAAGCAAAGGCCTACAAAGATGAGGGGCAACGTAATGAGATCGGGTAATCGAAAAGTCCGTAAATCAATGTAGGCTAAATACGCCAATACAAAGATCAACGTAAGCCGAATAAGATCAATGACTGCTAGAGAGCCCATTACACAATCTGTCCTAGATTAAAGATTGGGAGATATAGAATTATGACAAGACTACCAATAACAATCCCAACAAACAGAATAAGCAAGGGCTCCAAGCTTTGACTCAAGGTATTGAGGCGGTTACTGAGTTGGGACCCTAGTGTATTGGCTCTTTTGCCCAGCATCTGCGGAAGAGACCCACTTTCCGAAGCAATTCGTAGTAATTGCAAAGTTTCAATATCAAACAAAACATGTTTAGGGTCGGCGCGGGTAAGCGCATCACCTAGTGGCCAGCCCCTAGTGAGATGTTTGAAGACTTCTGCACTCAAATCGTGACTAAGCCAATGATTGGAAGATTGTGCAGTCACACGCAGCGCATCCGGAAGTGCTAAACCTGATTCCAATAGATGCCCCAAGGTTCTACACCAATAGGTCAGAGTTGCCAGGCGAAATAATTTACCCAGCATTGGAATACAAAAACTCAGTTGGTCGCATTTTTTCTGTAAGCGGGGCATTTTGAACCAGGCGAGCAGAAATAATCCAGTGATACTGATCAGAAGGGTGCCTATTTCTAAGAAAAATTGTTCAATTACGGTAGATATTTGAATCAGCACTTTGGTGGGTGCTGGCAACTCAGCCTGGAAGTGGGCAAAGACATCCTTAAATACTGGCACGACCCAAATCATCATGACTAGAATCAGCAGAAAGGAGCTAGCAAGTGTGATGGTGGGATAACTTAAAGCTTGTTGGATCTTCCGGCGCAATTCAATTTGTGCCTCAAGCTGTCGGCAAATGGTTTGAAGGGCCAGTTCAATATTTCCGGTGTGTTCACTGACCCGAATGAGATTAATAAATTCTGCAGAAAACTGGTTTCTTTGTGCCAGCAAGGCTTGAGAAAAACTTTCCCCCTGCCTTAACTGTGTGCACAAATTACTTAGACAGTGTTGCCAGTGCTTTGGGCTGGATGCAAGAATGAGCCTCATAGCATTGAGCAGTGGAAGACCTGCAGTTAACAGTGATAAGAGTTGCTGTGCGAAAGTTAATTGGTCCGATTTACTTAGTGCCATGTGCCTATCTCAGTCTGTAGGTCGATTTCTTGAATCAAACCTGCTTTGACATACTGAAGACCAGCCTCAGACATACTTGGATGCTTTAAGGATGGATCAAATAAATGCGTTGCGCTTAATACTTCATGCACCCCAATACGACCATAGTGACCAGTACCTTTGCAGGCATGACATTGGCTAGCTTCTTCGATGGCCTGACTCAAACATTGCCGACATATCTTTCGAATCAAGCGTTGTGAGCTCACACTTCGCAAACAAGATTCTAGTGACTCCTGATCAAGTCCTAAACTTTTTAAACGAGTTAATGCACCTCTAGCATTGCGGGTATGTAGCGTGCTCAAGACTAGATGTCCAGTTTGCGCTGCTTGTATAGCAAGCTGGGCAGTAGCACTATCGCGAATTTCACCAATCATGATGACGTCTGGATCTTGCCGCAACAGTGCCCGGATGATTGTCGGAAAATCTAAACCTGAGCGAGGGTGATATGCCACTTGATTCACCCCAGGTAACCGAATTTCAATGGGATCCTCAATAGAGCAAAGATTCCGATGACTTTGATTCAGTGTACGCAAACAACTATAGAGAGTTCTGGTTTTGCCACTACCAGTAGGGCCAGTAACCAATATCAGACCATTAACTTGATTTAGGGCATCCTGAAAGATTGCTAATTGTTCTGGCAGCAAGCCAACTTGTTCAATAGCGAGATCATGGATGCAGTTGGGCAAAATCCGAACAACTGCTTTTTCACCATACAAAGTGGGGAGTATTGAAACTCGGCAGTCAACATTGGGTCTAGAAAAATCAGGGCCAATTAAGAGTCTCCCATCTTGGGGAAGACGTTTTTCAGCAATATCAAGTCGAGCTAGTATTTTGATGCGAGTGATTAATCGCTCATGAAGTTGAATCTCAAATTGCGCTTGTACCTGCAGCAAGCCATCTACTCGAATACGGACTAAAGTAGCTTGTGACCCAGCTTCAATATGGATATCACTCGCCCTAGATTCAAGCGCATTAACTGCGATTTCATGCCAGGTGCGAATAATGAGTGAGTCATCTTGGACGCTGCTCAATCTTGTTCTTGAGTGAGGGCGGGTCGATAGAGCTTGACGGTCTTTACACCCTGCTCGTCAAATTGCACAATTTCCATCACGATGCCTGCAATTCGTAAGCTGACATCATGATCCGGTATTGCCTCAAGTTTCTCAAGAATGAGACCGTTTAGAGTGCGAGGGCCATCCAAGGGTAGATTGATATTGAGTAGACGATTGAGATCTCTTAGGGATGCGGTACCGCTAGCCAGATAAGTACCATTAACCAACCACTGGGGATCAGTTGAAAGATTTGAAAAAGAGGTTGTGAACTCGCCAATGAGCTCCTCTACGATGTCTTCAAATGTGACCAGACCAAGGACCTCACCATATTCATTGACGACTAGGCTTAAGCGTTGTTGATTATCTTGAAAAAATTGCATTTGTTGTAAAACGGGTGTCCCGCTTGGAATGAAATAAGGTTCATTTAATAGGGCTTTGAAGTCTTCATGCTTTAAGTCTGTATCACCCAATAGTGATAAAGCTTTCTTAACGGATAGGATGCCTACAATGCTCTCAGAATCAACGTCGCAGACTGGTAGCTTATTGTGATAACAAGTTTCTAGCTGTTGAACTACTTCGTCAATCGGTCGTGAGAGGTCCAAAATTTCGATCTTCGACCTTGGGGTCATGACATCGTCAACCGTAATATTTTCTAGGTTAAATAAGTTGAGCAAAATATTACGATGATGGTTTGATACGAAGCGGTTAGATTCCAGAACTAAGCTGCGCAATTCTTCTTTACTCATGGCTCTGCTATCCGAGGAAGATTGCAGGCCGGAGACCTTCATCAGGCCCGACACAAAGCTATTAATAAACCATAGCAAGGGTTTTAGGAAAAAGGTCAGCGGTAGGATGAACCAGCCCACTCGAGAAGCAATCTTTTCTGGAAAAGCTGCCCCTATGACTTTCGGGGTGATTTCACTAAAAATAATAATCAGCAAAGCAACTACTAAAGTTGCGATAGAAAGTACGAGCCCACTATCTCCAAAGATGTGCAGGGCAATTCCGGTTACTAGAATTGGCAGAATGGTGTTGATGAGGTTGTTGGAAATTAAGAGCACGGATAAAAGCGAATCAATACGCTTCAAAAGGCGCTCTGCCAAGGCAGCCCCTTTATTGCCGCTTGTGGCCATAGCACGAAGTCGATGGCGATTTGATGACAGCATGCTGGTTTCGGCCATTGAGAAAAAGCCAGAAAGAGCCAGTAAAAATAGGACTAGAGCAACTTGGCTATAAAAAGGCCAATCGTCAAAAAAAAGATCCATTGTGTCTGCCTGCAAAAAGTAAGGATGAATCAATATAGCAAAGTGGCATTTCACATGCTATAGATATGAAAGAAAGTAGTGTCATCATCAGTGTTTAATTGTGTGAGAATCACATCCTATGACCCCAGTCAAAAAACAAGTTGCCTCAGATAGCGTCCAATATTGCGTCATTGCAGCCCCTTTTGGAAGATTGGGGATTTTGACTGAACTGGTTGATGGCAGTTTGATGTTGTCCAGAATTGACTATCTACCCACTTCCGCGGCCCTAGTGAGCCCTAAAAATCAATTAGCAAGAGAGGCTGAAAAGCAGTTCAAAGCCTACTTTCAGAATTCGCATCATTTATTTGACTTGCCGCTAAAGCCATTAGGAACGGAGCATCAGCAAAGGGTTTGGAGCAGCATTCAGAAGATACCCGTTGGCAAAACCAAAACCTATGGTGAGATTGCAAATAAGATTAAAAGCGGTCCACGCGCAGTGGGCACTGCATGTGGTGCCAATCCCTATCCTTTAATTGCACCCTGTCACCGAGTTGTTTCTGCGCAAGGGATTGGTGGTTTTATGAAAGAAAATGCACCGGGCCTATATCGCCAAATTAAATTATGGCTTTTGAAGCATGAGGGCGCATTGTAATTTCAGATTTTTTGTCTGAGAGATTGGGATGATGTATTAAAAAAGATCTGCATGAGGGCATCGCTTCTCACTGCAAATTTTGTGAAAGTATAAAAGGCCATCACTGTTTTTCTGGAAAGCTTTACCTCAGCTTGGCTGTTAAATTTATTTCGCTTAGTAATCTTCGAGAGTGTCATGACGGCTAAGCCAAAAGCTAAGAAACAAAAGCGTCGCATCCCAAGTTCTGTCTTTGGAATCAGGAGTATGTAGCGTAGGGAGTCTTGGAGTTTTTGATAAGAAATCTTTAAAAGCTGTTGCTGGTTCATATCAGCAGGTTTCCAAGAAACGCCACGGGCGAGATCTTCAGGCGAGTCTTTTAGGATGTTAGTCATTTGTAAGGCTTGACCAAAAGCAACAGCAAGCGCATCGTGACCCTTCATACTCTTTGCAAATGCAAGTGAGTGATTGCTAAAAACAGTGGTTAGAAGTTCCCCCACGACACCTGCAACAACATAGCAATATTTCTCAAACTCGGCCAAGTCTTGAAGACCAGACTGAGTCTGTTTGCCATGAAAATAGGACATACCCTCTGACATGATGGAGATGCAACGGCTCACTGCCGCTTGATCGCTCTGAGAGCAAGTATGCAAAATTCGTAAAACGGTTGGGGTATGGGCAATCAGATCTAACTCATCTTGATTACCATAATCATCTAGCGCCCTCAGGCAGGGCTCTACAAAAGACGTAACAGGTGCCTTCTCAAGGACTGCATCTAAAAATAATTGGGAAAGCTTTTGCTTGGTCTCTGGACTTAAATCTACCGCATCTTCAATAGTGTCAACAATCCGGCAAAGCAAATAAGTATTACCCACCACTTTTTCAATCATGGGAGGCAGAAGTGGGATGGTCAGAGCAAAAGTGCGGGAGACTGAGCCCAAAATGGCTTTTTGATAAGCCAGATCTGAACTTGGGTTCTCGCTAAGGCTCATTTGAGATAGATTCACCCTTGAATTATCTCAGAGTGGGATGCCCTAAATTGGGACAAATTCCCTTACTAGTAAAAGTGACATGGCCATATAATTTCACCAAATTATGTAAGGAGAGATAGGACGTGCTCATTTGGTTCGTCATCATTTATTGGTTGATATCCATTGGTATTGGATTATGGGCCGCCTTACGGGTTAAAAATACCGCTGACTTTGCTGCCGCTGGCCATAGCCTGCCGTTGCCAATTGTTACAGCAACTGTTTTTGCTACTTGGTTTGGTGCGGAAGCAGTTTTAGGTATCCCCGCTACTTTTTTAAAAGAGGGTTTGGGTGGTGTTGTTGCCGATCCTTTCGGCTCTTCCCTATGTTTAATTTTAGTCGGCCTCTTTTTTGCCCGTCACCTCTATAACCGCCGCATGCTGACGATTGGTGATTTCTTCCGTGAAAAATACGGACGTACTGTTGAAGTATTGGTAACGCTTTGTATTGTGGTCTCTTATTTGGGCTGGGTTGCTGCACAAATTAAAGCATTGGGTCTCGTATTTAATGTGGTGTCTGAGGGAGGTATCTCTCAGACGGCCGGCATGATGATTGGTGCTGGAAGTGTGTTGATTTACACCTTATTCGGCGGCATGTGGTCAGTTGCAATTACCGACTTTATTCAAATGATCATTATTGTGATTGGTATGCTGTATATCGGTGGGGAGATGGCTGAGCAAACTGGTGGAATTGCTGTCGTGATTGAGCACGCAGCTGCCGCAGGTCAATTTAGCAACTTTTGGCCGGACATGAATCTGGCTTCTATCTTGGGCTTTACTGCTGCTTTATGCACTATGATGCTTGGCTCAATTCCCCAGCAGGACGTTTTCCAACGCATTACCTCCTCTAAGAATGTCAATATTGCTGTGCAGGCTGCAATCTTGGGTGGTGTTCTTTACTTTATTTTTGCTTTCATACCAATGTACTTAGCTTATTCAGCAACACTCATTAATCCGGAGTTAGTGAAGGAGTATTTATATACTGATCCACAGATGATTCTGCCAAAACTAATTTTGAATCACGTACCATTAATTGCTCAGGTCATGTTCTTTGGAGCTTTGCTTTCAGCAATCAAGAGTTGCGCCAGTGCAACATTACTCGCCCCCTCGGTTACATTTGCAGAAAATATTGTGAGAGGATTTTTTAAGCACTTAACCGATCATCAATTGCTAAAAATCATGCGCATCACGGTCTTGTGTTTTGCCGTTGTAGTTACCTTCTTTGCTATTAATTCTGAGCTCTCAATTTTCAAGATGGTTGAGAGTGCGTATAAGGTAACCCTGGTCGCAGCTTTCGTACCCCTAGCATTTGGGGTGTACTGGCCAAGAGCAAACTCTTTAGGCGGCCTGTTATCAGTAGTCTGTGGCCTGACTGTTTGGATCAGCTGTGAAATTCTGGCACCCAATGCTGTTTTGCCACCCCAGTTAGCGGGCTTATTGGCTAGCATTATGGGAATGATCTTAGGTAGTCATGTCTCTAAAGATCTATTAAAGGCAGTCTAGATAGTCTTTTGCCTAAAAATTAGGCAATCAAATTTGTTGTCCCCAAAAATGTTCTCATCTAATATTGAACTAATACAAAATTTTTTTATTCTTTTAAGGTTCCTATGAAAATCTGTGTAATTGGCGGCGGCGGCGCAATTGGCGGCTACCTGGCTGTCATGTTGGCGCGAGCGGGCAATGAGGTAACCGTTGTAGCACGCGGCGCAACTTTAGCCGCAATTAAAGAGCGTGGCTTGGCATTAATCATGGATGACCAGCCAGAACCCCTGGTAGCTGAAGTCAAGGCAGTAGAAAAAATTACAGATGTTGAAACGCCCGACGTAGTGATGTTAGCGGTCAAGGCACATCAAGTTGAACCGATTATTCATGACTTAGCAGCCATCATGGGGCCAGAGACTATTTTGATTCCAATGCAAAATGGTATTCCTTGGTGGTATTTCCAAAAACTTGCTGGTGAGTACGAAGATCACTCTGTTGAGACAGTTGATGCAGGTGGCGCAGCAAAGAAAGCAATTAACCCAAACAATATTATTGGTTGCGTTGTTTACCCTGCAACCTTTACTCAAGCTCCTGGTGTGATTCGTCACGTAGAAGGTAATCGTTTTCCATTGGGCGAGTTGGACGGTAAGCCTACTGAGCGTATCCAGAAGATCTCCGAGGTGATGGGAGCGGCTGGGTTTAAGTCTCCTATTTTGGAAGATATTCGTTCAGAGATTTGGCTTAAGCTCTGGGGTAATATGACCTTTAATCCAATCAGTGCCTTGACACATGGAACCTTGGAAGGTGTTTGCCAATACCCATT